>JACCDX011065273.1_pt1 | contig 12518 bp, 10 predicted proteins | sample 7449681 | NCBI WGS metagenome assembly JACCDX01 (sample SAMN15323450, study PRJNA562643) | freshwater metagenome | isolation source: river surface water | place: USA:Blue River Watershed | collected 2017-08-18
AGCACCTCGCTGGCGTGGTCGCGCTCGAGGTGCACGAGGATGGTGGCGATGATCTGCGGATGCTCATTGCGGATCAGCTCGGATACCGATTGCCCGTCCATCCATTTCAGGCTCTCGATGCCGGACGCCTCGCGCGCGCCAAGGATGCGGTTCAGCAGGCTGCTGGCCTTGTCATCGCCCAGCGCCTTGGTCAGCACGCTGCGGATGTAGTCATCGGAGTCGACGCCGATCGACGTATTCTGCTCGGTCTCTCGACGGAATTCGGCCAGCACGGTTTCCAGCTCGTCGGTCTGCACCGCCTTCATCATCGACATGGTGGCGCCCAGCTGCTGCACTTCGCGCGGGGACAGGAACTTCATCACCTCGGCCGCTTCATCCTCGCCGAGCGCCAGCATCAGCACGGCCGCTTTTTGTACGCCGCTGTCGACCATCATTCCGCTCCTACCCAGTTCTTCACCACATTGGCGACCATGCGTGGATCATCGCGTGCAATCTGTCGCGCATTGTCGAGGTCATTCGCCTTCGCCACGCCTGTGGCTGCGATCGGCAAAGCCTGCGCGCCGTCCATCATCGGATCGGCAATGGCCACGGCATTGACCGCTGCGGGCGCTCGCATCCGTACCAGCAGCGGCTTGAGCTGCGTGAAATACAGCCAGGCGATGATGCCGGCCATCAGCAGGTAGCGTCCTGCGTCTTTCGCCAGTGCGATGTTTTCCGGCTGCTTCCACAGCGGCAGTTCCTCGATCGCTGTCGGTGCCACCTGCGCGAACGCGCTGTTGACCACATTCAGCGTATCGCCACGGTCCTTGTTGTAGCCCATCGCCTCTTTCACGAGGTCGGTGATGGCGGTCTTTTCTTCATCGGTGAGCGCGCGGAATCTGGGCTTGCCGTCCTTGCCGGTTTCCTGCTTGTGATTCACCACCACCGCGACCGACAGGCGCTTGATGCCGCCCATTGGCTGCTGCGTGATCTTCAGCGTCTTGTCGACCTCATAGTTGATGGTGCTGTCCTTGCTGCGGTTGCCTGGCGGTGAGGCTGCGTTGGCAGGCGCTGCGGTCGCCCCGGGTTTGGTGACCGGTGCCGTCGCAGGCTGCGGCGGCTGGTTCGACAGGGCACCCGGCACGCCGGAAGCCGTGGCGCTGCCATTGCTCTGCGTCTCCGACTGGTGCTGGCTGCGGATGACGGTGTTTTCCGGGGTTTGATTGGGACGATAAGTCTCGGCAGCCTGCTCGCTGGTCGAAAAGTCGACCTCGGCGCTGACTTCGGCCCTGACGTTCGTCTCGCCGACGATGGGCGTGATGATGGATTCGATGCGACGCGCAATTGCCTGCTGCAGTTCGTCGACATATTTCAGCTGCGTCGGATCGAGCTGGTTCGCGCCCTTGGTCTTGCTGGTGTCGGACAGCAGGTTGCCGCTCTGGTCGACCACGGTCACATTCGCGACAGGCAGCTCGGGCACGCTGGACGCGGCCAGGTGCACGATGGCGCTGACCTGCTGCGGCTCCAGCGTACGGCCGGGGTGCAGGTTCAGCAGCACCGATGCGGTCGGCTTCTGCTGCTCACGCAGGAAGACCGTCGCCTTCGGCATGGCCAGGTGCACGCGTGCAGCCTGCACATTGGCCAGCGACTGTATGGTGCGCGCCAGTTCGCCTTCGAGCGCGCGCTGGAAATTCACCTGCTCGAGGAATTGCGAGATGCCGAGCTTCTGGTTTTCCATCAGCTCAAAGCCGACGCCGCCCCCTTTGGGCAGGCCTTGCGAGGCCAGCTTCAGCCTCACCTCATGTACCTGCTGAACCGGCACCATGATGGCGCCGCCACCATCAGCGACCTGATAGGGAACGTTCATCTGCTGCAGCGCGGCGACGATGGCGCCGCCGTCGCGGTCCGAGTAATTGGCAAACAGCACGCGGTATTCGGGCTTCTGTCCCCAGAACCAGACACCGGCCATCAAGGCGACGATGGTGGCAGCGCCGCCCATCATCATCAGCAGGCGCGCATTGGCGGACTGCATCATCGTGGGCAGGCTAAATCCTGTGGGGGTGTCTGTCGTTACCGCCATGGAGAGGCTCCGAAATCGAATCTTGGGTAGTGCACGGTGAACCCTGTCACGGGTATGGGGCTTGGTGCCGATTGTCCGGATTGCCGCGTTGTGCAATGCGTTGAACAGCAGTGACTTGCCACGGCTGCTCGGGCCTTGGCAGGAGAGTGCGCGCGCCTAAGGTATGCCCCACGGAGGTATGCCCATGAAATTAGGACCCATTGATGCCAGCCGCATCGAAGCGATGGCGGCACGACTGCAGGCGGCAGCGACGCGCCCGGGGCAGGCGGATTTTTCTGCTGCCTTGTCGTCTTCGGCGACGACGGCATCCAGTGGCACGACCGCTACTTCAGGGCTGGGTCAGCAGAACAGGGCAGGCAGCGCGAATGAATCGACGAGGGTCAGCTTCTCGGATTCATTGAAGAAGATGCTGGATACGGTGAATGATCAGCAGTTGAAGGCGGACGGCTTGTCAGAGCGATTTGCACTTGGCGATGACCGCGTGAACCTGTCGGACGTGATGATAGAGAGGCAGAAAGCCAGCCTGTCCCTGCAAGCGACGGTGCAGGTCAGGAACAAGCTGGTGAGTGCGTATCATGAGATCATGAATATGCAGGTATAGTTTGCAAACTGATTTAACTGAAAGAAATGACGTGGAGGTTCACCATATTCGACAGCCAATCTGAACCAACGACGCCGATCGACATGTCGACGAATGTCAGCGAGCAGATATCAACTGTACCCGCGATTGTCTGATACGTGATGGTGACAGTATCGGGTGAATCCTCGCGTGCGCTAAAACCCGAGGAATTGAGGTTGGGAGTTAAAAAAGCTATTCGGTCTTCAAGTGGCTTGAAATCTTTGATGTTAATTCCGAATGGATTGGTCTCCACATAGTCGATAAATATATTATAGATATCAGCCCCGGCATCGCCGCTTACATCCAGCGAAGGCCTATCGCCGCTTCCCCATGTAGGATCAAAATAAAAGTAGTCGTTTCCAGCGCCACCGTGTATCTCCCCTCCGGATTTCACTATAAAAAAAGTATCATTACCGGCATCGCCATTTAGTGTGTTGATGCCAGAACCGCCTTTGATGTTGTCATTGCCATCACCACAATAGATCGTGTCATTGCCGTCGCCACCGTAGAGAAAATCATCGCCAATGCCACCATAGATCGTGTCATCGCCTGCCAGACCATCGATGGTGTCAATACCTCCCAGACCGCTCATCAGGTCGTTGCCTGTCGTGCCGATCAAGGTATTGGATAAGTCATCTCCAACGATGGGATCATCCGCCCCGAGGATCGTGATGGATATATCTTGCGTGGTAACACTATTGTGAGGATCGGAGACGGACAGAAGATAGTGATAGGTTATGGATTGGTCTGACTTCAAGCTGTCGAGATCGCTGTCTGAAATGGATACTGTCCACATGCCATTCTTGATAGACGGGAATGGGACTGGGTTTATTCCGGCTGCCAAAATTCCGGGAGCGCCGTCTTTTGCCACCATGGAAATGGTGAGAGTCGACATCGAATCATCGGCATCGCTGACAAAAAAGAGGCCGCCAACTTGATAGGTTCCTGAAGACGCGCTTCCATCCGAATTGAGTGCAGCGGCATCTTCCGTGAACTGTACGGAAAAATTTCCCTCGCTGATACTTGGTTTTTCGTTGGCGCCCTGGGTATTGAATGCAAGCGTCATGGTGCTACCGTCAATGCTGGTGACAATGAAGGTATCAGTCCAGGACGCATTGGCAGTGAGTGCCTGAGCAGCGTCATTGCTGACTTTGTAGGTATAGCCACCATTTGACAGTCCGGGCGCCGGGCCACTGTCCAGCATTAGAGAACCGTGGGTCGTTCCTAAGGCGGTGACTGACGATAACAGCAGCGATTGCCCTGCATTCGGATCCGACACGATAATCGTGCCGGTCGCAACCAGCATGTTTGATGCATCGGGATTGACGTCTTCCGTGACGTTGGTGACGCTGCCTTGGCCGAGGGAAAGGATGGCATTGTGCGAGAAGCCGGTGACATCCACGGCGCTGTCGATGTAGGCGGTTGCACTGCCATTGCCGAATTTCGACAGGCCATTCGCATAGCCCTGGAATGCCCAGCCGCTGTCGGAAAAGTTCACATGGCTGCTTTGCGTGCCATGAATCATCAAGGAATCCGTATCGGATGTGCGCAGTACGTCGGCAGCAGAGAAAGTAAGCGAGTGACCCCCGCCGCCGGCGAGCTCGATCTGCTCGAAATTCATCACCGTCTTTTGCAGGCCCAGATTCAGCAACTGGCCAGTCCCGCCAAAAATCAGGATGTCATAGCCAGTGCCACCATCGACCTTGAGGTCAAATTCATCGTAATAAATGATGTCGCTACCGGCACCGCCGAGCAATATGTCCGCGCCTGCGCCACCATTGAGGATGTCATCGCCGGATTTGCCGATGATGACGTCATTACTGGTGCTACCCGTTATCGTTCCGCCGTCCGTGCTCGCTATGAAGGTGGTCATCTGAGGCTCCTGAATGAAAGATCTGGCAAGCTTGCCAATGGCGGCCAGCGTTAACTCTGTTTTTAGGAGGGCAGGTCCAGTTCGCGCGCAGGGATCTCAGCGCTGCACCATGAATGTCAATCAGGGGAGGGATCACTGGTTGTTTTCCAACGCAGTGCGCTCAGCCCTACGCCCCAGCCGAGGTCGTATCGATGAAAAGGCTTCGCAAGCTCGATCGAATCCAGCCCGTGTAGAAGCGATTCTCACGATATCTCCGCTGCAGACGCTAAATCAGGCGACGACCAGATTACCTTGCGCAAGTAGCGTATTGAGGTCCATGCCCGTCATGCCGACCAGCGTCATCACGTTTGCAGGCGTGTAGTCCGTACCTGAGCCATCGCGGTCAACAGAAATCGTCGTATTGCCCGCATCTTCATGCGATTGCACGAAGTCCGACAGATTGGAAGTGCCGGGTATAAACCCGATCAACAGATCGGACAAGTCGAGGATGTCGCCGCTGGCCGCAGGCAGCGCCGGGGAAAAATCTCTGATGCTGTCGACACCAGGGCCATCCGAGGCCAGGAAGACGAAACGATCGCTGCCGTCCAGGCCGGTGAGGATATCGTTCCCGCTGCCACCGATCAGTATGTCGTTGTCGGCGCCTCCGGTGAGCACATCATCCCCTCCCGCACCATTCAGCGTAACCGGCCCGCTGCCAGTCCATACGAGGCTGTTGGCAGCATCATTGCCCGCCAAGGGCATCGCTACCCGATTGCCACTGGCATCGTAGCGTTGCTGATAGATACCCCAGCCGCTGCCATCTTGCGAAATAGACGTCCATGTCGTCACCCAGCCACCATCATTCAAGGCTGCGATCGCTGTATAGAATTGCCAGCTTGCCGTGTAAGTATTGACTTGTATTTCGTCGCCGACCTTGGCGCCGGCCGCATCAAAACGCTGCTGAATGACGCCAAATTCACTTCCATCTTGTTCATAGGAGGCCCAAGTCGTCACCCATCCACCATCTGACATCGCGGTGACCGAAGGATTGACCTGGCTTGAGAACACTGTGGTGTTCACCAGTACTTCGTCGCCGATCGCTTTGCTGCTGCTGTCAAAACGTTGCTGATAGTTCCCCCAGCTACTAAGATCCTGCGCCCATGATGTCCACGTTGTTATCCAGCCGCCGTCGGATAGCCCCATGATGTCCGGCGAAGCTTGTTCATAAGTGGTATTGGTATTGGCGAGCATTTCGCAGCCATTTGCGCTACCGTCAGCGTTGTAGCGTTGCTGGTAAATGCCATTGTCGCTGCCATCCGGAGACATCCAGGTTGTGACCCAGCCGCCATCGGCTAAGGCTGCAATCGCCGGATGGAGCTGGTTATCCGTCGTGGTGGTGTTGACCCTGACTTCGCCATCGATAGCGGTACCCGTGTGATCATAGCGTTGCTGATAAATCTCCCATGAACTCGCAGCGAGGTCATACGATGCCCATGTCGTCACCCAGCCGCCATCCGCCAGTGCCGCAATTGCAGGGGTGGTTTGGTCAGACGCCGCCGTCGTATTTACCTGCATTTCGCCGCCGATGGCGCTGCCATATGCGTCAAAGCGTTGCTGGTAGATGCCCTCGCCACTGCCATCCTGATTCACCGATATCCAGGTCGTTACCCAGCCACCATCGGACAAGGCCGTGCATGCCGCAAAATATTGATTGTTTTCGGTCGTATCGTTGACACGAATTTCCCCACCTTGCAAACTGCCGTCGTCCGCAAAGCGCTGCAGATAAATTCCCCATCCACTGCCATCCTGATTGGCGGACATCCACGTCGTTATCCAGCCTCCATCTTTCAGCCCCGTGATTGATGGCGCGTATTGGTCGCTCAACGTGAAGGTATTGACCTTGAACTCGAACACCGCAGGTTCCAGTTCAATAGACTGGCTTGCCTGGGTGATGCCGCCAAAGCCATCAGTGACTGCATAGTTCAGTGTGACCAGACCGTTGTAGTCAGCTGCCGGTAGCAAGGTCCATGAGTCAATGCCATTCGACTGGATCGTGCCATGATCTGCCGTCAGATTAGCCACGGACAAAGCGTCGCCTTCAATGTCGCTGAAGCCTTGCAGCAAATCGCTGGTGCTGAACGTGTAGGACGTGTTTCCCCTGCCGTCGGCAAGATCCATCGTCGGTACGCCGCGCGGGGAGTCATTGACGCCGTTGATGGTGATGCTGATGGATTGGGGCGTACTTTCAGCCAGCCCGTCATAGGCCGTGACAGAGAAACTGACCATCTGAGTGGTTTTCAGTGCCTCGATCATGCCATCGTTGGCAACGAACTTGTAGTCACCCGCGCTCGTGTTCATGTACAAGGTACCGTAGGTACTCGTCTTCTGGACATCGAAGCCTGCCTCGACGGACGCCGTACTACCAGCGAGCTTGTAGCTGACGACATCGTTGGCGTCGCTGTCGAGCCCAACCAGCGTGCCACTGGCATCTGCAAACGTATCATCACCTGCGGTGTCGTTGTAGACCAAACCCGGTATCGGCTGCAGTAAAGGTGCCGTGTTTTTTACGCCCAGGAAGTCCGCATTTCTCAGGGCGAACGTACCATTGAGCTGGATGACCATGTCAGCCAGTGCATCACCGCTGGTATCGATCAGGATCAGGGTATTGGCGCCAGAGGCTTGCAGCCAGGTACCGTAAGCCTTCGCCGCATAGCCGCCCCAGCCGAGGTCGGTGGCGCCCAGTAGGGGCCTGAGGTCGATCTTGTCGTCACTCGCGCGGGAAAAATCGACGATGGTATCGATGGACAGTATCGTCGAATCCAATGCACTGTTGTAGACAAAGACATCGGCGCCAGCGCCGCCTTTCAGGATATCGGCGCCGGTGCCGCCGTCGATGATGTCATTGCCGGTGCCGCCATCGATATTGTCGTTCCCGTTTTCTCCCTTGAGACGGTCATTGCCGCCCTGGCCGTAGAGGCTGTCGTCACCGTTGCCACCGAAGAGTGTGTCGTCACCACCGAACGGGGTATCGGCATCGGTGTAGGGCCAATTGTCGCCCCACAGGATGTCCTTGCCATTGCCGCCAACGATAACGTCATTGCCGGGCGTGGCGGGGACCAGCGCAACATAGCCGGCAGGTACCAGCGTCGGGTCGACGCCGTCACCCACCAGCAGGTCGCCGATCTGATCCGAATTCAAGTCGATCACATAGTCGGTGACCACGCCCGCTGCCTTGCCCGGACGGACGGCACCGATGATGTCATCGCCGCTGCCACCGTAAATCGTGTCCTTGCCGCCGCCGCCAGACAGCAAGTCGTTGCCGAACCCGCCATAGATCACATCGTCACCGGCGCCACCGTCGACCGCATCATTGGACGTGCCGACGATGGTTACTCTGTCCTTGCCATCGCCGGCAAAAACGGCGGTGTTGAAGTCGGACACATCATAGATTTCGAGCGCAGCTTTTTTGGCTTTGGTGGTGTTGGTAACGACGGAGAAGGTGGTCGGAAAGACGTTGATGGTGTCGTCATACTGAGTGCCGTAAATTTTTCTGGTTGCCATAGTGATGGTCTCCCGAGCGGGTATCGACGTCTTGTTGTGGTCTGGTCCCGGAATGCCGGGTACTCAGATTTATCTGTCGATATCGGCCGGTGCACGGTTCAGCCGAACCTTGTTCCTGATGCACTACGGAGTGCACCGGCAAATGCACTATGCGCGGCGTTCAGCGCTGGTTGTTTTCCAACGCAGTGCGCTCCAGCTGGTACAGCCAGGCCAGCAATTCCGCGATCGCGCGGTACAGGGAAGGGGGGATCTCGCGGTCGAGGTCGACCTGCATCAGCAGCGCCACCAGCTCGCTCGACTGGTGGACGAAGACCTGATGTTCCTGCGCCACGCGGATGATCTCGTCAGCGATCAGGCCGCGACCCTGTGCGACGACGCGTGGAGCACCATCGCCCGAGTGGTAGGCGAGCGCGACGGCGCTGCGTTGCTCAGCTGGCGTTGAGGCCATCGCAAGTGTTATCGAGCTGCGTGAAGAAGCCTTGCAATGCAATGCCGGTGCCGTGCAGCGTTTCGGCCAGCTGCGGTGATGCGGCTTTCAGCGCGGTTGTGGTTGGGCGCTCGGCACAGCTCAGCTTCAGCTCGAGGCGCTCATCCTGCAGCAGGAATTGCGTGCTGATCTTGCCGAGTGCCGGCAGTGTGGTGATCAGTCGGGCCTGCCAGCGATGACCACCAGCGGCGTCATCGCCCTGGCCTTCGTTGCTGCGGTGTCCGGAATCGTTGTCGGTATCGCGGTCGCGCGGCGCTCGCTGAAGCTGTATCTCTGCCGGTACGCCGGGCCACAATTCGCCTTGCCAGCGGAGCTGGCCACTGTCGATGGTATCGAGTTGAGCGTGGACGATGCTGCTGATGGCTGCGGATGTAGTGGCACCCGTTAAGGCATCGTGATCGATGGCGCTGCCATTCCCTGCGGCAGATGCCGGCTTCTCGCTCTGTAGTAATGCCTGCGGTTCCGCGCGTATCGCCTCCAGGCTGCGACCGCCGCCAACCCAGTCTGCAAGATGGGATTCATAGAACAGGCCGCTGTGTTCCAGCCCGGCCTGAAGGGCACGCGCAATCTCTGCGCCGGCTGCAGTACCCCCGGCGTGGATGATTTCCTTTGTTGCTGTGCCTCCCGTGAACAGGTCGGGTGGGGCATCCATCAAGGGGCGCGCTGCCTGCAGCGGCTGCGCACTCGCCGTGCCTGTGGCCAGCAGCTTCAGCAGCAGCTGCGCGCCCGGGCTGAGCTGGGCCACCGTCGGCGCTACCGGGCGGCTTGATGTGGCGGGGTCGGACGGTGCGCGCTGCGGCGATGGCAGCATGCGGTCGGTTGCCGTCAGTCCGCCTTTGGGCGTGAGCAGGCCGATCACTTCCGTAGCAGCGACTGGTCGCGTGGCGGCGACGGCAGCAACGGCGGCGCCAGGTGTGCTGATCGGCTTGCCGGCATCCATCGCTCAGCCTTCGTTGCCACCGTAGCTGCGTCGCACCCGGCACTCGGCGTTCGCCGTCTCGAGCAGATGCGAGATGCGCTGCATCCAGGGATCGGTCAGCTTTCGTATCTCGCGGTCGTTTGCGAGGATGGATTTGAGCAGGGTCACTTTCTGCTGGCGTGCTTCTTCGTTCAGCAGGCCGGGCACGGAACAGCCTTTGATCGATTCGACGCAGTTCGCGCAGCCAGCCTCGAGCGCGACCAGCCTGTCCCAATCTTGCTGATGGGCGGCTGACCGCATGTTGCCGGTCAGTCGCTCGACTTCGCGATACAGCGCGACGATGTCGCGTTCAACCGGTGCGTCTGTCATACGGCGACTCCGGCAGCTTTCTCACTTTGAGCAAGCGCGCCCCGGGGGCCGATGGCAATCCAGGTGTCGCGCATCTGGCCCAGCAGGACGATGACGTCATCGAGCTGCTGCGTATCATTCGCGATGTTGGCGCTGACCAGTTTTCTGACGATGTAGTCGTACAGCGATGCGAGATTGCTGGCGATCTCGCCGCCCGCATTCAGGTCCAGGCTGGCGGCCAGGCCGCTGCCGACGATCTCGATCGCGCGCGCAATCGATTTGCCCTTGCCTTCGATGTCGGCGGTCTGCATTTGCGTGCGTGCCGCAGCAATCGCTTGCAGCGCGCCGTCATACAGCATCAGCACCAGCTGGTGCGGGCTGGAAGCGAGCGCATCGGAATCCACGCTGACCTGTCGGTAGGCGGCAGCGCCGGGTCGGGAAGTGCCGAACATGGTTCAGTTCTCCTGGTAGGTTTGCATCAGCTGTTTTTCGCGATGGACGCGAGTTGCTGGCTCAAATAGGTGCTGGTGTTCTGCATGCGCGATAGCGCTGCATCCAGCCGCGTGAATTGCGCGCGGTAGCGGCTCTCTACGGCATCCAGCCTTGCCTGTTCGCTGGTCTCGCGCCGGCCGAGGTCACGCAGGCTGGCGTTCAGGCTGGTGGTACGCGCATTGACCAGTCCGCCATCACCGAGCATCGTGGTCAGCAGCGCGCCGGTGCGCACGCCGACACCATCGCTGCCGGCCAGCAGCGCAACGAGATCCGATGGATGGTTGTCGATCGCCGACTGAAGCTTCGCATCGCTGACGGACAGCGTGCCGTCTTTCTGGAACGAGATGCCCAGGTCGGCCAGCACGCTGAAGCTGCCCGCGCCGGTGACGGCCTTGCCCATCGCGCTGCGCAGTTGCGAGATCGCGGATGACGGGCTGGAGTCGCCATGCAGCACGGCGCCGGTCTTGGTGCTGTCGTTCCATGCGGTCTGGTTGCCGACCAGTGACTTCAGGTCATTCCATGCCTTCACAAAGGCATTGACCGAGGCCTTGGCGGCTGTGGTGTCACGGTCGACGCTGATGGTCACTGGCGTGTTGGTGGCTTGCGTGAGCTTGACGGTGACGCCGCCGATTGCGCCGGTGACCGTATTGGTCGCAGAGCTGACTTTCACGCCGTCGATGCTCAGCTGCGCATCTTGCGCGGCCTGGGTCTGGCTCATCACCGAGGGCGCGTTGCCCGAACCGTCGTACGCGAAGCTGACCGGTGCAGCCGGGTCGTAGCTGAGTGTAGCCAGCGCACCCGTGCCAGTAAGCGTGATGGCGTTGGCAGAACCGCTGTCCTTGCCGCTGATGACCAGTCGCTTGCCGTTGCTGCTGCCGTCGGACACGATGCTGGCCGTGACGGCGAGGCCCGATGCATTGATTGCGTCGCGAATGTCATTCAGCGAGTTGGTGGTGGGCGACAAGGTGACGGGCGTGCCGCCGGCAACCGCAATGGACAGCGTGCCGGCGCCGAGTGACGCAGTGGCGCTGGCCTGCCCGGGCGAGATCAGCTTGTGCACCTGCGCCAGCTGCGTGACGACCAGCGCGTAATTGCCAGGCACGGCGCCAGTGCCGGCACTGGCGGTGATGCCTGTTGCCGAGCTGCTCGCGCTGCAGGCACCGAGGCTGGTGGCCGACAAGCCCTTGAGGCTGTTCTGCAAGGTGTTCAGCGCAGACGTCAGCTGGCCGTACGCAGAGATTTTCGCGTTGACGGTTTTTTCCTGGGTCTTCAGCAGGTTCAGCGGCTTCGATTCCGATGAGACCAGCTGTGATACCAGACTGTTGATATCGAGCCCGGAGCCGATGCCTGATGCGGTAATGCCCATCGCTGCCTCCGTCTTATGCCTTTTGCCTGATCAAGATGCCTTGCATGCGGTCCAGTATGCGCGCCATCGACAAGGCTTCATCCCCGGGAATCTGGCGTAAAAGTGCCCCTGATTCGGCGTCTGTCACTTTCAGCACGGTCTGATGGGTGTCGTGATCGATGCTGAACTGCACTTGCTGGCCGGTGGTGCCGATGGTCTGGCTGAGCTTGTCGACCAGTTCACGCAATGCATGCATGTCGCTCACTGGTGCTGCGCCTGCGGTTGCCGGCGGTGTGCTGACGGCGACCGTACTGGCGGCGCGCTGTGCAACGGACACTGGTGCCGCGATGGCGGTATCGACGGCCGGCGGGGTGGGGGAAGTCGCAGGAAGTCTCATGGGATCCTCGATGCGTGGAAGTAGGCCAAAGCCCCGGTGACAGCGCGGGCTGCAACCGGGGCGTTCGCTGCGGCGCTGTTCGTATCGCTAGCGCCGCATGTGGGTATCAGCCCTCGGTTAACCGCGCAGCAGAGCCATCACGCCATTCGGCAGCGAGTTCGCCTGCGCCAGCATCGCGGTACCGGCTTGCTGCAGGATCTGGCCACGGGTCAGGTTGGCCGTTTCCGACGCGAAGTCGGCATCCATGATGCGGCTGCGCGATGCCGACTGGTTCTCGGAAGCGATCTGCAGGTTGGCGATCACGGCTTCGAAGCGGTTTTGCGCGGCACCGAACTTGGCGCGTGCCGACGACACTTCATCGATCGCGGTCGACAGCGCATTCATCGCACCAAGTGCCAGCGCGCCGGTGGCGTCGGCAATGCTGGCCGAGGCGCCTGCG
>JACCDX010284644.1_pt1 | contig 12516 bp, 15 predicted proteins | sample 7449681 | NCBI WGS metagenome assembly JACCDX01 (sample SAMN15323450, study PRJNA562643) | freshwater metagenome | isolation source: river surface water | place: USA:Blue River Watershed | collected 2017-08-18
AAAGATGCTATCGAGGGTGTCATCAGAATCAACAAGAACACAGCTAGCAAATTGTCGAAGTGGAGTTCGCACTCCTGCCATGATAGGTGTGGGAATGTTGATTTTGTGCTTTGAGATTGCGTCATAGTACCTCTTTACATATGAAAGACGAATTTCTTTTGAGTATTGAGAGAAGATTGTCGCAGCAATCATCATGTACATAAACTGTGGGGTTTCATATACACTTCCAGTGCTTCTATCTTGCACGAGGTACTTATCAACGACCTGACGTAGACCCGCATAAGTGAATAGGTAGTCACGGTTATGATTAATATACGAACCAAGTTTATTAAGTTCTTCTTCAGAGTAATTTGAAAGAATTTCTTTGTCATAAACACCCGCATTTACACACTTTTTAATGTGGTCCAAGAAAGTTGGATGGTCTTGAATTTTTCCATACAAAGACTTTCTGACAGAAAATAGTAGAAGTCTTGCTGCAACAAATTGATAATTTGGGTTATCCAAATCAATCAAGTCTGATGCAGAACGAATTAGAATTTCTTGAATTTCCTGAGTTGTAATTCCATCATAAAATTGAATTCCAGACTGCATCTCAACCTGACTTGCGGATACACCAGACAAATCCTTGCAAGCCTCATCAACCATTAGATGAAGTTTATTCAGGTCAAGACTCTCTACGGAACCATTCCTTTTAACTACATTTGTACCGTTGCTCATACTCGTTTCCAACCAATAAGTTTTGCTTTTGCTTCTAACCCCATAAAGGTATTTTCTTTTACAATTTTGTTGACATCAATGCCTTCAAGTATCATATCATTGATGTCCTTTTCTTTCAAGTCATTCGGCCAAATTACAATAGGAAATTTTGAATCAATTGCCTTTTCCATTCTCTGAATAATTTGTCTATTTCGTTTCTCATTATCGTAAACCATCACAAAGTCTGATTCAAAATTAGTAATGAAAAACATATAATCTAAATCTGCTCCAACCATAGCAATTGCATTATCTAAAAACATACTATCGATTGGTCCCTCAACGACATATACAGTCTTATTAAAATCTGCTTTATCTAAACCATATATTTTTGGATGGTTGTCGTCTAGGATGATTGTAATGTATTTGACCTTTGAATTCTTATTCAGACTGCGACCTTGAAACCCGAAGATTTTTCCTTGATTGATGAGTGGGATGATGATTCTTGGTTCGTCATTGTCTAAATTATCGAATGTGTGCTTCTGAGTGTTAGTCCACTCTTTGAAGTTCTGACAAAAATACAATTCACGAAAATATTCCTTTGGAATTTTTCTGTTCTCTAGATATTGTCTTGCCAAGTGTTCTTTATTTAGTTCTGCTATGGTTGGTAGGTCAAAAGACTTTTTTGAAAAGTTAGGTTTTTCAAACTTAAATTCTGGTGTCTTTGTCTGACTTCCCTTTCCTGTTAGACCATTCTTATATCTCTCCATCACATACTGGTCATACAACACAGTATCCATATCCTTCAGGAAGTTAGTAAACGTCCTAGAAACCCCACAATTATGGCATTTAAAGTTGTGGTCGTTCTTCAACTTATAAAGGTATCCCCGTGCCTTACTTTTAGTCCTCTGACTATCTCCGCAATAAGGGCAACGGAAATTATATAGACCTTCTTTTTTTCTAGCGAACTTATGCAGTCGGGAAGAAACCAACCCGATATATTTGGAATCAATAAAACTCATTATCTAGTTTGGGTGGTCTGGGAACCTCCATTATAAGGTCCTGGAAGCATGTTGTCAATAAAGGGGACTACCAAACCGATAATCAAAACTGCAGCACCTGAAATAGCTGCTACCTGCCACTTAAACTTAGATAAGTCTGCAATATTATTTTCTACTGTCTCTAATCTTTTGACGACAATGGCATGTTCTTTTGAATTTGATTCCTTAACCTCATCAATCATCTTTATAATGAGGTCATCAGTCTTTATCGCCTGTTCAATTCTCTCGTCATGCTTTGTAAGAATCATAGCAATGCGGTTATTTCCTTCTGATATTTTTTCCACAGCTGCTTCCAATTTTGAAAGCATTTCTCTGGACAGTTCTTCATAGATGTTGAGTTTAGATTCAAGAACCGCTAGTTTAGATTCTTGTGAGAACATGGCATTTATATTTTCCAAAGTTTTCTAGAGTTTTTTTGGTAAATGTATTTTTTTCTTTTTTTTACTGGTGGATTTCCTGGGTCTGCCTCTGGAGTCCCAGCAATATTACCAGAACCAACATTATTAGTTGGCAATGCCATTGCACCCTCTTCATTTAAATTATTTCTTACCATTGAAATAATTTTATCTAAAATTCTGTCGTCCATTAGATTGAATTGAGTATTTTTAAACAATCATCATCAAGTGGTATTTCATGGATTTTGGTAATTGGATATTCCGGAAACCGTTGAAGATAAACTATAAAGGTTTTCAGAACACTCCAATAATCCTTTTCCAATTTATAAAACAGCATTGGTGTTGCTGCGTCACCAAAAACATTATAAAGAATAATAAAGTGGTTTATTAATAAATGAGTTTTCAGTTCACCTTCATTTTTATATTTCTTCAACAACTTTTTAATCCACCTAATTCTTTTTAGGTCATCATAAAAGTCATCCTTAGTTACAGACTGAGGATTTTCATAATGTTTAATTGCAAAAAGAAGATAATTGTCTTCATTCAACTCATCAAATCTCATACATCAAATCACGATACAGTAAGGGTTGCAGATCCAGATACAACTTGATCAGCACCTGTGGAATTAAGAACAACACGATATAGATATCCATTAAATGTAGTATTAGTAACTGCAACACTGACTGCAGATGTAGTTGCTCCACCAACATTGGTGTATGAAGTACCACCATTTGTGCTTCTCTGCCACTGATAAGTAACAGCCTGAGATACTGGAGAAGTTGCTGCTACTACACTAAAGTTAACTGTCTGTGGAAGTGCAGTTGTTGCAACACCAACACTAGATGGTTGAGTTACAATTGAGATTACAGTATCTGGGAGTAATGTATCATCTGCAGCATCTCCACCAACTCCAGTTGTACTTGCTACACCAGTGGTGATTCCAGACATGGCAACGAGAACCTCAGTCTTTCTTCTGAGATTTCCGTGATTATCAACATAAGTATGAACACCAACCCATCCTGTATGTGAAGGCTCTAGTGTAGATGAAACAATCTCATTTTCATCAACTCCAAGAATTTCAGTAGCAGCATAATTAGAATCATGCATTGTATACTTTGGTTTCTGAGATGCAGTCCACTCTACTCCAGAAATGGCAGCACCACTTAAATACTGAGTAGATGCGATAGAAATGACCGTATCTGAGGTAATTCCAGATACAACTGCCTCACCAAAAGTAGTACCAGCTCCGATAGAAATCACATCACCGACACTCAATGCAGTGAAAGTGGTTCCGGAACCAGTTACAGTTTTAGTTGCATAGTCAACTGTAAGTGTTCCAGCAGAATAAATGTCGTCTTTTTTACCCCAGAGTGCCATTTTTTTCTTTTCCGTAAATTTTTTTTCCTAAAGATATTTATAAAAAGGACGAAGTGCCATTTCGTCCTTTTTTCTAATCAAATTAAATAAAAAAACAATCATGCATTAGATTGTGGTTTAAATAGTAATTCTTTAACTGTGGCAAGAATCATATTATCAATGCTATTATCTGTTGTAGTTACATACTTTTCAAGTAATTCAACTACAAGATTTTTAACTGAAGGATGAGTTGCAATGCTAATAATAAGTGGTTTTACGATAGTTACAATAAAGTCCATAATGACCTCCGTATATTGGACTAAAATTATTTATCCATCAGGACCTTTTAATCACCATTTAACTTTATTTGCCCAATAAGCAGCACTCATTTTTCCTTTTGCAATATTCTTTGCGTGTCTGGTCTTAAATCTATTGCGACGACTTGCATATTCTTTAGATTCCCCTTCTTTTTTTGGAGAACCCTTAACACCAAGTTGACCGAAACGAATAATCTTTTCTTCTCCACCTTCACATGCCTTTACAATATGAGACTTTCCACTCTCTCCAGATCCATGTGCCTGTGCCTTTGGTTTATTGCACTTCATTTTATCTTTATCAACTGATTCATCTAATTCACAATCTTCCCCAATAATACCATTAATTAGTTGAGAATTCTTTCTTCTCTTTTTATCCTCAAGTGCTTTAAGCACCATTAACGTTAAAGTTTTTTTTTTATCTACCTCTTCTCCAACAATATTTGATAATGCTTTTCTATAAGCAGTTGCTCCACTATCTTCAGGATTTACCGTATCAGAAACACCAGATTGAACTTTTTGTCCAGCACGGTCAAGTGAACTTTGAACCCTTGCTTTTAATTTTTCTTTAGCAAGGTCTTTCACTGCAGAAGTAACCGCTGCTCTGGTTCCAGTTGTTGCTGCTGTTCTCGCACCTGCACCTAAAGCAACTCTTCCCAATGCTGCCACTAATGGTGCCATTTCACTGATTGTATATTTTTCCCACATAGAAGGACCGTAGGAACACTCCCCCTTTGCCTCTTCTCTTCTGCAAAGTTTGCAGTATCTCTTTTCTTCTTTCTCTTCAGAAAGTCCTTCTTCACTTTGAAGATACTCAGAAGCAGTATCAACGTAATCTGCTGCTCTTGTAATTTTTGACTGTACCCAAGCAGGTAGTTGAGTGTCAGATTTCTTTAATTTTTTACGGAGTGCTTTAATTGCTCTCTCCATTTGGTCCAACTCCACATTTGCCATATATCCTTCATCATCTTTTTTCTTACCACTTGCAATTTCCTTGTGGTCTTCAGTGACGGTAGGATTCATTTCAATTTTATTTTTACCCTTCATAACATCAATAATTTTTTCTTTTTCAACTTTTTTCGCATTTCCTTCTACTTCGAAAAGGAACTCTTCTCTCCAGTCTGAATAGTTTTCCATTCTTGTTTTAATTAATGCGGATTTTAATGCGGGATTTCTTCTTGCCCTTTGACCCAATCTCATCCCAGTTTCTCTTTGAGGTGCAGGCTCTGCTTGATATGGAGCACCACCAGAAGGTGCAATCTTTTTGGATGCTGGGGCAAGTCTCTTAGTGGAAGGGACTAATTTCTTTCTTTCTGGGGTTCCCACAAGTCCACCAGAAGGTTTTCTATCTGATTTTTTTGTAGCAGTGACATCCCTCACAGAAACTTGCTGAACATCTCCACCAGATACTCCAGATGATTTTGGTCTTCCTGGTTTGCCTGGTTCCTTTTTTTCTGGTTGTTTTGATCCTTCTTTTTCTGCCTGGTTTTTCCTTCTTCTTGCTTGCAAAGCATAATAAGCAGCTTTTCCAATTCCAGCAGCAGCACTTGCAGCATTCTCTATCGCTTTTCTATAAGCAGTAGGGTCTTCGTCCTTATAACTTATTGTTTGGGGTTTGACTGAAGATAATGCTTGTTTTGCTTTTTCTTTATTTTGTTCTTTTCTTTTTTCTATTTCTCTTTTTTTCTGATCTTCATACTTTTTTTTCTTAAACTCAAGTTGCTGATCTAGGTATTCTTGATATTTTGACGTACCTTTTTTATTTTTTTTATCCTTTTTGCCCTTTTTGCCTTTCTTCTTTCCAGTTAAATCATCAATAACCTCTTCTGCTGCCTTCTTTGTTTGAGCAGCAGTCATTCCTTCAGAGATATACTTTTCCCAATAGGTCATTTTACCGTAGACAATCTTTTTCTATTAGTATTTAGTATTTTTGGTCTAAACTGGGGTATAGTTCTTTTTACTAAAATATCAGTAAATGATACCTTTGGTTGTCCTGGTGTCATTTCTTGAGTATGCTGTAGATATTCAGTAGTTCCTATTTCAAATACTTCTCTAACATCCTTTAACCAACTCTTAAACATAAAACCAGATTCCGTAACGCAAATAATATAGTTTGCACCTCTACGAATAATTTTACCAACAAGTCCAGTATTTAAGTTTTCAACCATCGTATCGACTTCATATAATCCTTCATTCTTATAATTCCACCTCAATGCATCATAATCTAACATTGGTTCAATTTTCCAAATCTCAGTATCTTCAGTTACCTGCAATGACTTCTTAACCTCATCAAACAATGCAGCAGCATCATCTGGATTTGCAGTTGAAGGAAGTCCCATCACAAATTTCTCAAAATCCCCCACTGCTGCTGCTGCTCTCATTAAAGCAGAAGATCCAGGAGTTTCAACTTCACTGTCTGGGTCTTTTACACCAGATGGAACAACTTCAATACTATTGAATTGATAATTTTGACCTTCACCCTTATGAACTAAACTTTGAAACTCACCAAGTCTATCCTGCCCCACAACTACTACAACATCACTATATCCACTACCATAAACAGAAGCAAGGATATCAAAAATTGTTTTTGCTTCTTCGTCATCAACAATATATTCAGCATAATCAGGGAACAATGCTTGCATATATCCAATCTTTGTAGATGGATTCAAAGGATTGGTTGTATAATCCTGAATTCTACTTGGATAAATTCTGTATTCAAATCCACGTCTCTTTGCTTGAGACATGCCAACTTTAAGTAATGCTTCGTGGTTCTTGGATGGTGGATTAAATCTACCAACAACTATTGTGACTCCACTCACTGAAGGTTGTTCTTCTTGCTCTGGAGCAGCAGATTTTTTCTGAGTTGATGCTGCTTTCTTTACTTCCTCACCAGGAATACCATCCTGAGATACCGTATCACCTTGACCGAAAAACTTTAACTTTCCCTTAACTGTTTTCGCAACAAAATTTCCCTGCTTATCATACCAATCTCCATGACCATTACCTACGAGTCCGCGGTTTTTTGCCTCAGTGGATGCTTGAGTCTCCACTGCTTCGTTAAAAAATCTAGCAAAAGTCTTCATTATTACTTGGTTTTTAAATATTTATATTTACAATCTACCTAGGTTTCCAATAGGAAGTTTTGGTTCAAAGTATTTAGAACTTCCAGCATCATTTGCAAATTGAATTTTAAAACCAGGATAAGTTGGCATAAGTGCAGATGCATTATCAGAACTAGGAACAATAGTTAAATAAACATCATCTCTCATTCTTATAACATCATTAGCAGATTCTGCATATATTTTTGCAGCATATAGTCCCAATTTATAATCTTCCCCACCCCCAACTTTTCTCATCTCCGAGAAATTTAAATTACTAAACGATTGTATTAGAATATAATCAACTTTATTTCCAGCTTCCCCAAAACAATATTTTTTTATTTCTCCTACTGTTGCCTTTGTTTTAATGCCAATTAATGAATTTCCAGTAGATACATCAGTCAAAGTACTTCTACCATTTTTGGTAGAAACCGCAATAATATTTGTTTTTACCAAATAATCTAAAATATTTTTTGCTGCACCATATTGAGCTGCGCTACCCCAAAAAGAAAAGTTTTCTTTTTTCAAAGAAATATTAATTTCATTTCTATTTTTGGTTTTAATTCTGACATCAGATTTACCAAGTTCTTGTCCTATTCTTTCAATTGAAGTAACTCCACTTATTGTATATCTTTGTTTATAATTTTCATACATCAATATATTTAAATTTGGGTCAAACAATGAAGGCATACCAACAGCAAGTTTTGCTTCATTGATTTTTTGAACTTGGTCATTTATTTTTGAAACAAAATACTCTTCATTCAAAACCCCAGGTCTCAGTAATTCCGCAACTTTTGGTTTTGTTGTTTTTTCAGTCTTAAACCATAGTTGAACTTTATTTGTTCCTCTCTGTAAATTTAATACAAAATCAACTCCAAGTTTGTTTGATTTTTCACCAGTAGTAAATACTTGCTTGCCACCCAATAAAACATCAGTTGCAAAAAGTCTTGTTATATCATCATATATTCTTTCTACATTATTAGCATATGTAGACTTAACTACTACTAAGAGTTTACTATCATTATATTTTTTTAAACTATAAAAATTTGGTCTAACTTGAGGGTAATTTCTAGTTTGAACTGCTGCCGATGTTAAAATATTAATTACTGTAGTTGCATTTAAAATTCGATATCCACTGCTATTAATAATTGCCATCAAAAAATCCCTTTTTCTTTTATTTAGAAAAAGGGATTTAATTTATTATTCCTTTTCTTCTACTACTTGACTGATTGCATCATCAAGGTCTGCAATCACTTCACGAAGTTCAAAAATACGAACAGGTGTTGTTTCAATGTTAGTTGTATAACCTTTTTGTGCTTCAAACAATACTTGACGAACTGCTGCAGCAGAACGAACATCTAGTTCTAAAGTTACTTTACTCACAGGTCTCCCTCCTCACGATTTTCTGAGTAATAGACATCAAATGCACCACCAGGATAACGTTTCTCCAGTTTTTTCACATTACGAGCAATCACTTCATCAAAAGAAACTTCAAGTGCCATACATGCTTGTGCAGCATACCACATCAAATCACCCAGTTCAATAATCATATGCTCTCGATTGTCTTCATTGAAGGGTTTACCTTGGAAAATCATCTTCTTGATAATTTCAAGGAACTCACCACCCTCAGCATTAATACCAACTCCAGCAGTAAGTAGTCTTTCAATATTTGCACCTTTTTCATCTAGTTCAACCAAACGGTCAGAAAGAGCAACGAAATCAGTAGAGGCATCAGAAGTTACTGCATCTACAAATTCCTGATACTTAGCAAAATCAACTTGTTTTGTCATATTTAAAATTTAAATCCAGAAAATTTACTTGTTTTTTCTTCATTACTACTATACTCTTCATCCTGTCCAGAGTCAAGTATATCTTTTTGAGCACTTTGTTCCACATCATAAAGACGCATCTTTGCTCTATCAATTCCAAGAACAAATCTCTTATTCATTGTTGGGTCATTGTATCTGTTCTTCAATTGTTTCACCATAACTTGTCCCAATTGCTCCAATTCTTCTGTAGAAATGAGAGCAAACATTAAGTCAGCAGTAGCAGGAAGACCAAAGGATTCAGATGTATCAGTAAGTTCAACATCAGAATTTCCATAACCTCTCCTAGTGGTTTGGGTAGCAGAGACAATAGGGGCATTAGTTTCAACTGCCAAGCCCCGAAGTTCCTCTGCAATTGCTTTCACAAATGTATAAGAGTTAATATTGCTGCTTCCCTTATATCGTGATGAAGCACAAATATTCAAATAATCAATAAAGATAATGTCTGGTTTAAATGACTTCTTAAGGGACAATTCATTAAGAAGTGCTCGAAAGTGCCCTGCGTGTGCAGATGCAGTTGGATATTCTTTGATAATAAGAGTTCCTTGACTCTTTTTGCCAACTTTATTCAATTTAGATTCAAACATCACTTTAGGAAGTGATTGGATATCTTGAATATTAACATTCAAAAGATTTGAGTCAATACGTTCCGCAATTCTTTCTTCAGCCATCTCCAAAGTAATATACAATACGTTCTTACCTTGAAGAAGAACAGAAGCAGCAACATGGCACATGAATAGAGACTTACCAACACCAGTGCCTGCAAGAGCAATATTGAGAGTTTTATTAGGAAGTCCACCCTTTGTAATCTTGTTGAAGAATTCCAAATCGAAAGGAATCTTGTCCTCACGGTGGTGGTAGAACTCGTATCGTCTTTCAATGTCCTTAAAGTAATCGTGTCCAATATTATTATCGAAAGAAACTGCTAAAGCATCAGAAAGAATGCTAGGAATTGCATCTCTGTTCTTTTTTTCATCTTGACCATCTGCAATCTTAATAGATTCCATCAGGGCAAGATATATGGCACGGTCTCTACACCACTTCTCAGTAGTATCTACCAACCACTTATAATCAACATCATTGTTATCCAACCTAGCCACATACTCACAGATAGTTTTGTATGTATCTTCGGTAATATCAGTACGTTTTTCAGTTTCAATAAGAAGAACTTCTTTAGTTGCAAGTTGCTCATATGCAACAATAAACTTACAAATCTCTTCAAAAACTACTTTCTCGTGAAGGTTTTCGAAATATTCATTTTTAATAAAAGGAAGAACCTTTCTACAATAATCATTGTTGAAAAGAAGATTCCTGAGAATAGTAGTTTCGACTTTTTCCATCATTTATAATGCAAATATGTACTGAGAATATATTTTGGATTGCTAATTGGTTCTAATCCTTTATGTGGGAATGTCCATAGTGGAGGAAAAACAATTAGTCTCGTTTTCTTTGGTTTAACTGTCAAATCTCTAAACTGAGTTTCACCTCCAGTTTCTACATCGTTCAAATACCATAAGAATGATAAAAACCTCCTTGCACTTTCATAATCAGAAACATCTACGTGAGTATCAAATGCTTCATTTTGATTTGGAATATATCTTTTCATTCTAAATTGCTCAAAGTTATGCTCTTCAGGGAAACATCTCTTATCAACAAATTCATAATAAAGATTCTTATACTCAAATGTTTTTTGAATAAAGTAATTATGTATGTTGGTTATTTCTTGAGTTTGTTTTGAATTTTCCGTCAGATTTATTTCAGTAAAATTTGGTCTTCGTTCATTTTCCAATTTAACTTGAAGATTGGTAGACTTTTCAAAATAGTCTACCAAATAATCACAAACATATTCCTCTACTGAATCATCATAAATCTGAATAAAGTCATTAAGTTCAACCATATGAGAATTCTTTTTGTGCTGCTTCATCAAGTGCTTGCATTACTTCATCCGTGAAATATTTCTCCGGATTATCCATAATGGTTTTACCATATTGCGAAGTACCATCAGGAACTTGATATCTAGTACCAGACTTCTCAAATATACCATACTTTTCAGCAAGGTCAAGAAGACCATAGTACTTATCAAGTCCACGTTCATCATAATAAAGACGAACCTCAACTGTTTTATTTTCTTTACTCAACCGAGACTTATGAGTGGTTGCTTTAATAATATTACCAACTACTTCTGTGCCATCTTTTTCTTTTTTCTTAGAAAGATAAATGATGGTAGATGCTGCGTACTTAAGACCAGAACCACCACTCATTTCTTTAGTTGGAACATAAGAACCAACAACATCATAAGTATGGTTGGTAACAATCATTGGAATTTTTGCTTGTCCCAATTTCAAGGTTAACATCCTGAAAGCACCTTTGACCAATTGAGATTTGGTCATATCACGAACTTGTTTTTCTGCAAGAGCATCTTCAATTTCTTTTTCAGTTGAAAGCATTCCAAGAGAATCTAAAACGAACATACAAGGTTTGCGTTCACCCTCTTTTTTCTTGAGGTATAAATCTACTGCCTTAAGTGCCTTAGAACGAAACTCTTCAATAGTAACAACATTTACAACAACTACTCTACTAGTATCGAGACCTCTACTTTCAAGAAGTGATTTAGTTATAGCAGCCTCAGTATCAAAGTAGAGACAATAACCATCGGGATTATTATCAAGGAAGTTCTTAACCACTGCGAGAGAGAAAAAAGTCTTTCCAGTACTAGACTCTCCAGCAATAGCAGTAATCTTATTCCCAGATACACCACCAAGTACACTACCTGAAACCAGTGCATTAAAAATGAATGAACCCGTATCAACATAAGTCTCTGTTTCGTCAATATCAGAAGCAAGTTGTGTATACTCACCACCAATTTCCTTTACAATATCTTTAAGAAAATCCATTATGCTACCATCCCGTATTCTTCACGTAAGATTTTTTTATAAGGAAGACCTTGCTCCCTAAGTTCTTTTACAAGTTTAAGTTTTTGATATAGTGCAGTATCACCACCAAGATGCATAGCACTTACAATTGTATTCAATTCTTCGTCGTTAATCGGCAAATCCATTAGGAAAAAAATGATTCTAGAGTAATTGTTTTTTCAACTTTCCAACCAATTGCATCAAGGATAACCCTCATCGGTTCCAAGAATGCTTTATTGAATTGTAGTTCATAGTCAATGTATTTGTCCAATCCCAATTCCTTGGGAAACTCCTGAATATAAGAAATTACATTCTCTCGGATTGGATTTGGGAGTTTTAGATAGCAAAATTTAATTTTTTCACCATTTTGAATTGCTGCATACTTTTTATCAAGTTTCCTTTCCTTAATAAAATGATTATACAAAAGGGCACCACGAACGTGAATTGGAGTCCCCTTTCCGTAAATTGTTGCGTGTGCTTTATGTTTAACAACATCAGACACAGTTCTGGGGAATGAGATTTGCTCTACAGAAAGATTAGTAAACTCTTTGCGAGACTGTTCGATATAGTCAATCATATCATCTTCAGTCTTAGTCATAATGAGTTTAAGTGCGTCCTTAATCATCTGACGACAAGGAGCAGGAGTAGAAGATTTAACTGCTTCTAGTCCCATAATCTTTAGTTTTGGTTGTTCATATCGAACACCTTCACTGTCCCACACATTAAGAATGTAACGTTTCTTGGCAGTCCAGATTCCACGGTCAGCAATATTCTCCCGTTTCATCTGCATCTTCTGTTCATATGCATTCACATAGTCAGCCAATTCTTGGTAAGCACTTTCAATATAAGGCTCAAGTTCCA
>JACCDX010182540.1_pt1 | contig 12515 bp, 16 predicted proteins | sample 7449681 | NCBI WGS metagenome assembly JACCDX01 (sample SAMN15323450, study PRJNA562643) | freshwater metagenome | isolation source: river surface water | place: USA:Blue River Watershed | collected 2017-08-18
AAACCGTCATAGACAAAATGTTTTACAAACAAATTGGCAAATCTGTCGCTGTCCATGCTGCCTGATCGACTAAGGTCGGTGATTCCGCCAGATCCATTAACTTCAGTCACTGTGATAGTCATGTTGTCCGCAGGGGCAATACCACCTAAGGCTGTGCCTGGAACTGTGATAGTGTCGTTGACTTGATATCCGGTGCCCGGTACCAAGATAGCTGTTTCATCAGAACTACTATAATTTCTAGTATCATTGCTGTAGTAATACACAAAACCCGAACCGGTGCCCGAAGTGGTCATGCCTGCGGTGTTGATCACTGCTTGTATTTCGTTGAATTGGAAATCAGTTTGTAAAGCGTTGACTGGCAAGCTGTTTACTAGATCTGTTTGCGCCGCGGCAAATGCTGTTTGTATATCAGCAACATCTGTTCGTAAAGCGGTACCATCATACAGAACCAAATCAATGTAGGTTTGAACAAAAGTTTTGATGTCTGCTAGATCTATTACATCGTCAAAATTGCCACCGTAGAGGTTGATCACAGCCACATGACTGCTGCCAGTTATGCCATTGGCAAAAAATGTATCTTCATTGGTGTCTTCGGACAGGTTGTAACCACGCATGGTGGCGCTACGACTCAATATGATTTGATTTAGTGATGGATCGCTGTCTTGTTCTGATATTTGATTTACTGTGGCGTAGAATCCACGATATGATGCTGGATCTGTGACGCCAGAAATAATTGTGCCTGGGATGGTAACTGCACCATTGGACTGTAATGCAACTGTGTACTCATTGTTGACCAATTGGTTGGTGGTACTGGTGTTGCCACCTAGCACACTGGCACCGTTGCTGTTGACAATGTCACCACCTGGTGGCAATGCTAAGACACCGTTTGCTCCAAATTCCCAGCGGTTTGCGCCTTCGTTTACGCTAACAATCACTGGGCCATTGTTATTGCTACCAATTTCAATTTGATTATCGCTATTGTCTAAGTCTAAGAAGCCTACTCCGCCCACATACAATGTGTCGCCATCAAATATAACGTTGCCAGTGTTGGCGTTGCCACCACCACCAGTGTAGGCTGTGCTCTGTTCTGTCCCATCTGGGAATACAACATTACCAGTTGTGGCAAAGGTCCAGTTGTGTATGGCCACGCCGTTGTTCACTGACACAATCTTCACATTGGCACTGCTTAAGGTATCGCGTCCGCCTTGTAATCTCAGTTCGCCACCTTCACTTACTATGCCGGTATCAGTGCTGATATTGACCAATTCGTTGCTGTTGCCAAATACCCACTTACCAGTGTAGTCGCTGCCATCGTACCGCACCTTGACTGTGAAATCACTGTCAGCTTCCACTTCCACATGGTCACTGACTGACTTCAAGATCAAACTTTCATTGTCCCAGCTGATAACTAGATCATCGCCATCAGGTGCGATTGAACCGTCGCCGCCATCAATGATAATGGCACCATTGGCAGGCAGAGTTAGATCGCCATTGCTTTCAAGTACAACTTCGTTGCCGTTGTTGGTCAGCCGGTCGCTACCACCACCGGTGCTGAATTCATACTCACTTTCACCTGCACGAGTTTCTGCACGGAATGGAATTTGAATCCAGTCGCCGGCACTAAAGTTATTGATAGGATCAGCAACCTCTGTAGCCCACATGTTCTGTTCGGCTAAGTTGGCTACATCGTTGGCATAGCCTGCACCCGGTGTGTCAACTGTGATGTTTCTAATGTAGCCTTGGCCATCAATGCCAGTTGATGAATAAGTTGCAGGAGTAAAACTAGATACAGACCCACCAGACAACAGCTCGAACTGTGCATTGTCAATTATGGTTGGGTTGGTTGCAAAGCTGTAGGACTGATCGCCTTCATCTTCAATTTCTTCCACAAACGCAGAACTGGCCACTGCACGAGTCAAGCCCGGAAGAATCAAGTTACCTGTCACAGTTGTTTTGATTGCAGCATTGCCCACATATACTGTGCCCGGGCCCACATACAAGTGACGGAAACGCATAGTTGCACTACCTAGATCGTATATGTTATCTGTGTTGGGCAGTATGCTACCAGGAACTACGAGGTTACCTGTTCCATCTAGTGCGGCATTATAAGTTCCATTGACTAGAACCGGACCCGGACCTTGGTATGCTGTGCGTTGATATGTACCGTCTCCAAATATAATACCAGTGCTTGATATAGCAGGACTGCTGGTAAAGATCATGTTGTTTGGTAATGTCAAATTGCCATCGATTCCCAAACTAACAACATTAGCACCAAACGTTAAGTTAGCAACAGTACCAGTCCATGCTGTGCTTTGCCACGATCCATCCGGGAAGCCCAGTTCGTTCTGATACATTCTAAATGTACCAGTTTCAGTGTAAAAATAGATACCGGCACTATTAGTAAATTGGTTACTGATTGATATTCGTTCGCCGCCGTCATCAAATCCACCAACCTTAATGTATGTTTGATTTGTGCCTTCTGGGTCAATTGTGATATCTTGATTTGAACCAGTATTGTTTAGTATGTTTGTCTTAACTGTACCAGGAGTTGTTAATATGCCATCTGTACCAAAGATCCAATTATATGTGCCATTTGATCTTAATGTATAGCCGTTGCTGTCGGTATAGAAACCAGCGCCTTGTGTATCACGCAGATCCAAGCTGGAAGTTGCTTGATTGTCTGTGGCAAATTGACCACTGGTACCGTTGTTTAGTTTAGCACCATTGGGGAATGTTGTACTACCGTCTGTACCTAAGGTCCAGGTGTGACCGTTATTGATAATGTTACCAACTGTGATCGGCTTGTTAAATTCAAAAGAGTCACTAACAGATGAGTAAGCGATGTTAGCCAATGCGCCTGCAACACGGATACCTGCACCGTTGGCATCACTTGCTTGTGCGGCGCCATTGGCTACAGTAATGAACAAATCGTTAACTGTTAGTGTAGCTGCATTGACAGTAGTTTGCGTACCTTGCACACGCAGGTTACCTAGTACCACCGCATTTTGTGAAACTGTTAGATTACCTGTTGTGACATTGCCTGCTAGATAAGCGGCAGTATTTGTATTTGTATAGACTTGGCCTTGCAACGTAGCAATCTGCCCAGCTTGAGTAGCTGCATTTGCTGTCCATGCGGTTGTTACGGCATCAACATACGACTTCATTGCTGTGTTGGCTGTAACAATAGCTGCATTTGCCGCTGCCACATTGGCATTAACACCATTTAACAGGCTTGTACCAGGATATGCAGTTGATTGTACGGTGTAGTCTGCGAATACAATAGCACCATCACTACCACGAATTTGAATAAACTTACTGCTGGTACCTAAAAATAGGCTATAGTTAATTGGTGCAAACAACTGACTGGTATTGTATTGTGATACCGGAAGATTTAATACACCTTGTGAGCTTAATTGTACTTGATAGCTGCCGTTAACTAATTTGTCAGCATTGTTTTGCAATGAGCTAATAGCAGAGTTAGCTGCTGTTACGTTAGCGTTGATGCCAGTAATAACGCTGGATGTAGGCAAGTATGCTGCTACATTAGCGTCAGAATATGTAGTACCACCACCACCAGTGATAACGTTTCCGTTGAGCAATAGTGTGCCGTTGCTAACACTAAGCGGAACATTGGCAATATAAATGGTATTACCACTTACCCATAGATCCTTCCATTGGTGTGTAGAATTTCCTAGACTGTAGGCTATGTTTGAGTGAGGTATAATATTACCTACAAACATATTTTTAGTATCGTAGTCCCAATCAACTACCGGTTGAGTATAGTCACCGTCTTTGTAAAATCCAAAGTGCGAATGTGTAGTTCCATCATTATGGGTGCCGTTGCCCAAAGGATCCCACCAATCCCAACCAATTACAATAGCTCCTTGCTTGCCATTTGGTCCTAGTCCATTCCCGTTACTAAAACCTAATGCAATTTCACCAGTGTTTAAGTCTGTATCTGGGTCGTCGTTACCAACGTGCAACCAATATGCGGGGTTTGGATTATTAATACCAACAAAGTCACTGATGTGTACTTCTCCAGTACCTTGTGCATTGATAGTAATACCTGCACCAGCGTTGTTTGCCGTAGTAATGGTACTGCCGTTAAAAATAAACTGCCCAAGTTGTCCGTTTACTGTGTTAGTTAACGAATTTATTTGTGTAGCTTGGCTAGCAGCATTAGTTAACAAAGTACCGATGTAGTAATCTTGATCAATTGAGCGAACAATTAAATTACTTAAAGTACTGGCCTGTACACCAGCATTGGCCCATAGGTTTGAAATTTCTACCGCTTGACCAGCAGCATTGGCCAGTAGAGTGCTTAGAGTGTTACTTTGTGTGGCAGCATTTGATGTTAATGTAGTTAAAGTATTTGCTTGAGTTGCTGCGTTAGACCATAGGTTTGCAATTTGAACATTGGCAGCATTAAGACCACTAACTAGCTGATCACCAATTGTTGCCGACGATAGCAAAGTTCCGCCAGCAGTTAGGCCGTCTTGTATTCTTAGAGTTTTAAGATCAGTATCTATTACTACTTCACCGAGTGGACCTGTATATGTACTGGCCGCGGCAGTATTACCTCTTTTTAGTAATATTTGTTTTATAATTACATTACCACTCATATTGTTCCACCGTCAACTGTTATTTCTTCGGGCACTACTGGAGGACTCGGAGCAGTGTTAATATACCCAGGCAATACTTGTAAATCCAATGGCACGCCATGATTGTCGTCGACGTAAACAGGTTTTTCCGAGTCGTCGCTGGTTTTAATTGTTTTAAATGTTAACTTGTAAAATCTTTGCTCTAGACTATTAATAGTTTCACGATCGAATGTTACTTGTCCTTGACCTAACATTATATTGCCCCAGGTCACTGCATAGCTTGCTACTGTGACTTGGTTTGTGGGGTCTTGTATATCAGCTTGCATTGCATAGCCAGTTAAATTTACTTTCTTTTGGTCTTGATTTTTTACAATAACCTGAACGGGATTGTCTATCCCCTGATACACTTTAATTGGTTGGCTATACACTATTCTATTCCTTACAGTAAAAATGGTGGTGTCCAAAATTTGAACCTCCACATTTTGGTCATATAAATACGTTTTGATAGTCTGCATTTGATTATCTTTTTACATATTTACCAAAAACACAGTGGAACAGCAGCACCAAGTTTTATTAGAAAAGTACCCATTTTTAACATTCCTTATATACGGAGGCAATGAGTATATCGGTATAGTACAAAACGTCGATGACTTTATTACTACAATATACGACTATGGTGCAATCAGAACCCTGGAAGAACGCACACAATTCCTAGAACTAGGAGATCAGTGGTGGTGGGAAAGCAATAGGCTTATACCTATTAATGTGTTTTTAAAAACAGAGTGGGCACCATTCCGAGGCTGTCTTAGGACTATGAACAGCAAGGACGTAGATATACAACTAGGCCCACAGGTTAGCCTTAGGGAAATGGCTAATAAAAGAAGTAAGCGACGCAGTATTACGTTGGTCAGACGTCTAGGTTAACTGTTTTGTTCGCAAATTAAGTTCATGTGTATAGCCACAAGGTGTGCGTAACTAACAGCATGAGCCTTTTTAAAGTAGTAGCTATCATCTGTGGGACGATCCCAAACTGTATGTGCAACCGTGGCCCACTTGGAGCCAATCAAATGTCGTTTAGCAGGACGTATTACACTTAAGAACATGGCCATACGTGGAATACTATCCACAGGCTCAGGCATCTTCATTAGTGTATCATAGTGATTGCCAATGTGTATTAACTGCTCACAGAAATCACGTTCCAGCAATAACTCCCACAGTGGTTCCTGTGCCATAAGATTGTCTAAATGACTTTCGTCCTTAATCTGCGTATATAAAGATACATTCAAAAAGTCTAGTTTAGCATAGCCACGTAGTTCAGCTGACTCGTAGTCAATGCTGGCAAAACCCATGATTGGATCAACAGGTATGTCTGTTGGATAAACTCCAGTATTATGTTTAACCATTGTGTTGTTACGTGCAATGCTGGCAGGCGTAACATCAAGAACAGCCAGTGCTTGCTCTCTGTCGCCGAAGTCTATGTCAATGTCACTTTTGAACTTGGTTACCATACTTTAACGCAAACCAACTGGCCACGCCTCCGTCTTTAAAAGAAAATATTGTGTGTCTATTATACACTGCATCGCCACTAAAGTTATCAAATTTTGGTGGATAATATTGAAAAGTAAAATCCTGATTGAGCAGTATACCTTGTGACTTTAGTACATGCACAATGGCAAGTATAGATTGGACATCGTAGTCAACAAGATCTACTTCTATCACAGCCCAGCCTTTTGCAGTATGTCCTTGACCCACTCAGTGTCTGCCAAGTAATCCGTAAATTTACGTTGCCAGACTTCGGGATCAATCCAAGGCATTATTATACCGACTTGATCCTCAGTAAGTCCATCCAATAGTTCTACACCAGACTCACAATTATATAAAACCCAAGGACTAATCCTACCACTAACAATGTGATGAATGATTCTATTGACGTTACCGTATCTAAAATAGTCCCTAAAGCCGTTTTTAAGTTCCGGGTGGAGGTCGGCATATTGCTGCATTTCCTTTAAGGCTCTTTCAAGTGCATCCTGCACAGCCTCTTTTTTCATATATTCGTGTAGCCACTCTGAATAGAGTTTGTCACTGCACCAATAGTCTAACTTTTTATTTTGCTTGAGCAGCCAATCTGTAAAGGCAATGGTATTAACTGCACGGATTGCTACAAGATATCTGCCGTATTTGATAAAGGCATTGTAATAAGGGCTGGAAGCAAAGTCATCATAGGTCTTTAGTCGAGCACTACCCTGCGATACTTCATAAAAACGTAGATATGCTTTAAACCCTAACTGTACACCAGTTTCATTTTGTTGTTGTGCTCGGCGTTTTTGCTCGCAAAGATGCACAGTCAAGGTAGATTCTTTTGCAAATCCCTTGTTGCAATAACGACATTTATAAGTCGGCTTTGATTCTGCGGTCGTCCCATCCATGTTCTCTAGCCAACTGCTTAATATCGTCTTTACTGTTGAGTCTTGCGAGGAGTTCAATGTCATCTTCTTTTAAGTGGGGATATAATTCTCTGAAAAATTTAACAGCCTTGTTGTTGCTTTCTGCTTTCTTGGGTGACACCCAATCGTGTCTTTGACTGCCTAGTCCTGGACTAACAGTAGTTGCTAGTAGCCATTGTAGTTTTTTATGCTCTGATGTACTTATATCAAAGAAGTTTTTGTTTAACCTCTCATTGGTACTCATCAAGTAATAAGCCTGCATTTCAGCACTGCCACGAACAGTTGATCCCCATCGTATCATTAAGTATGGGCTAAACTTTTTCTTTTCGTGTTCTTCTAACTCGTCGTAGAAGTCACGATTCTTTTGATCAAACTGTGCCATTTCGTTGGCAATACTTAACTTGTCTGTCATACTGGGTGCCACATAACTTCGTCGTTGTGCTGTTTTTTTAGATTATACAACACAAACAGTTGATCTAGCAAGTCTCGCATTGCCGGATCAGTTTCGCACATCTGTAATACTTGGTTAATTTCACCACGAATTAATTGCATTTCTGGACTCATATCTGTAGCATAACCAATTAGCCTGCGCTCATTGGAGCCGAACTCACGAGCAAACACTGAGCCAGCAACCTGTTCGTAAATGTATGTGGCACCGGGTTTAAGAGTTCCCATATTTGTACCCGTATTGTAAATGTGCCCAACGTAGGAAACGTTCAAGGCCGTCCCGATCATCAGGATAACTTTCTAAATAGATTCTCGACAATCTATTAATAATTTCAAATACTTGAGGTTCTGTATACTGAGCCATATTACCAGCAGCGACTGTAATCGACCACTTCGCTTTGACGACTAATGTCTTTTACAAAATAAGCACACAACGGACTTTTAGTATCAGACTTTAAAGGTACTGCCAACAGTTGTCCGGGCTTTAACTTAGGAAAGTACCACTTGACATCTTGATAGATGTCCACGATCTCAACAGGTTTAAACTCGGGTTTAAAACTACTTAGCGGATTAAAACAATAGACACTAAATCCACGATCATTGATACTGCTCAATGGTACTACTTCTAAGTCGCCGAGGTCTGGTTCACCAATAAGTATTTGCCAATCTACTGGCATTTTAATAACGTTGTCACCGATCTTTAATACCAAAGCCGGCGCATTGAAGCTTTCTAAAAAGATTAGTGGTATGTAAAAGTAATCAGGGTTCTTAGGATCACTGTTGTCCAGTACAGCAAATCTCAAATCTTCGATCTCGTCGGGAATCTCATTGAGATCGTAGGCTGTGTTGTCTAAAGTTAATATTCTCATTGTTTATTTCCAATCTACCTTTTCAACTGCGAATGGGTAGTGGGCTTCCTTATAAAATGCTTTACGCTTGGTTAGGTGTCTTTTTGCGAATTTGCACGTTGACGTAATATCCCAGATCTGTACAAAATCTTTGTCCTCAGCTTTCCGGATACCACGACCAATCGATTGGATAACCCTAACAAAAGATTTGCCAGGCTCGACGAGCACCAAATTAAAAATACGAGGAATGTTAATACCAACCGCAGCCACGCCATATGTAGCAATAATAATTTTGTTGGTAGCTGTCGCAACTTCGTCATATTCATCCTTGCGGTCTGCGGCTTTGGTACTTCCACTTACAAAAGCCACATCGGGTTTATCTTTGAGTAAACTAAACAAAGTGCTTAGTTCGGTTTGTAGTATTTTTCCTGTTTCAATGCGATCAACAAGCACCAATGTGTTGCCACCTTCTTTGATCTTGTCTACTAATCGAGCAAGATAAGCAATGCGCTCAGTGGTAGTAGTTAGATATTTTAGTTCGCTTTGATAGTCTTTGTACTCTACATGGTCTTGTAGTTGTACAATGTTGACGTGACACTGGGCCAAGTGGCCAGCATCTTGTAGCTCGCTTGCGCTAAGTTTGCCAACAACAGGACCAAGAGTACAAAAAATACTGACCGCGGCATAATCTTCCTTAGGGATGGTTCCCGTTAAACCCCAACGTATAGGTACTCGAGCAAATATTCCTGACAGTAAAGTTTTTAGCGCATCTGCTTTGGCCATATGAACTTCATCAACCATTACTAACGCTACCCCATCAACTAAATCATCAATGATAAAATCTGTGGGATCTTTCGCTAGTCTAAAACTTGCAGGTTCGTCTTCACTGTTGCGACCTTCGCTGTTCTTTAATAATATATTTAAACTTTGCCAAGTACAAATAGTATGCGTATGGCCAATTTCTTTACGGTCGCCGAAATAAACACCAACATCTAGTCCTAGGTTCCGGTAGTCTGCTTCAGTTTGTGTAACTAAGCTCTTGTTAGGAACAATTACAACACTACGCCCGTAGCGTTCAGCCATTAGACTCAGTGCCGCTGTCATAATTGTTTTGCCAGCACCAGTGGCAATTTCTTGTATGCTCTGCGGATTTTGTAGAAAGTTGTTTATGATTTCAACTTGGTAATCCCTAAACATAATAGGTTGCCCGGCTTGCGGATGCCCAGCGGGCCAAACCCGATGTGCAAATGTATCCTCACGGAACTCATCGAATTCGACTTGGTTGCTGTATTGGCGTCGATCATCAATTTCTACATCATATCCGTCGCCGACAATTATGGGCAGGATATCGGGCAATAGATTAATGTAACTGCTGCCGCCAAGTTGAAACAAGGCTACTTTGCCATCCCAACGCCCAAGACGCACAGCAGGAAGATACCTGGCGCCTGGAATTTCATATTTGAAACGATCAACAAGTTTTTTTCTAGTACCTAGTTCAAGGCCTTCAACTTTGATGTTTACTTCATCTTTGATTACTAATTTAGCCAGCAATTTTTACGACCTTAGATGCTTTGTTTGAACTCTTATTATAAACTTCTGCTGCCACATAAACAATCTTTTTGGCATGCTGAATCATTATTTGTTTGTCACCACCAAATACCATACCGGCACTGCTAATCAACAAAGGAATATCAGTAAGGTCACGAATAGGTTTGATGGTGTGTATAAATTTAACCCCAGGAGCCAGCGCAAATTTTTGTTTATTTGTCCAGCTTTGGATTTGGTCTGCGGGGTATAGCTCGTTTAATCTATTTAGCATCCTATTGCTTAGATCCGGCTCATAAATTACCACTGGGAAGGAACCAACTTGTTCTGCGTATTTGAGCACACTTACCAAATCATCATCGGCAGTACGGCTTTCGGGTGTGATACGCATTTCTCTGTTGCAAGCCAAACGTACAAACCTTGGACCATATTCTTGTATTAGAGCGTTAGACAAATCTTCTTCTACAGTATAACCAAGGATAGAACTGTTATCAACTAAGTTTAATAAATTCTCCATACCAAAGCCGCCTAGGTTGGCATTGATATATTCACGCAGACTGTTGGGTGCATTGGTTATGTCCAATCCAGACTCAGTGCATACCAATTCTATTTTGTAAGGAGTTTGTTCTGCTTCTACCAGCAGATTGAATAACGACTGTACCGAATCATCAATGGTAAAGTCATTCTGTTTTGCCCAAATGTAGGCCCAATTTAAATTGTATTCGGTTAGTCCGAGATTCCAAACCTTTAGTTCATAGTCGAACTCGCAGACACCTTGACTGGACTTTTTAAAAGTCTTGATATCGTCAATAAACTTAGTGTTGTAAGGAAACTTTAATTTTAACCGATCGTTGTCGAGGTAAAGACTATGTGCATAGTCCATTTGACGCAAAGGCACACGCCATACCGGATGTTCCACAGGACTAACATCAATGCCCTTGGCAGCAAGTTGTCGTTGGTACTTGAGCACAATTTTACAAGCGAGCTCACCTTGCCGTTCAGTTAGTGCTTTACTGGCCGTTGTTGACTGAGTCATTGAATCTAGCACACTTGTGTCATACCTGGCTAAATTAATAATTGGATTGAAACCCAAGAACCAATGGCTAGACATTTTGTTAGTAACTAGGTCTTTATAACCCGCTATAACTTCTAAGTAATCTTCTACGGTTGTGAATTTCTTCATGATGTAATAATAACAGATCTCTAGTAGAGAAGTCAAAGAAAAAGCCCCCAATGTTTCCACTGGGGGCGAAAAATTACAGCCTAGGAGCTAGAGAAAAATGGCTGTAATTATAACTTATTCGTCTTGCGGTTTAGTTCCGTTGCTTCGACGGTCTGATGTTTTTTCTACGTCTTGAAACATTCTGCGTTCTTGTGCTGTTAGTCTTTCGGACTTGTATGCAGTATTACGACGAGGATTACCGCATAGCATACAACCGGGTTGGCCACAATCCATTGCATGATGTTTGGCAAACTTATGCGGTTCTTTGGCCGGTGCACCATGCGATTTTGCAATACGTTGCTGTCGAGCAATTGCCACATCCGTTTTATGTCTACGTCGAGAATTTAGGAATTTTGCTGTTTCGTTACTCATACGATTATTTAAGTTACGGATTGTACTCTGAAAAATAATCCCAGTCTTTGCCACCTAGCTTGGCCCAGTTTTCCCATTTGATCATTTCATCTTTGCACTGTTGTGGCATGCCTATACTACCCACAACAGCACCGCACTCACAGCGATAACTAATACCGCTAGAAGTATCAAAGTAGGCTGTCCCGCCACAAGGTAAACGCATGACGTCAGTATCTTCAGATGCTGATCTCATTCTTGTTTCAAACAAACAAAGCGAGTATTCTTGGTTGTGCTTTTAGTAAGTGATTCGCTGGCCTTACCTGCGGCCTGACAAGCGGCTTCGGTTTTGAAACCTGGCACACTTGTCAAAGCCATGCTATCTTTGTCCGACAGCATGCCGGCATGAACAAATAGAACTAGAATCCAAGTCATAGGATACCTTTAGTAAAAAGATACAAACAAGTCACAAAACCCAATCCAAAATAGGCTACACGGCCTGCGATTTCGAGAACTAGTGATTTCATTTGCACAACTCCTTGATTATCTTAGCGTCAATATTTGCATGTATTGCTTCAATTCGACATTGGTTATTGTGGTACTCGCTAAAGCCCATACCAATGAACATTCCACCGAATGTGACAATGCCAAAAATACACAGCCATTTCGTTTCCATATCTACTCCTTACTTAACTAACTTATCAACTTCAGTTTCAGTTTTGTCTGCTAGTACGGCAAACGTCTTACGCTTTTCCAAACGTTCTGCTTCCAAACGTTGGCGCTCACGTTCTTTATCTTCGTACTTTTTACGCCGCTTGTCATCCACAGTACCTAATATGGCATCGTATTGTTGAGCACGAACCCAGCCGGTGAGGAAGGTTTCCATTTGACCAAAGGTGCCTACAAAGATCTCTGCATCGCGGCTGAAGATGGGCAGTGCCTCTTCATCGGGGAATAGTGCAACCTGATCAGTATTGCCAGAGCCTTCCCAATGACCATGCTTGGGATTGCCTAGTCGAAATCCCAGCGACTTGGCCTGTGCTTCGATGCGCTGAAAGCG
>JACCDX011345021.1_pt1 | contig 12513 bp, 11 predicted proteins | sample 7449681 | NCBI WGS metagenome assembly JACCDX01 (sample SAMN15323450, study PRJNA562643) | freshwater metagenome | isolation source: river surface water | place: USA:Blue River Watershed | collected 2017-08-18
CAGTTGTTTCTTGTTTGCTAGGTAAGCTATCTTTTTGCAAGGCAAGATCTTCTGCTATTTTTGTGACTTGTGCTGCTGCTGATTGTAATGTTTCGTTCAACATTTTGTTAGGATATTCTTTTGCATCTTGTAGCAGTCCTTTGCCAATCTTGTCATAATCAACATCTTCAAGAAAATCCTGCCCTTGAGCGTAAGCATCGACAATACTGTCTTGGTCGAATATAAAGTTGATGGTATTATTAAATTGTTCTTTTGCCTGAAAAGCTTTTTGTGCTACAGATTGTACTGAATTTTGAATTGAACTTTGTAAGCTTTGCCAATATGTTTTTGGTGCTGTAAAAGTTTCTTCTTGTGGTGCCAGTTGAGTTGATGGCTGATTTTTTTCTGGATGTCGTGTTGGTACTTGTAAGGGTATGTCGGTTGATTTTACTGTAGGTTTTAATGATGGTTCTAAGGGTTTATACGATGGTCGTGCTACTGGTTGCTGATATGTTACTAAACTATCTGTTGATGATGGTATTACTTGTTGATGCAAACATAATAATAAGATGATAGACCATAATAATTTTTGTATACATTTATTCATAAGTATTAATCCTTTTTACAAACTGTAATATAAGTTTAACGTTTATGAACAAGAGATATCAAGAGTTGTCGTTTGACAAAAAGGGCTTTGTTATTCAAAGCCCTTTTTTATACACTTTATTCAAGTGATATTGTAGCTGACCATGCATCGTTGTGATGGAATAAAGATGATACAGTCTCTGTTGGCTCTGCAATCGTAATTAATTTTGCCTGACTAACTCCTTGGAGCATAGCTTTTTGATGGTCCAAAATGGTATGTAAAGATTTTGGAGCATGAATCGTCAGTGAGTTTAGCTCTGTTTTTAAAGACAGCTGGTGCTCAGTTTTAAGCTTACGAATTGAGCTAATAATCATTAATATTTGATGAACAGCTTGGTTATTATCATGATTAATGGTATCAAAGTTTTTTGGCAATTGGGTTATGTGTAATGAACTTTCTCCATAGGTTTTTTGATACAACGCTTGATAAATATTTTCTGTGATGTGTGGTAGGTATGGTCCATAACATTGTGTTATGATAAATCCAACATGGTGCAACGTCCATAAAGTTTGAGTTTTTTCTTGATCAGAGTAGTTTTCCGGTTTAAAAAACTGATCTTTAATAATTTCTATGTAGTTGTCGCAAAAATCGCTCCAAAATAACTTTTCAATTGCTTGTAATGCTGCAGCAAATTCATTTTTATCTAAAGCGGCTTGATATTTTTGAACTGCATCTTGTGTTGCATCAAATATCCACTGATTTATTTCACTTAAAGATTCAGGTTTTGCAGTTTGATGAACATAGTTTTCTGAATACATGCTGATAAAGCTCATAGCATTCCATAGTTTAGTCATCAATTTTTGACCAATTTTAATTTGGTCGATAGAAAATGCAATATCTTGCCCAAGCGTTCCTGTTGCCGTCCAGTAACGAATTGCATCAGGAGCAAATTGTTGTACTAAAATATTTGGCTCTGTTGGGCTGTTCCCTTGAGATTTTGATATTTTTTCTTTTTGTTCGCTTAAAACAAAGCCGGAAATAACAATTTCTTTCCATGGCGTTGTATTGCTGTGCATCCAAGATTTGATAATCGTGTAAAATGCCCAAGTTCGAATAATATCATGAGCTTGTGGACGCATACTCATCGGTAAAAAGTCCTGGTTGTTTTCAAACGGTGATGCATCAGTATCATGATAAATTTGCTGTACGATGTAAGGAGTAATTGAAGATGTGTTCCAGGTATCCATAACATCTTTTTCTGGCCGAATATTTGTGCTGTGACATTGATCACACGCCCCGTTTTTATAGATCGTTTCTTGTGGGTCAAGCGGTAGTTGGTCGATATCTGCAACTAAGATTGCAGCACAGTCGTTGCAATACCATACAGGAAATGGAATGCCAAAAACTCGTTGACGAGAAATACACCAATCCCAACTTAAATTCTTTACCCAATCGATATATCGAGTCTTCATATACGCTGGCGACCAGGTTATTTGATCTGCAAGCTGTACATATTTTTCTTTATGTTCAACAACTTTAATAAACCATTGTGGTAGAATCGAATATTCGATTTCGTTTTTACACCGTTCATGAATATTTACGTTGTGCGTGATATTTTTTTTCTGAAGAATAAGACTATGCTCAGCAAGTACTTCAAGAATTTTTTCTCGAGCTTCATGGACTTTAAGTCCTGCAAGCACGCCTGTTGATTCGACCCATTTTCCATCAAATCCTATAGATTGCTTGTAAGGAAGGTTATGTTTTTTAAACCATTCAATATCAGTTTTATCACCAAACGTACAGCACATTACTAAGCCAGTACCTTTTTCTGGGTTAACTGCATGATCAGCAATGAAGGGTACTTGGTTGTTAAAAATAGGAACGATTGCAGTTTGATCAACTAAGTGTTGGTAGTTTGGATCATCCGGATGAAACATAATTGCAACGCACGATGACAGTAATTCTGGTCGTGTTGTTGCTATAACAATTTTTTCTCCAGATGGTGTCATAAATTGAATATCGTTAAATGTAGTAGCAACTTCTTTATCATCAAGCTCTGCTTGAGCTACGCTTGTTCTACACGTTGTGCAAAATAAAGCAGGTTCATTTTTCTGATACAGATGGTTCTTGTGATACAATCGAATAAATGATTCTTGTGAGATTTTTTGTTCTCTTTTGTCTATGGTAGAATATGTTTTTTCAAAATCAGCTGAAATACCAATTGTTTTCCAGAGGGCAACAAACTCTTTTTTCATCTCTTCTGTGGTCGATAAGCAAAGTTCTATAAACTTTTCTCTGCCAAGTTTTGCAACACCAGTTTTATGTTTTTTTTCCACAAAACGCTCGGTTGCAAGTCCGTTACAATCAAACCCGAAAGGATAAAAAACATCATGATCATTCATTCGTTTATAACGAGCGATAATGTCAGCTTGTGTGTAAGAAAATATGTGGCCAATGTGTAAAGATCCTGAGACTGTTGGAGGTGGTGTGTCGATGGTGTATGTTTTTAAGCGGTTCTGTTTTTTTGTGTAGGTACAATTTCTATGCCAAATATCACGAGCTTGTTGGTCGCAAAGAACATGATCGTATCGTTTTTCCATGATTTTCTTCTTATGCAAGGGCTTTTTTAATATCAAATTTTCTATAAAAATCAGTGTACTATAAAATTGTTATTCGTTCAAAAAAGCTTTTGATTTTTGGCTTTACTCAATTTTTATGGTACTTTAAGAGAAAATTAATCACATACAGGCAAGGATATTTAATGAGATTAGAGCTTGTTCAAGCGTTACAAAATTTAATTATTGCTTTTATTTTTTATATTGTTTCTATTACGTTTGCTGGTTGGTTTGAATCATTCATTGCAAAGCAAGTTGGTGATGATAGTCCAGAAAATTCTGGCTTTTTAACACTTAATCCTTTAGAGCATTTTAACGTTTTTGGATTTGCAGCAGTTTTGTGGGGTATTTTTTATAGAGATGTTTTACCATTTCATTTAATTCCAGGATGGGGAAGACAAATACCATTAGTTCCCGATATTTTATACGGAAAGCATCTTCGTTTACGTGTTCTTGTTGAATATTTAGCTCGCTCATGTGCACATTTTATTCTTTTATCTTCTGTTGGTATGATAATTATGTTGATGGTTGGAGCGTCATCTATTCAACTTGAATCCATGACGCCATATTTTTTAAGTTTGATGGCCCCCTTTCAAAAAACCTTATTTAACCTTTTTTTCTTTATGTACCATCAAAATGCTTTATTGTTTCTAATTCATTTTATTGTGGGTTTGTTTAAAACACTTGTTTATTTTTATATGCCACGATTGCAAGAGCCAACTATTCCTATGTTTTTATTAAGCATTGTAATCTTAGCTTTTGGCTTACTTTTATTGCATGGCCCTTTAGCATGGTTTATTTATAACTTTATGTTTGCAGTTAAAACAGTTCTTGTCTTTTTAGGAAGGTAGTTTATGAAACAAGAAACAACTCGTAATCTACAAATTTTATTACAGGGATCTGTTGATTGTTTACCAACAGGTCAATTACAAAAAAAATTAGAAAGTGGCAAAACATTAAAAATTAAATTAGGGATGGATCCTACTGCGCCAGATTTACATTTAGGGCATGCCGTTGTTTTGCGCAAAATGCGCCAGTTTCAAGAGCTTGGTCATGAAATTATTTTTTTAATTGGCGATTATACTGCTCGAATTGGTGACCCTACAGGAAAGAAAGCAACACGGCCACCTTTGCAAGATGAAGATATCGAACGAAATTCAAAAACTTATTTTGAGCAAGTTGCGCGTATATTAGATCCAGAAAAAACGATTATTGCATATAATTCTACCTGGCTTTCAAAGTTATCGTTTGGTGATACTATAAAACTGTGTGCAAAAATTACCGTTGCACGACTTTTAGAACGTGATGATTTTTCAAAACGTATGAATTTGCAGCAGCCAATTGCGCTTCATGAGTTGTTATATCCGTTAATGCAAGGGTATGATTCTGTTGCTTTACACGCAGACGTTGAGCTTGGTGGAACTGATCAAACATTTAATTTATTGTGTGGTCGATTTTTACAAGAGCAGTATGGTCAAGAACCACAAGTTATTTTAACCGTGCCTTTGTTAGAGGGTTTAGATGGCGTTGAAAAAATGTCAAAATCATTGGGAAATTATATCGGTTTAACTGATGATCCTTCTGATGCTTACGGAAAATTAATGTCTATTTCTGATACGCTCATGTGGCGATATTATAGCTTGTTATTGTCTTTTTCAGATGAACGAATTGAAGAAATGAAACTTCAGGTTGTTCAAGAAAAAATTCATCCGATGGCTCTTAAAAAAGAGATGGCATTTGGAATTATTGAGCAATTTTGGTCTTTACCTCAAGCAAAGTTGGCACAAGAGACATTTGTTAATTTATTTCAAAAAAAAGATTTATCTTCAGGCAAGCAAGTTAAACTTTCGGTTATGAATACATCCGTATGGATTGTTGATGTTTTAAAAGAGTTGCAAGCTGTACCAACATCATCTGAAGCAAAAAGACTTATTGAGTCAGGCGCTGTAATGGTTGATGGTAGACTGATCACTGAATTTAAAGAAGTTATAGTGTGTATTTCAGGCATGTCGATTAAAGTTGGAAAACATAGAATATATACTTTGGTATAAAGGATTTTTTGTATGGTTGAGCATAAGACTAGGTTGATGATTATTGTCGGATTGTTTTTGGCATTTATTTCGGTTCAAATTTTGTATGTGAAAAACAAATCAGATTATGCTGAACATCTCATTCTTGATCAACAAGATCAAAATTTTTTAGTTAATAATCAGGGTTTTGTATGTGATGCATTGTTAGAACTTTTAGCTTTAACGCAGATTGATCATGATGGAACATTACCGTCTATTGTTCAATTAACACAAAAGCCACAAGCAGGATGGTTGCGACAACCAGGTACAGAGCGATGGGATATCGTTGATAAACCGATTGAACATGCAGATTTATTTTTACAACTATTTACTAGGTTACAGCTCCGTGATGAGATAAAACCCATTGCGACATCCTATGATTATATTTTATGGATGGGTGCAGCGTATCCTGAAGTCGAAAAAAGATTATCACATTTGATTCAGTTATGGGATTCTGGTATTCGATATCAGCAATTTGTTGTATTAGCTGGGGCTCGACCGTTAACTCAGACAGAAAAAGATGCTTTAGCAACAAAGTATGGCCAAGAAAATACAGGTGAATTAGTAACTGAAGCAGATGCGATGCGATTTGTGTACAACCATATTACGATGCCAGATGCAATGAAAAGTGTGTCAATTGTTGTAATTGACGTACCGATGAAAGAGACAGATAAAGGTTTAGTTCGTCCAACTACGGGTGATACTATTGACGCTTGGATGGCTTTGTCGCCTTTTGCCGGAAGTTGTTTAGTTATATCAAGCCAACCGTATGTGCATTATCAAGATTCTGTTGTTAAAACATTATTACCAAAAACATTTACAGTAGAAACTATTGGAGCTGCATCACAAAGTACAAAAATTGGATTGTATTTAGATACGCTTGCAAGATTTTTATATCAAGAAAAAAAACGATTACAGATGTAAATTTTCTGAAAAAATAATTTTTTCAGATGTAGTTTGAGAGTAATGTTGATGTATAAATTGTCTGACGAGTTCAATGTAGTCGGACAATTTTTTTTTGTCTGTTATAAAATCATAATTGCAATCAAGAACAAGCACAGGAATGTTGACAATAGAAGGATGAATATTTTCTTTGGTTATTAAAAATTTTTCATGACGATCGTGGATTTGTTCTAAGTATTGTAGGGAAATACTATTTTCGGCTTGTCGATCTCGACGAAGTGTTCTTTGGTAGGATATTTGAGGGTTTGCTTGTAAATAAATAAAACCGTGTGGTGGCAGACAATTTTTAGAAGTTAAAAAGTGAAACCAACTATTGTAAATATTCCATTCAAGTTGAGTTAAAAATCCTTGCTCAAAGCTATTAAATGCAAAACAGTAGAGTCCTGAATAAATTGAACGTTCTACAATTAAAGGGTGTATTGTGTTTTGCTGAGCAAGATGTTCTTGGATTCGTATTTTAAGTGTAATACTTTCCATAGAATATGCCCAACGCTTTGGGTCGTTATAAAAATTTTCTAAGATAGATTGGCCTTGAGATTCGTTTTGCCAGTAATCAACTGCTTCAAGAAAAACCTTTGAATCGGTTAACGATTGATGTAATGCTTTAAGAAAAGTTGTTTTTCCCGTCCCGATATTTCCTTCTACAATAAACATGAATCTTGGCCTATATTATGAAATTTTTTATTTTAGATATATTTCTTAGTATAAAAAAAAGAATATCTTTTTATAAGACTTGAAATTATTATTTTTCTCTGTAGGCATCGTATAATATTCTAAAAATTTTTTATGATGTAAAAATGTTAAATCGCATCGCTTGTTGGGATTATGATTTCATGGTTAAGTCTGTTTGAACTTTTTTTAATTGTTTTATAAAAAAGTTTTAAATTTGTTTTGAGTTTATTTAAAACCGTATATGCTTGATCAATTTTTTCATTTATAATTTTTGATTTTTCAACAGAATTTACTGTAAGTTCTTGTTGTAGGGTGTCTAGTTTGAATTGAAATTTATTAATTTCTTCTATGCTTGCAATATGATTTTTAAGTAAAAGTGACATTTCTTGAATTATGGTTTTTAAAGATTCAATATACTTTGTATCCTGAGAAATTAATAAAGTAGTATCGATTGGTGTTGAAAAAGTACTATCAAAAGGTATATAAAGAAGTATGGACCATAGTGTTATATATTTTAGTATATTTTTCACAATTTTACCCTTGTACATCAAATCAAATATTTCTTATTGAATTTATATTACCAGGAATTTTACATAACTATCAAGAGTTTTTGTTAAAAAGTTTTCAGATTGAAATTTTTATTGGTATGATTTTACCTAAGTTATAATTTTTGGCAGCGTGTATACAAGTTTTGCTAGGTGATTATACACGCTTGCGTGTGTTAATTTTGACCAGTCGTAGGCTGTTATTTGTGCGTTTCCATCTTTTCCTAGGAGCGTTACAACGTCGTGAATAGAGCAGTTTTTAATGTTAGAAATATCAATAATTGTTAAATTCATGCAAATTCTACCAATTATTCGAGCAAATTGGCCACGAACTATGACTGAGCCAATATTTGATAGTCGAGCATCAAGACCTTCGTAATAGCCTATAGCAATCGTTGCAATAATCATATCTTTTTCTGTTACAAAAAGGCCATCGTAGCCAATTTTACTTCCAGCTTTGACATGTTTTATTTGTAAAATCTTTGATTTTAAGGAAAGCACTGGTTGTAAAAGTGCTTGTTGTTCAGGAGATGCTTTTTGTAAATAGCCGTACAAACCAATTCCGATTCGAGCAAACTCATGACTTTCTTGGGCTGTTGTAAAAACCCCATGAGAATTTGAAAGATGTTTACTATATTTTTTTGGTATAGTGCTAAGAAATAAAGCTTCTTGGTCAAATGTTCTTTCTTGTTGATAACTTTCTGCTAAGTGTGAAAATATTCCTTCTATAGCAAGAAAAGGAAGTGAATTAATTTCTTCTATAAAGTTTTTTAATTCATCTGCCATAATTCCAAGCCTATGCATGCCAGTATCAAACTTAATGTGAATTTTTATTTTTTTTTGATATTCTTGCCCAATTTGATTAAGTTTTTTTGCCGTCATGATATCGTATACAACCACATGAAAATCGTATTGTATGATAGTTTGATACGAAGTATCAAGGTAACCTAAAATTAAGATAGGTTTTTTGATATTCTGTTGCGCAAGTATAAGAGCTTCAGAAAGATTAATGACGCATAGACTTTCAATAGATGTACATTTTTCATACATTGTGGCCATTTCTATAATTCCATGGCCGTAAGCATTCGACTTAATAACAGCTGCGATTTTCGTAGTGTGCCCAAGCCACTTTTTAAATTGAAGTGCATTATGTTCTACAGCTTCATAACGTAATTCTATCCAATTAAAAAAAAGTTCGTAAGAAGATGCTTGTTGAACAGGAAGAAAAGAATGTAATTGTTCTGATTTTTGATTGTTCATTTAAAATTTTAATATGGTTTATTTTTTACAATATCTTTTACTTGTTCATATGTTGCAACATATCCTGGTGTATTTGCTTGTAATGCTCGAAATACATGTATTTCTAATGGTGTTGAAAATGGTTGGCTTCCATGAGCAAGTCTATCAAGGATTATTTCGGTATTAATACCTTTATTTTTTTTTACAATATACCAAAAATAATAAGAACTGAGTATATGATCTATTTTTTCTTGAGATTGTCCTTGAGGATTAAAATTTTCCGTCCAAACACTTAGAGTATATTCTTTTTTGTGTATATAATCATAAATACTAGGGCGATGTTCTTGAGGATAAACATATGTTGATTTTATTTTTAATATTCCAGGATGATTTTTTTTTTGAGGAGTAGGTGATTTTAAGGGTTTTCCCTCTTTAATTGTTGGTAAGTGTCCGACGTTAAGTAAACTTGTACCATGACTGCTGTGAGATTGAGAAAAGTTGAGGATAAAAAACATAGTTAATATTATTTTGATTTTTTTTGAATTTTTTTTTAAATAAATCATAAATTTCTATTTTTGCCTATTAAAATAATATAAAAAGAGATATTAAAACTACCCTATGTAGTATACTCTGACTAGTTTTTTTTACAAACTGAATACTTTATTCTTTGTTGATATTTTATAAACAAGGCATCCTTTTTACAAAAAGAATACATTTTAGTAGTCTGTAATCATCTTAGATCGTACATAATTTACAAAATTATAAATTATAAGGAATTTAACTATGAATAAAAATTCGTATACATTAAAAATATCAATGATTTTTATAGGCTTGATATCAGCTATGAGGACTCCTGCGGTTACTGAAGAAGCTGTTAACTTTGTATTTAACGGAGCTGCAGTTCTTGGCACTATTGTCGCTGGCGGTACTTCTTTTGTTGCGCTAAAAGATAATAAAGATTTTCAAGTTTGTATGACTCCGCTTGCTATGCTTGTATCCTATTCTTGCATGAAAGGGCTGCAAAATATGCGTCAGCAGCAACAAATTCTTGTTAATATAGAAAATAAATATGGATTTAAGCAGCAATATGGATTTTTTCAATTACCTGGAGTTGTTCTTCGAGATGCTATGTGTTGTCCTGTAGAAGATACAGTTGTTGCACAATTAGATCCTTTTATGGTCGCTGTTAAAAATAAGGTTTTATCGTTAAAAGTATTACATCCTTTAGCTGTGTGGGATTTTGGAATGTTTACTCATTTTAATCCACATACTGATTTGCATGGAGTGTATGCAGTTTCCGTTAATTATTTTTTGGAATTTGGTTCATCTGATATTAAAGGTTTGAAAGATTCTGTTAATCAACATATTAAGATGATAGAAGATGATTTTGACGTATTAAAACAAATGACAAGTCTTTGGTCATTTGGATCATACGCTCAATACGGTCTTAAAATTCCAAAAACTCAAGCAGAGTATCTTGATTTGGTTGATCAATTAAATCAATTGTGCCAACGTAAATATATGGCGCTTTTGGGAGGTGTTTTTGGATACAGTCCTTTACATAACGCTCAAAGAGTTGTAACAGCAATGGCTGCCCTTGTAGAGTATCGTATGTATTTGGTTCATTTACGTGACTTTTTACTAACATGTGTTCAGGACGATGTGACAATAATACAAAATACATCAGGACATTTATCGTTTTTAGTTCAGCATGTTCATTTTGTACAAGAAAAAAAATAATCTTTAACTAGATTTTTAAGAGGTGAATACGAAAGTATTCACCTCTTTTTTATGATTATTGTTTTACTATCCAATCTTTATCTTTTTTTGTAACGATGATAGGAGTATTCACGCTGAGCCCTTTGCTGCTGCTATCGCCAATTTCAATTTTTTGTTTAGAAATTGTAATTGATACAATTTTATTAAATGATTCTACGGATTGATCTTTTGTTGTAATATCAAATCCAACGATTGATCCTTTGTTATAAATATTTTCTATTCCAGGGAGTGCTATTTTTAAGTTCTTTTTAATAAATGGTCGAGTTTTGCTTTCTTTATCGGTAATTTCAAGTTCAACTTCTTCAAGTTGACAGTCTTGTTTTGCTGTATTTTTTATATAGATCGATGTTAACGTAATAGGTTTTGGCTCCTTTTTATTTTTAGTTTCTGATGTGACAATTTCTGGAGTTGCTGCCCCTGGTGTAGCTGTTGTTGTTCCTGTTGCTGCTAAAGGTGTAGGGCTTGGTGTTGCAGCTGGAGTTCCGCTCATCGTTGGCGCAGGACTAGGCGTTATTGTTGGAGCTGGGTTAGGTGTTGGGCTTGGTGTAGAACTTATTGTCGGAGCTGGAGTTGTACTTACTGTTGGTGCAGGATTAGGAGTTGTTGTTGTAATTGGCGCAGGCATTGGTGTAGGTGTAAAATTTCCTGTCGGAGCTGGAGAAGGAATTGTGGTTGGTGCAGAAATAGGTGCTATGGTTGGTATTGGTTCTGCTTGTACTGGTGTAAGTGGCCCTGCCATAATTTGCGTTGGGGCTCCTGCGCCACTTTTATTTGCTTGTAGATGATATGGTGGAATGAGTAGAAAAAAAATAAACAAGGTAGTTAATAACATAAAATATCTCCTTTTTTTAATTATATTCGTAACCATAGCACAAAGATTATGAAAAAATAAAGAAGGTTATAGATCGTCATTTAAATTATAAATATTTCGATTAATATTTTTTAATTCTGTTCTAAGATAATTGATAATTATTTCCATGTTATAAATATCGTATGGTTCATGATAAAAATGTATAATTTGTGGGAGTATTTCAATTTCATTTTGGCTTGCTTGTACAACATCGATAAAATCTATGTTATTTATGTGATACATAAATAAAGGTTCATTTTTGTAGTGCTGATGATAAAAGTTACTGAGTGCAAACCAAGACTCGTAACCTTGTTCTAAAAATTTTTGCAACTCTTGTAAAGAAAATTTAGATGGGATGGCAAAATAATAATTATGATTTATTTCATTATATATTCCATACCCGATGATTAAAATAGTAAAAATATGTTGAAGGTTAGTTTTTATTGAAAGATAAAAATCACGATTTTTTTTTAGTAAAGATAATGCATAATATGTTGTTACAATTCCATATCCAGCTGCTATCGTTGTAAAAGGATTATTGTAAATATCATCATACAAAGAAGTTTTTTTTATCTGTGTTAAAAGTATTGCTGTGTATACAGGACTGTAATATTTTATCGCACAAAGATTGTTGTAAAAAATTTTTTGCTGATAAGGTGAATGAATTTTGGTTAATGGATATGGTCCGTAAATGGTTTTAGGTAAACTTTTTTTATCTATTTGACTGCATGTTATTGTACAAAAAACTATACAAATAAAGTATTTTTTCTGTAACTTCATAAGTCTTCACTGTTTTCTATAAATAACGATGCTTCGATGGATAAAAAAAGAGAACGAATTTCCTCTTGTAAGAAATCAACAAGATTAACAAAGTGGTCTGTAGGGTTCATATAAAAATTAAAAACAATTTGATGTAAAGTATAATTGTTTTGTGTAATGTATAAAGCTGTGTCCATAGTTATTGTTGATGGTTGTGATAAAAAAATGAATTCTTCAGATTCAATAATAAGAGAAGGATTTTTTTGATGAATTATAGCTTTTATTTCTTGATATAGTTTAAAGCTGATACGAGCAAGTTCTTGTTCGTTGCATAAAAATTCATTTTTTTTAATTTTTAGTGCTATGTGCTTTAATACATTTGTTTTTTGAGTTCTGCGTGAAAAATATTTTTCAGCTGCTTGAAGGACAATCAGATCCTTTGCTATATTTTTTAATA
>JACCDX011807461.1_pt1 | contig 12513 bp, 13 predicted proteins | sample 7449681 | NCBI WGS metagenome assembly JACCDX01 (sample SAMN15323450, study PRJNA562643) | freshwater metagenome | isolation source: river surface water | place: USA:Blue River Watershed | collected 2017-08-18
AAAGAGTCGACGGAGAAAATTTGTGAGCAGCTTGGTGTATTTGACTAAAGTCCAGTGAGCTTGCTTTCCTTGGTACCATCCAGGGGAGGTAAGCTCCTAAAAGAAAAATTGGGGGTCCGTTAAATAGAAAGGCGGGGCCTACCCCAACCCCCAACACAGATAATTTTTCATGTTGGCAGGCTTTTGATTTAGTTAATTGGTAATTTCTTTGGTAACAACTATATTATTCTGCATAGAACGCAAGCCTCTATAGGCTGTATGGCGGACTCTATCTCCGAGCATAACTAAGATCATGCGATTAGGCGAAAACTTGCTGTAAAAGTTTAGAACTCATACAGCAAGTTTATTTGCAAATATAAATTTAATCGAATGCGTATCTTACTGAAAATACCTTTTCCTTAATTCTCACCACAACTATTGCTTTTGTGCCAGCAATCTCACCAAGATCACCCGAATATTGAAAATAATCTGATGCATTTTTTAATTCATACTCTTTGCTCGCTCCGCCCTTTAATAACGTAACCTTGGCAGCCCCCCCTTTTATATCCAGCGACTTACCATGATCACGTAAATAGACCCTCATATCGTCTTTTTTCAAGACAAATTCAATATCTATATCTTTTGTAGTAGTTACTTTACCCCCTTGCATTGGGGTGACATCGTGGTTCTTAGCCGCAAATGCTGCAAATGAGACACATAAAAACAAGCCCATTAACAATTTAATTAGTTTCATAATTAGTAAACCTCTCCTTTATTTAAATTTAACTTCAACTTATCCACTTCACTTCTTCCGTACAACCAAAATATCGCTGGGGTCAAAAAAGTATCCAACAATGTTGAACTTATTAACCCCGAGAAAATAACAACCGCAACAGGGTGTAAAACCTCTGTGCCTGGGCGCTCTGCTTCAAACAACAATGGCGCAAGTGCAAAAGCCGTCACTAGAGCTGTCATTAAAACTGGAGATAAACGCTCGAGAGAGCCCCTTACTACCATCTCTTTTGTAAAGCTCTCGCCTTCAGATCTCATCAAATTCAGATAGTGGCTAATTTTTAGAATTCCATTTCTTACCGAAACGCCTGCAAGAGTAATAAACCCGATTAAAGCCGCAATTGATAAGGGTTGTCCTGATAACCATAAACCAACCACTCCCCCAATTAGAGCAAGAGGAATATTAAACATGATCATTAGAGATAGTTTTGTTGACTGGTATTTGCTAAATAGAACTACAAACATCATCAATAGCGAGCCAATAGATAGCAGTGCAATTAAACGTGATGCTTTCTCTTGCGCAACAAATTGGCCGCCAAATGTAACAAAGTATCCTGTTGGCAAATTCATATCTTTAATAGCAGATCTAATATCTTCAACAACTGATGAAAGAGGTCTTCCTGAGGCATTAGCTGAGATAACGATACGACGCTTTCCATCATCACGGCTTATTTGATTTGGCCCGTCACTATCCTCAATTGTGGCTACTCTTGATAAAGGAATTTTTCCGTTCGGCGTATCGATCAATATACCCGCTAAACCATCAACGCTTCTTGAAGATTCTGGTAGTTTCATCACTAAGGCAAATCTTCTATTACCCTCAACAACTTGTGAAACATTTTGACCCTCGATCAAGGACTGCAATGATTTCATTAATTGAGCTGTTGAGACCCCATACTGCGAAGCCAAGTTATAGTTAATATTAATTTTGAATTGAGGTGCTAGAACTTGCTTTTCAATTTCCAAATCTGCAAGACCCTCTACGCCTACAATCCTTTCCCTCAAGGTGTTTGCTTGACCCCTTAAAACATCCAAGTCATCCCCGAATATTTTTATTGCTATTTGAGAGCGAACACCGGACAACATATGATCTATTCGGTGTGAAATTGGTTGACCTATTGAAACGGCAGCCGGAATGTTAACTAGCCGACTTCTGATATCGTTTTGGATTTCAACCATTGATCTTGTCAGCTCTTTTGAGGGCTTTATCCCAACATCAAGTTCGCTGACATGAACTCCCTCCGCATGCTCATCAAGCTCAGCACGTCCGCTTCTACGACCAACATATGTAACTTCAGGAACTTGGCTAACTAAAAGTTCGGATTGTTGAGCAATTAATGATGATTCAGTTAAAGATGCCCCAGGGTTTAATCTCAAACCTATTAATAAAGTACCTTCATTAAATGGTGGAAGAAACGAGGTTGGCATTATCACAATACCCACAATTGAGAGAAAAACCGCTACTAGGGAGAATCTAATTGCTTTTTTAGGAGCATCTAAAAATCTATTCAAATGGAACTTGTATTTAGTCTTTAGCCATTGAAGTACTTTTGTGTCACCATGATCTAAATTTTTCATAGCTGGCAACAAGTAATAACTCATCACAGGTGTTACAGATACGGAAACGATCAATGAAGCTAATGTTGAAACAATGAATGCAACTCCCAAGGGCGAAAAAAGCTTCCCCTCAATACCAGATAATGCAAACAATGGAATAAAGACCAAAATGATGATTCCTGTTGCATAAATGATTCCTGTTCGAACCTCAAGAGAGGCTAATCGAACCACATCTATGAGTTTCAAACGTTCAGATACAGGTTTTTCAGCGTTCAACCTTAAACGTCGAATAATATTTTCAACATCAACCACCGCATCATCTACAAGCCCGCCAATAGCAATGGCTAACCCCCCCAATGTCATGGTATTAATTGACAGCCCAAAATACTTAAAGACTAAAGCAGTTATTAATATTGAAATAGGTATTGCTGTTAAGGATATAAGAACTGGTCTAAATGTTCCCAGAAAGAAATAGAGAATCACTGCAACAAAAAATGAAGCTCCAATTAGTTTACCCTCTAAGGTATTAATTGATGATTCAATAAATGTCGCTTGTCGGAAAGTGATGCGAGGCTCATCCATACCGATAGGTAAGCTAGCTTTTAGCTCAAATAATGCAGATTCAATATTTTTAGTTAAGGAGACTGTATCTGCGGATGGCTGCTTTTGAATACCCAAGATAACAGCGGGCTTGCCCTTATATCCGGCATCCCCTCTTTTTACTGCAGAAGCAAAAGTTACATCCGCTATTTGCCTAAGCAAGATTGGTTGGTTATTTTTTGATGCAACTGATAAATTCTTTAGGTCTTCTAAGCTTGTTGTTCTGCCCAAATTTCGAATTAAATATTCCTTACTGTTTGATTCAATAAATCCACCTGAAGTATTAGATGAATGTCCATGAAGTGCATTTTCTAGCTGTTCCAATGAAACCCCAAGCTCAGTCATTAAACGAGTATTGGGCTGAACTTGAAATTGTCGAACTTGGCCACCAATCGGAATAACCTGAGCCACCCCAGGAATGGCCATAATTCTTGGTCTTAAAACCCAATCGGCATATTCCCTTACCTGCATTGAAGAAATTTTTTCCTCCTCGACAGGTATGGCAATCTGCATGATTTCACCCATGATTGAGCTAATTGGACCCATACGCGGAACCAGCCCAGTAGGTAAGGCACTTTCCATCGATCCAAGACGCTCTCCGACAAGCTGCCTCGCCAGATATATATTGGTCGACCAGTCAAAAGTGATATAGATGAAAGATAATCCAGCACTTGAAACAGATCTAACTGATTCAACTCCCGGCAATCCATTCATTACGGTTTCCAATGGGAAAGTGATTAATTGCTCGACTTCTTCAGAGGCCATGCCGCCAGCCTCAGTCATTACTGTGACCGTTGGCTTATTGAGATCTGGAAAGACATCAACAGATGACTGTTTTAGAGTAAAGGCGCCATAAACAATCATTATTAAACTAAGTAGTAGAACAATGATTCTGTTTGTAAGACTGAAATTCAATAACCAGGTAAACATTAGCAGCCTCTAGCGAATTTGATTAAGTAAGGTGGTTGATTTAGTCACTACTCGATCTTTATCGGAAACTCCAGAGGTAACCACCAAGTGCTTTCCATCTAAAGGCTCATACAAGACAGGCTTTGGCTCAAATAATTCTGGTGATTTTTTTATCCAAACAATATTTTGATTTGAAGAATTTTTTACCAAAGCAGAAGCAGAAATTTTCCACCCTTTTACTTGATTTTTTGTGTTGACTAACACTCTTAGAGATTGCCCCACTGGTATCCCCGAAATTTCCTCGCTACTGACCGAAAACATGATTGGTAATGCTTGCTCACGAAGAGCCTGACCACCACCAAGATATTTAAGTTGAATAGTTTTGTCATTAACGGTAATTGTTCCACCAGCTATGTTATCAACCAGTCCAACGTCATAAGCAAGAGCTTCAATTAAAAGTTTCTTTGGGTTAACAACCTCAAAAATTAGTTGGCGAGCCTCTACGACTTGCCCAGAAACAACACCCATTGTGGAAATTATTCCACTGACTGGGGCTCTTAATTCCTCATTCGCAATAGCAGCCTCAGCCTCCTCAATCATTTTCTTGGGCACAGTGTCAGAAAGCTCACGAAGTCGTTTTAAGCGACTCTCTGCTAAAGATCTTGAACCATTCGGTCCTGACTCTGGCGTTACATATGCAAGAATCTCGCCTTTCTTCACTGTTTGACCTGGCAAAGGAAATCCTTTAGGTCCAGGCGTTACTCGCCCAGCAACTATGGCTTGCACCTTGCCACCATAATTGGGATCCATGATCACCTTACCCGCCAAGTCATAAGTTTTAGAAAAGCTTCCTGACTCTATTTGCTCAGTTTCGATAAAAAGCTGACGCTGGGCTTGTTTTGGCAAAAATACATCCCCATTTACTTGCCTCTTAGGGCCATCAAAATTCTCAACAGCTGCAGTCGATTCACCATGGTCGTGTCCCGGACCAGCATATGATGGAAAAGAGATTGAAATAAAAATTGATAAAAATCCGATACGCGCGATTTGTGCTCCCTTTTTCATTTGCGCTCCTTAATGAAGTTAATTAGCTTTTTATAAGCACTGATTACTCTTTGCTTTTTTCTAAAGCCGATAAAAAGAATCGCGATAATAGTGATCATAGCTATTAGCCAAAAAGACCAATACCACCATTTGAAAGTCTTCAAAGCATCTTGATCTGTCGGTTCGTATGTACCAACTAAAATGTCATCTACATCCTTATCTTTTATGGCTAAAGTTATAGATAGAGATTTTTTTCCTACTGGATTGGAAAGGTTTCCTTGATATGTATCATTTTCAGCTTTAACTAATTTGACGGTTTGGTCATCGATATTAAGTGTTAATTCGACTTCTGAAACTTTTCTATTTGTCACATAATCATCAATGAATATGACAATGTTCTTGCCATCAATAGTGCCGACAACCTCATATAACTCAGATTCCATATAAAATTTTGGTTTGATAATGGCCGATTGCGCTGAAGTTTTTTCTTCTCCATGATCATGCCCTGGACCAGCGTAAGCTAGAGATCCAATAGTTAAAAAGATCAGTGATGAACATAGTCGTATTAAGTTTTTAGTAATGGAGTTCATGATCAAGCCTTTACTCTGGTAGCAGGCCAAGCGCCTGCCTTAAATTTGAAACAGAAATGGCATAATTGATTTTGGCAATTACAGCCTGTTTATTAGCATCAACCGCTTCTAATTCAATGCGCAATCTAGTTGGGAAATCAGTTTCTCCATATCGAAATGATTTATCAAAAAATTGACGTGTTTCATTTGCAAGTGTCGATCTTTTATTGGCCGCATCAAGCTTTATCTGTGCTGATTTAACCAAAGTTAGGCTTGACTCAACATTGCTTATTGCAGATTCTCTTTCGTATGCAAGCTTAATTTCTGAATCAACCATTTCAGCGGTTGCAGATGCCAAGCGTTCTGAATTTGCAGCAGAGGATCCGAATGGAATTTTTATTCCAACAGTGATTGATTGTTGATATGGAACACCATAAACTTCGCGACCTCTTGAACTCAAAATTTGCAACTCAGGAGAGGTGCGTGTTTTTGACCGCACCAATTCGACCGCTCTTTTTGCCACCTCTAGCTGATCAATAAGGGCCAAAACAATTGGCAAACTAGCATCTAAACTGGATAAGTTTTCCGGAACCTTGGGGAGCGGCTCTGTATTTTTTGGAATGATGTCAAATTTAATTTTTTGAAACTTTTCAGTACCTAGTAGTGTTTTTATTTTTTGTTCAGCATTAATTAAATTAGCTTTTGCTTCTGCTAAATTTGACTCCGCTGTTGCCAATGCCCCATTTGCCTGATGTAGATCGGATCTGGCTAAATCCCCAGCTTTAAATCTTTTTTCTACATCAATAGCTAAAGTTTTTGTATTTTCAAATCTACTAAGAGCTAGATCATTCTCTAATTTGGTTTTTTGGTAACCCCAATACGCATCTCTTACTTCAGCGGCAATTTTTAATTGACTCAGATAATATTGAGACATCAATTTTTTATATTCAGCATTTGCTAAATTAACTGAGCTTGATCTCTCATTCCACAACCAAAGTGGAAATCCAATGCCAATGACCGTTTCACTTGTGCCTAAATTATTATTTGCTTTGTCAGTTTTTTGAGAAAATTCAATTGAGGCTGGACTTGCCAAAAAACTACTGGCAACCTTCTGTTTAGCGATTGCTGAATTAATCTTGTATTGATAAGTTTGAGATTCTGGCTGGCGCTCCCAGGCAGCTTCGTAAAATGCTTTAAGGTCAAAACGAGTCAACCCATGCCCATCTGCATAAGCTAACGCTGAGATTTGTGAAAAAAATAGGCCGACTATTAAATAAGCGCAACTTCTAAATACGCTTGAGTACTCTCGCAACATAAAAACTCCATTTGATTATTCAAAGAAGAGTTAGCGAGGGCTTAAAAGATAAGATATTTACCCTCGCTAACTTAGGCGAGGGTTAACCAATTAGGTTTTTCAGGAGGGTCGAGTGAAATAGCTCTTAAGTAGCTAGAGCGATATTCTGGGTAGATAAACTCAGGCAGATTAATTACATAATTAGCTGTGAGCGGTATTAAAAATGAATGCGCAAGATGGCAAACACTGCAGTCTGAGTCAGTTGATTTACTTAAGTTTGAAGTTTCCTTACTCTTGCTGTCATGATCATAGTGCGCAAGATGAGAGGCGGTTACTGGTTCTTGATGACAGTAACTAGTAATTGCTGCAAACGATGTTTGAATTGACAATGCTAGAACGATTAGCGATATCGCAATATTTCTCATATTTGAATTAAAACACATTCCTAGTTTTTTTGTTCGAAGCATTCCCACATATCTAAAATGGTTTTAATTTTAGAAATCTACACCTTTAAAAGGCTTGGGTCTTTAAGCCTTATTAATCTCTGTCAAGAAATGTGCCACAGATTAGCACTTCTTTAAAGAGCTCAAATCTTTAAAAATCAGCTGAAAGTGGTTTTAGTATTTTGATGGCCTGGGGCGGAATCAACCGGACGATACTAGGATTTTAGCTTCCCATATCTGTTTTGCGGACTGCAGCCTTAAATGTTCACCCGGGCAGTATGTATTTGGTAACGATTTTGGTAAAAAGGGCCAGAGATTACCTCTAGCCCTTTTAATACCTATTGACTTGGCGGAGACGAGAAAATGTCTTCCACCTGGGCTCCAGTATAACGCATTGGCATGCTTTGATTTGCGGTGGACTACTTCCTTAAAAATCAAAACTCTACAACGCTAGCGCAGTGACCTTGCGGTAGTTTTTTCACCGCAATTTAATACGTACCCGGGGATTCCGAAATTCATCGGGGTCGAAATTGTGGAACAAACAAGGGTACAAAAATGAAGAAACCATTAACTTATGCATTCATATCTAAGGACCTACCCCCAGGTCGATACTTTGATTCAATCGGTAACTTACACCTCTATGTAAAGCATAGTGGTCGCAAATACTGGATATTCAGATATACCTACAATAAAAAGCCTGGTGAAAAGTGTTTAGGATCATTCCCAGATCTTGGTCTATCTGAGGCGAGGGATTTAACAGTAAAGCTTAGGGCTGATGTCAAGCGGGGCATATTGCCTGCTAAGACTGAGCAAGCCGAACAGATCAAAGCTAAACCTACATTCAGACAGGTTGCTGAGGGGTACATCAAGACTCACTCCCCTAAATGGAAGAATGAAAAACATATCAGTCAATGGAATAATACATTAAGAGATTACGTATATCCATATATAGGCGAGAAGCCAGTGAATGAGATTACGATTGAGCATATCCTTCAAATTCTTCAACCAATCTGGGTCGAAAAGACAGAGACTGCTAGTCGAGTGAGAGGGCGTATCGAAAAGATTCTTGGCTCATCAACTGTTCTTGGTCATCGATCTGGCCTTAATCCTGCGCAGTGGAGAGGTTACTTAGAGCACGCCCTTCCCGCAACTAAGAGCCTTAAGAAGGTTGAACATCATTCTGCTTTACCCTATCGACAAGTTAACAACTTCCTGATGGATCTACACAAAAAGGAGTGCATTTCAGCTTTGGCGCTTGAGTTTCTGATATTGACTGCCGCCAGAACTGGGGAGGTATTGTTCGCCAAATGGTCTGAGATCGAAGGAGATGTATGGATCATTCCAGCTAGCAGGATGAAGACTAAGGTAGAGCACCGAGTTCCTTTAACCCAACGGTGCCTTGAGGTCCTAGTAACCGCGAGATCCATCTATGGCGAGAGCGAGTACATCTTCCATCGAGGTGGTAAACCGATGTCAAATGCAGCCATGTCTAAACTCCTTGATGGACTAGCTCCAGGTTACACGGTTCATGGTTTTAGATCGACCTTTAGGGATTGGGTAGCCGAAGAAACGGAGCACTCAGGAGATGTCGCAGAGATGGCTCTAGCCCACAAGATTGCCAGCTCTGTCGAGGCATCCTACCGTCGTGGTAATTTAATGGCTAGAAGGCGGCGTCTGATGGAGGATTGGGAGACTTACTGCTCGACTTCATACACAGATAATGTAATCAACTTTGATAGAAAGGTAGCCTAATATGGATTTTTTAACACCTGAGGAATTCAATGCTTTGCCAACTTCAGATAAGAAATACACCTATAAATACCTCTATGAAAGTTGGGTGCTTAAGGGATCCAAAATAAAGCGCTTGAGAGAAAACGAAAATACTCAAACAGCCGATAGAATCAGAGGCGCCGATGAGACCAATCTAAATAAGGGTGTAACTCAGGTCAATAAATACATCATCGAAACTTGGTGGACAAGTATGCACCAAGGAAAGTACCTTACACGAGATGACCTGTTCAAACTCCAGCGAAAAAAATTTGAAGGCAAAAAAAGTAAGTGCCTTACAAAGGGGACAGTCAGGAATTGGCTTACATCGATGAATGCTATGTGGGATCAATATGCTTGGACTATAGATCAACTTGATCAATTTGATAAAGATGTTAGGACTCATAAAAACCCAAGAAAAAAACAATCAAGTACACAACGCTAGCGTAGACATTAGTCACTGCACTAGCGCAGTGATCTCGAAATTTTTACCCATCTACTACACACTTCTTATCACGCAAGGACATGTTGTTTTTGCGGTTAATTTTTTAGGAAAGGTTGTAAAAGATGGGACAACAAATACCCCACTTCATTGACCTCAAAGAGGTCGTATCAAGAGTTTGTTTAGGTAAGACAACCGTACTGCTATGGGAGGCTGAAGGTAAGTTTCCAAGAGCAGTGCGTTTGTCCCCCAACAAGCGAGTCTGGTTAGATGCAGACATCACCCAATGGATGTTGGAAAAGCATTCAGATAATCAGAGTCAAGGAGGTCTTCAATGAACTTAGACCGCTTTAACTTTGAGCCATGGGATGGTCATGTGGATGGCTCGACTTTAATCTCGGACATTAGTAACCATCTATGCTCGGTAGTTGTATTACCTCAGCACGCAGATTTCGCAATGGCTCTATGGTTGATACATACATACCTCATAGAGCCAGCTGATGCTGATCAGGTGATTAATACATCACCCATACTGCTTGTTAACTCTCCAGATAGACAGTGTGGCAAGAGTACGGTAAAGACGCTGTTATCTACATTGGCGCCTAGACCTGTTCTTGTGGACAATATTAGCCAGGCTGCAATCTACCGCTATATAGAGCTGGAGCAACCCACTCTGTTGATCGACGAAGCCGACACGTTCTTAGCGGGTAAAGCAGAGCTTGTTGGCATCTTAAATAGTGGGTATAAACCTGAGGGTCACGTCATTCGTCAAGGTGGCGTTAACTATCAGGATCCAATCAAGTTCAGCACCTGGAGTGCCAAGGCAATATTTGGTATTGGGGATATGCCAGACACGCTCTACTCAAGATGTATTTGTATACCGATGAAGCGAAAGAAGCCAAGCGAGAAAGTTCAGAGGTTAAACACTTACCTGCGCCAACATGCTGAGGAGCTAACCAATCTTAAGCGGCGTATATTGAGATTCTGCTTGGATAATCGAGAGCAGATTGCTAACGTGATTCCAGACCTACCTAACGAGCTCGATGATCGCCAACAGGATAACTGGGAACCTTTACTTCAGATTGCTAAGATCTGTGGATCTGATTGGGAAAGCCTGGCGAAACATGCTGCAATCAGCTTAAGCCCAAAAAATCTTCACGATGAGACCAATCTAGCTGAAATGCTCCTGGCGGATATTGAGGAGATATTCCGACTCTATGGGGTTGATCGAATCAAATCGGCTGAGCTTGTAAGCAGACTAATCTCAGATCCCACAAAGCCATGGACGGATTTTCGTAAGGGGCGGCCAATGATTGAGATTGATCTTGCGAGACTTCTAAAAAGATATGGCATCAGCCCTCAGAGTATTCGCTTTGAGAATAAAGTATCTAAAGGCTATTACAAACAAGACTTTGAGGATTCATTCGCTAGGTATCTCGGAATAGAGGTAACACCGTTACAAGAAACAGACGTGCCTGCGTAAAGGTATATCTGGAGCCTCATACCCCCCATGGTGTACTTCTGTTGGTCCCGTGGGGGGGGTGTTACGGTGTTACGCCTAAATCATACCTCACCCCCATCCTAAATTGACTAGGGAATAAACAAGGGAACAAAACTAGCATATTCCCGGAACCCTTGATGGATATTAGTTGATTAGCGGAGCAACCGTCCCTATTAGTTATTAATAACTAAATTGCTAGAAAGGGCTATTAGGCCTGTGCCAGACAGCAACATCACCATCACGCAGATATAGCTCTGTAGGTTCTGCGTATCCAAGTTGGATAAGCGTTGTGTGTTGATGATACTGGGGTGATGAGGGTAGAACTTCTAGATTTATAAGCTTGATGACCAAACCCTTAGGCATGAATTTGCTGTAAAAGTTTTGAACTCATACAGCAAGTTTATTTTCAGCGCTTTATTTGGACAACCGATATAAAAAAATGTCTTTTAAAACGACATCATGAACACTTACACCCACCACCACAGCCGCCACCTTGCTTGGCCTGAGTAGTGCCACCAGTATCCAGTTGAGCTGGGTAACCGTCCTCTATTAAGGCCGCAATTAAGTCATCCGCCTTATCAGTAGCCCTTGTCACCTTAACTTTTCCAGTAGCTAAGTCCACAGATACATCCTGTACACCCTCCAATGGTTTAAGTGTGTTAGTGACATGTTTAACGCAAGAGCCACAAGTCATACCACTTACATCTAAATTGATTTCGCTCATCTCAAATTCCTTTATCTGTAGGATTGATAAACGCTGGGCTTACCATTTAATCCAATTAACAAAACATCGTAGGGGTCTTTTCTGCCCTTGTACTCAGGCCCATCCATACCAGGGGAGCCAACTGGCATAGCAGGAACTGTTAATCCAATTGCTTTGGGTTTTTCAACTAGCAGTCGCTTGATTTCTTTAGCAGGAACATGGCCTTCAATGGCATAACCATCAATTAAGGCTGTGTGACAAGACCCAAACTGAATAGGCATACCTAACTTCTTACGAATTTCATCATTTCCATCTGTATAAGTCTTAACAGCAAAGCCATTCTTTTCTACATGGTCAGCCCAGTCTTTACAACAACCACAGGTAGGGCTCTTCCACATCGTAATAACTGGCTTTTCAGTCACAGCAAAACTCAATGTCGGCAATAAAGCTAGGCCAAACGAAATAAGCCTTCTTTGTTGATTTACCAATCTAACAGTATTCATCACTTCATCTTTAATTAAATTCAATTGGGCCTCCTACTGAACTTTTCTAAACTGCTTTGCGAATAATTTTGTTCCCTTTTGCTCCGCTACAAATTCAACTTGATCCCCAGGGTTAACTCCCTTTAAAACTTCTGTAGTCTCAACATTAAAAACCATGGACATCGGCGCCATATCAAGGCTCTTAATTTCCTCATGCTTGATGGTGACTTTCTTATTTTCAGCATCAACACGACGAATTTCGCCCTTAGTCCACTCGGTAGCTCCGACGGCAAAACTAGCCAAACACATCATTACGGTTATTATTTTTTTCATTGCTGTACCTCAACCTTTCCCACCATTCCAGCCTGATAGTGCCCGGCAATCAAGCAAGCAAAATCAAAACTTCCAGCACGATTAAATTTCCAAATAAT
>JACCDX011032863.1_pt1 | contig 12512 bp, 8 predicted proteins | sample 7449681 | NCBI WGS metagenome assembly JACCDX01 (sample SAMN15323450, study PRJNA562643) | freshwater metagenome | isolation source: river surface water | place: USA:Blue River Watershed | collected 2017-08-18
ATCCATTTGAGGGGTATGCAATACAACTCTTTGGGTGATGTCGTCGTTGATGTTCATCCTTAATATTCCACCGTTGACTTAAGTCGCAGGATATAAATTCGAAAATATACCTAACTAAATCCAGAGGAAATCCAATGCAATCAGCTGTGATTTGAGCGAAAATTGGTTCTTAAACATCTTTAAGACCCCTATCATCCTTTAACTCCGCAAACTTCGCCGCCATCGTCGGATTACCCTTTGTCAACTTTTTAATCGTCACATCCTGCGCCTTGTCATTCGCAAGGCGCAGATTCCGATCCGTTCCAAGTAGAGCCTCTTTGGTCTTTTGCAGATGATCGATTGACTTATCGATCTCGTCGATTGCCTTTTGAAACTTCTGAGACGCTAAATCATAGTTTCTGGCAAAAGCGCTCTTGAAAGTCTCCAACTCGTTTTCAAAATTCGTGATGTCAACGTTCTGCGCTTTAACCAGCGCGAGCTCAGTCTTGTACTTCAGCGAGTTCATCGCGGCATTACGCAACAAAGTGATAATGGGGATGAAAAACTGGGGACGAACAATGTACATCTTGGGGTAGCGATGAAACATGTCCACAATGCCCGTGTTGTAAAACTCATTATCTGGCTCTAGAAGGGAGACTAGTACTGCATATTCGCAGACCTTTTCATTTCGATCCTTATCGAGCTCCTTCAGAAAATCCTCGTTCTTGCTTTTAGTCGCTGTACGATCACTCTCGTTTTTCATCTCGAACATAATCGAGACAATTTCAGTACCGGACTCATCCGAATCACGAAAAATAAAGTCGCCTTTACTGCCAGTCCGCGCATCGTTATCTTTCTCGAAATACGCTCGCGGGAATGCCGTAGCGCGAATTCGGTTGAATTCCGTCTCACAGTGCTGCTCGAGTGTCTCTCCCACCATCTTCGTTGATAGGCGAGCCTTCATGTCGCGCAGACGCTCGATGGCATCATCGCGATCCTTAAGCTGCGTTTCGTATTTATCCTTGAGCGACTTTTCTGCGAGCGCCTTCTCGAGTTGCGCACGCGCCAAGCCGCTCCTGAGCTCATCGCGCTCTTTCTCGACGCTACTGAGCGCTTGGACAATTGCAAGTTGCTGAGCCATCGCACCTGCCTCGAGCTTTGATTTCAGCGTCTGGATTTCTGCCTCCTTGGCTGCTGCCGCTTGTTGCGATGCATTCAACAACTTGGCCTCGGCCAGCGCAATCGCGTTACGCTAGTCCTGCTCGGCCATCTCGAGCCGCTCATGCAACTGCTGCTCAAACTCGCCATCGCGAACTTGTTTCAAAATATCGGCGTAGCCCGCCTCATCGATTTTGAACGCCTTGCTGCAGTGGGGACAGATAATTTCATGCATATTCTTTCACCGGTAATTCAAACCAAGTCTGCCCTTCGTCACAATGAATCGTGATTTTGGGTGGGCGTCCGTGCGGGACTTGAGGGCTATGGCCCTCGTCACTGCCTGCAAGAGAGATTCGAATCCGACTTCCCTCTTCGAACCTCCAGGATATCGGTAACAAAGCAAAATGTAAGATCGCCTTTTCACCGGGCTTCAGTAGCCGTTTTGATTGACGGTCAAAAGAACCATAAGGCCAACTAGCCTGATAGTTAGGATCCCGACCCACACCGTCTCGATGCAATACGCGCATGATTCCTTCCGTGACATATCGCGCGGTCCCATCTGACAACACTTCAGACACATACAAATAAATCGCTGCATCACTCTCCGATGCAGTGAGACTCAAGTGCGCTGTGACATGCCCCGTCAACTCGTAGGCACGCTCCAGAGGCTGTGTTGTAAAAGCAAGCATGTCCGACTGACGCTGAGTCCAGTCGGGATAGTAGTCCTCGACACCCACTGCGCCCAATCTCTCATAGCGCGTGTTGGAACCTGTCGAGACAGAGAAATCAACCTGATAACTCTCCTGACCTTTACTTTGGGTCACATCTTGCGTCAAGACCCCGCCTTGGCTGGCGAAAAGCCTCTGAGTTGACGCGTACGCAGGCCAGCTGTCACTCTGCTGCCACTGCTCCGCGTGCATCGTAAAGTAATGCACAGGCGCCTCTAACTCCAGACCCGTAGCCATTCCACATAAGTAATGATCAAAGAAACGCAACACTTCGGCCAATACAGGAAACTGCGCTTGAGCCTGTTCGCGCCAAGGTGAAACATTCGAGCGCGCGCCGTGATCCCATGGTCCTAGCAGCAAGCGGTGCGGCTGCCGTGTCAGCGTCAAATATCGACTAATTGCCGAATTGCTGTACCCTGCTCCATCTAGCCAACCCGAGATGGAATAGATGGCAACATCTTCCGGGATCAACTCTGAGTAAAAGGCGGGGCTACAAACCTCAAGGCTCAGTTCAGGGTCATGCAAAAAAGCATCATCTCTGAAAGGGACTTCTCTGGCCATTTCACCCAAATCACAATTACTTTTATGTTGCGTGATTGCCTGCGCAAGCTCAGTGCCATCCACGTCATCATCAACCGCTTGCGGTCCTGCCAAGAGCGGACTGCCATAATAGGCAAACTTACTCAGCGTCTGGCGATCATCCTGATCCAGACTCAGCATCAGCTCGTTATAACGTCCCGCCCAAATTGAAGACAGCACACCGCCAACGTAGAGTTGGTCTTTGTATATATCACTGACAGCAAATAATGGCGCAATCGCTTTGACAGCTGGATGCCGAGTACTCGCTAAAAAGATCGCGGCTGCGCCCAAATAGGAGATACCGGTTGAGCCAATCACCCCATTACTCCAGGACTGCTCGACGATCCACTGGGCGATTTCATGGCTGTCATCGCGCTCTTTGGGAGAGCGCAACGCATCGCGCGTACCAAAGCTCGCCCCTGTCCCTCTCACGTCAACCACAACCAATGCATAGCCTCTTGGAACAAAAATATCCCGATATTTTCCACAGTTCGGACTGGGATCGACGTCAGATTGTTTTGTCACGAATCGACGATAGTAAGGCGTGAAAATGACGATCGTCGGCCATGTCGAACCGGTACGCCCCGAATCCTCTTTGATCTGTGGGAGATACACATCCACGGCAAGTCGGCAGCCATCCCTCATCTCGACATATTGTGAAAATGGTTTTGTGGGTATGCCGAACAGAGCTGGGCGTTGTTGAAGGTACTTGCTGGGGCTTAGACGCCACGCCGCGGTTTGAAGATCGTGATCAGACATGACTTTCCAGAAAAAAAGGGGCACTTGCGCGCCCCTTTGATCAAATGCGCGAGTTAAGCGCCCGCTTTAAATGCCTTGTACCAGTAATCCAAACAAGCCACTTTGCCATCCACAAGATTTTTCGAATCATAGGCAAATACGCGCTTGAGCTCACTATCCGTAAAGCTCACGCGATCGCGCAAATCAGGTGGCATTTCAGCATTGCGAACAGTCGGTGCGTAGCCCATTGCCTTGGCAAACTCAACCTGACCCTTTGGATTGAGCATCGTATTCAAATAATTGAATGCACCAGGTTTGTTGCGCGCGTTTTTAGGGACTGCACCTTCAAACGTTACAGCGACTGCGCCTTCTTTGGGAATCACAAAACCTAGTGGAATACCGGCATCTTGCCATTGCAAGGCACGCGCTTTCCACATACAAGTCATCCAGATTTCACCAGACTTCAACGCGGCTGCAACGGCCTCGTTTGATGGGAAAATCTTTGGGTCGTTTTTCTTGATCTCGGCTAAAAACTTCATGCCGGGTTCAAAGCTTGAGGTATTTCCTTTGTTAGCCAGTCCGGCAAACAGTGTGTTCGCGACAAACAAAATATCCGAGAAACCGACGCGACCCCGGTATTTTGGATCCGTCGCAACACTAAAGCTATCGGGAGGAGTAGGAATTTTTTCCTTGTTGTAAACAAGAACCATGGCACTGAAGATATGTGGAATCGAGTAGCCCGTGTTGAATTGCTCGAAAATATTGGCTAGATTAGGAATCGATTTGGTGGAAACTGGCTCCAGGACATCCATCAGAGATACGTCATACATATCGACGTCCTGCAGCAAGCACACATCCATCGAACCACGACGCGAGGCGCGTTCAGCTCGGACCTTGGTTGCTCGGGCGACGGCGTTGCCCGTATCAAAAACCACTTTTGAATCTGTCAAGGGGTTGACGATTTTTTGCAGCAGGTTTTGATAGTCACCACCCCATGTACCCACCACGACGCTATTGTCTTGGGCGAACACATTGCTACTCACCAGCGGCATCGCGGGTGCCAGCATGAGTCCGGAGGCTGTTTTTAGAAAAGTGCGTCGTTTCGCATTAGGATTTTGCATGAGTACTCCTTTGGGTAAAAAGACGAGATGAAGCAGGAACTCCGAACTTTCGTTCCGAGGGTGCGATCAATGACTGCAAATTAACATACGGATGAGGTAACTGCGAAGCAAGATCCTCAGCGTTTAAATCTCTGGTGATCACGACAATAATATTCGGAGATTGTTTGTGCTGTGGCATTCTGCGTGGCATGCCATAGGTTGTCCCCACGCTTTGCACCAAAATAGGATCTTCACAATCCTCGACGTGCACAAGCGCCTTGACACGCAGCAAACTCTCGCCGCAGACCCCCGCCAGATCATCGAGCCAAGAGGAGAAATCCTCCCAGTCGATCGCCTCGACGATACTGGCCCGCATGACATGAATCCTCGCATGCGCAGCCTCAGGCTTGTAAAGACTGAGCGCGCGCACAGTCATATCGAGCAGGTCTGAGCGATCGGAACCACCCGAGGAAGCATCCTGCGAGATCAATGCCTCGCTCACCAATATCTGGCGATCACGACCAGACACAATACGGGCAAGCGGATTAAGTGCCTGGGCTCGATGCTCTGCGTCCTTGAGCGCCTCGTCGTTTACCAAGTCAGACTTGGTCACCACAATGCGCTGTGCTGCCGTCAACTGCGCCGCTGCTTCTTCGAAATTATCCTCATGCAAATTGTCCTGGCTTGCATCGTAAGTCGAGACCACACACACGCGTAGATTACGTGTGGATAACGCAGGATCGGCAAGCGAGGCCAAAATCGGCCCGGGACGAGAAATCCCACTCGTCTCCAAAATGACGCGTCTGAGAGGCGGCGCACCCAAGGGACGAGGGGCATCGAGCAGCTCTGCCACCGTAATCACCAGGCTACTGCGCAGCGAACAACACACACAGCCATTGGATAAAAGCATCGTACTGCTTGCGTCACCCGCATCCGCGATCAACGCGCCATCCAGACCGATCTCGCCGGCCTCGTTGACGATGACCGCCGTGTCATTGAGAGACTCTTGCTTGAGCAAGTCCACCAGCAGCGTCGTTTTGCCGCTGCCAAGAAATCCGCACAGGACGATGAAATCAACGACGGGGGGGCCGATCTGCATTGTCTTCCTTCCAGCTTTCATCGACCATATGCTTGACTTGTTCCAGTAGCTCCTGGGTGTCATAAATCATGCCTGCGCGGATCGTATAACGCAGACTGCGATGCCATTCCGCTTTTCCTGTTTCATCATTCAAGCGAATCGCGCCGGTTCCGTACATCAACTTGAAATCCTCCAGGGGGTTCAAGTCATGGACCAGCAAATCGGCGCGCTTACCGAGGTCGATCGAACCTGTGTCGTCCTCAATCCCCAACAGTTCAGCCCCCTGGGAAGTCGCACTTCGCAAGACCTCAAGTGGATGGAAACCAGCCTCCTGCAAAAGTTCGAGCTCGCGGATCAAGCCAAATCCGTAAATCTGGTAAATGAAACCCGAATCACTGCCCGCACACACGCGACCACCCAGATTTTTGTATTCATTCACGAACTGCATCCAGATTTGATAGTTGCGTTTCCACTCAACTTCGTTGGCAACACTCCAGCGATACCAGTAGGCTCCATGACCGCCTCGCTGAGGCTGGAAATATCGCCAGACTGATTTCCAGCTGTAGTCACCATGCCAGTCAGCCCGACGCGCGCGCATCAAATCCCGATTGGCATCATAGATATTGAAAGTCGGTACAAAGGTATGACCCAGCTCGAGGAATTGATGCAAAACATCGTTCCACTTCTGGCTCCCGGGCGCGGCCGCCTGAGCGAACATTTGTCCAGACACAGAGAAACGGAAGTACTCGTCGCCATAGTTATAGTCAGTCGGGAAGTTTTGCACCACCCTGTTCTCAAAAAGAGCCTCGGGAATCCCGTAATAATGTTCTGAACTTGTCAAACCCCAGCGAGCCGACGTCAGCGCATTCACCTGCGTGACAGCCATTTGCGCATGATGGCACCCCGTTTTAAGTCCTTGCTCTTTCGCCTCATCCAGAGCGGCTTGCATGATCTTGGGTGGTGCGCCGAAAAACTTGATTCCGTCTGCTCCCCTCGCCTTGAGTTTACGCACCCAGTCGCGCGCCTGCTCAGGAGTGAAGATCGTTTTGATTCGCTCATTGACCGCCGGAAAATATGAATGCAAAACCATACGCGGCGCAGCGATTTCATTGCGCTCGGCCGCCTCACGCTGCTGCAGCATGTAGCCGAGTCCATTCATGGAGCCCATTTCCCGTACCGTCGTCACACCATGGGCTAGCCACAGTTTGTATACATAATCGGCGGGCGGGACCGTTCCGCTCATCGCGTGCCATGGCGTTCCCACATGACTATGGCAATCGATCAAGCCTGGTGTCACGAACTTTCCATGACAGTCGATTTCATGGTCGCCGGGTGCAGGACGGATTTTAGGATTGATCGCTTTGTGTGGCGTCCCCACTAGCTTGAGCTCGGTGATACGACCATTTTCCACGACGATATCGTAAGGTCCCGACGGAGGAGCACCCGTGCCGTCAATCACAGTCGCACCACGCAACACCAGACGCTTATAGGGACCCGCGCCAGCATTGCGCGAAGTTGCAGCCGTCGCGGGAAACAAACCTTTCGGCTCGTTCATCAGACGTGCTTCCTCACCCACGTCAAAATCTTTAATCAAACTTGTGTCAACCATGTGCGCTCCCAATATATTTATTATTCAAATTCATCGACTATTTACCCAATCGCCATCAAAGTCGCATTTCCGCCGGCTGCCGCTGTGTTATTGCTGATCGCTTTTTCGTGCAACAGGATCTCGATCCTGTAGTGTTCAAGCATTTCCAGTTGTTCGGTCGAACGACTATGAATCGGAATGAGCGGCCCTGACCGTCTCCATAAACGTTGTACGAGCGCGAGCAACGTATCTCTATCACCCTCGAACAATACGGCCTCGAAAGGCAGTTGATCAAGTTCAGCTTGTTCACAGATCGACCACTCTCGCGTATCTTGACGACGCATTTCTCGCCAGCTTGCGATCGCAGGGGTATTCAACCAGATTGGCTTGATCCCCACACTTGAGGTGATCGCGCTCTGGTGCTGGATACCAATTTCGGTCGAGGACACACAAAGCACGACAGTCTTAGGCTGCAGTTGATAAGTATTGCGCTCACCGGTTGGCCCTGACAAGGTGTACTCAGAGGCGCGGTCAGGGTTCTGCTCAGAAGTCAAAGCTTCCAGGAAAACAGGGGGCTTTTGCAAAGACGCCAAGAGGCGCAACACATATAGCGGACCTCCCGCTTTAGGCCCAGTTCCTGACAGTCGATTACCACCGAAAGGCTGAACACCTACGACCGCCCCCACCATGTTGCGATTGATATAAACGTTACCGGCACAAGCATGGTTGATGACTTGCTGGACAGTTTCATCAAGCCTCGTGTGTATACCCAGCGTGAGACCATAACCGAGACGATTAATCGCATTGACTAACGTATCGAGCTGTTCACGTCGATAGCGCACAATGTGTAAAACGGGTCCAAAAATCTCTCTTGATACATCTTCAACTGCAGGCACTTCGACCAAGGTCGGTGGGACAAACCATCCAAAGTTCGTATCAGACTCCAATGCAGTTTGAAAAACCTGACGACCTTGCCTCTGCAACTGATCTAGATATTGATCAATGGTGCTTTTTGCCTGACGATCAATGATCGGTCCCACATCGCAACTCAGTCTGTCGCAATGACCGGTTCGAAGCTCGACCATCGCGCCGCGCAACATATGCAACAAACTATCGGCGATCTCTTCCTGGATGCATAGCAGTCTCAAGGCCGAGCAGCGCTGTCCCGCAGAATCAAAAGCGGAGACCAGCACATCATTGACCACTTGTTCGCACAGCGCCGAAGAGTCCACCACCATTGCGTTGATACCACCGGTCTCGGCGATCAATGTCACAGGCTCGCCACGCGCATCCAGTCGCGTGGACAAGGTACGTGCAATCGCCTGCGCAACGTCTGTCGATCCCGTAAAAACGACACCTTGGATACGGGAATTCTCAACAAGACCTGCCCCAAGCTCCTCACCTGTCCCGAGCAAAAGTTGCAAAGCCTGTGAGGGAATCCCTGCGCGATGAAGGATCTTGACCGCAGCGTGCGCGATCAAACTGGTTTGCTCAGCAGGTTTGGCAATCACCACATTACCTGCAGCCAGAGCGCCTGCGATCTGACCAACAAAAATCGCCAAAGGAAAATTCCACGGACTGATACAGGCCACGGGCCCCAACGGCGCATGCGGATTGCCCTCCAAATGCTCACAGGCCCAGGCAGCGTAGTAATTCAGAAAATCCACCGTTTCGCGGATTTCGGAAATTGCATTGGGAATCGACTTGCCCGCTTCTCTCACCAACATCGCGATCAACGTGCCTGACTGACTCTCAATTGATTTGGCCGCCATTTGAAGCGCCTGTGCCCGTTGCCGGGCCGGCGTGGCTTGCCAGACCGCTTGATATGCGGTCGCAATCTCAAGCGCCTGCTCGACGTGAGAGCGTTGCGCGAACATCACCTCTCCCACCACATCTCGCTGTTCAGCAGGATTTAAGACATTTCTGGCAAGCGTCTCTTGCCAGACGACTTCGTGCGTACCGACCAGCGACGAGGCTCTCCAAGAGGTCAGCCCAACATTGATCAAATTCGCGCTCAGGGAGCCGAGCCTCTGCTCATTACTGAGATCAAGACCCGACGAGTTAGGACGACCAAGCGACACAGCCGAATCAGACTTCACATACAGATTTGCAGGCAGGGGAATTCGAGGATGCGCCATGCCCGGGGGAGACACCGCACGGGTCAACTCGACAGGATCGGTAATCAACTCTTGCACCGATGTGTCTTCGTCGTGGATTCTATTTACAAAAGAAGTATTGGCACCGTTTTCCAGAAGCCTGCGCACCAAATAAGGTAGCAAAGCCTCATGCGTCCCGACCGGGGCATAAATCCTGCAAGGTCGGTCTAATCCGCCCTCGGATACAGGTTGACAAGCGAACTCATACAATGGCTCACCCATCCCGTGCAGACATTGAAACTCATACTGGCCACGATAATAGTTGGGACCCGCCATGTGATAGATGGCTGCCACCGTCTGCGCATTGTGCGTCGCGAATTGCGGAAACAATGCATCGGGGGCTTCCAACATTTTTCGGGCACACGCCAAATAGGAAACATCGGTATGACTCTTGCGTGTGTAAACAGGATAGCCCTCCAAACCATCGACCTGAGCCCTTTTAATCTCCGTATCCCAATAAGCACCCTTGACTAGTCTGATCATCAGGCGACGTTTGTGTCGTCTGGCCAGATCAATCAGATAATCAATAACGAAAGGCGCCCGCTTTTGATAGGCCTGCACCACAAAACCGATACCATTCCAATTCTTTAAAGCAGGATCGTCACAAACCGCCTCGAGCAAGTCCAGCGACAGCTCCAGTCGATCAGCTTCCTCGGCATCAATATTCAGACCAATGTCATACTGTTTGGCCAAATGCACCAGTCTGGATAGATCTGGCAACAACTCATTCATCACGCGGTCACGCTGAGCCCTGCTGTAGCGGGGATGCAACGCGGAGAGCTTGATCGAGATCCCCGAGCTTTCGTAAATCCCTTTTCCTGCTGCGTTCTTGCCAATTGCATGGATCGCCTGCTCGTAGAGCTGAAAATATCGGCGTGCATCTTCGCGCGTCAGGGCAGCCTCTCCCAACATATCAAAGGAGTAACTAAAACCCTTTTTCGCGAGACGCTCTCCATGGTTGATGGCCTCAGCGATTGTCCTGCCCGCGACAAACTGCTCGCCTAACAAACGCATGGCGATATTCACGCCCTTGCGGACCAGCGGCTCGCCGCCGCGCGAGATCATTCGTGTCAACGCATTGGAAAGGTGCTTTTCGCTGCTGACGGTCACCAGCTTGCCTGTGATCATCAGCCCCCAGGTTGCAGCATTCACAAACAATGAAGGCGATCCACCCGTATGCGCGCGCCAGTCACCTTGCGAAATCTTGTCGCGTATAAGGGCATCGCGCGTAGCCAGATCCGGGATCCTCAAGAGCGCCTCAGCGAGACACATCAAGGCAATCCCCTCTTGAGAGGACAACGAAAACTCTTGCAACAACGCTTCGACACCGCTGCGCTTGCGAGTATTGCGCAACGCGAGGACAAGGCGGCTAGCCGTCTTGCTCACCGCAACAGGATCCGTGCTTTGTGCAAGCTCCAGCAGCATAGGCAGACATTCGGTTTCCGGACGGCGATAAGCAGACGTAATCGCCGCACGCAATACCGACTGCGCCTGAACGTCCTGGGCAAACTCGACGAAGGGCAACAAGCTCACAGGGTGTGATTCCAGCACCCCCTCTTCACCAACGCTCACCAAGTCACTTTGGATCAATTCAGGCGGAATCTCGCCACGCTCGATACGCTCGACATAGCTCGTCAGTGCTTGTTTATGCAACCAATGCGGTGTACGCGACACCCTTAGTGCCGCAGTTCGCAAACGCTCGCGCAGCGCCTCGTCGACTTTGACCCCTATTGTGACGCTGGCCATTTGAATTTCCGGCTTAGAGACGGTTCACAAAAATCTGTCCTTCTTTCATCACCAGGGGAATATGATCTCCCTGACCCAAGAGACAGTTCACATCGCGCGTCGGATCACCATCCACGATCAAAATATCCGCAAAGGCACCCACTTGCAGTCGGCCGAGCTTACCCGTCATGTTCAAGACTTCTGCGGCGATGGTGGTGGCACTGCGAATCACCTCAATCAGAGGCATGACCTCCGAGCGAATACGAAACTCCTCGCTTTGTAGACGCTGGGAAGGCCCGAGTAGATCACTGCCATAGCCGATCTTGACACCCGCCTGACGATAAATTTCCAGCGAGCTCAGACCTGCCGAACTGACCTCGGAAATTTTCGCGACGCTGTCGGCTGGCAAACCATACTTCTCACCTTCAAGACTCAACGCTTCGTATGTAATCAGGGTTGGGACCACATACGCGCCGTGCTCATGCATCAGTCGCGCGGTCGGTGCGTCGATCAAATTACCGTGTTCGATCGTTCTGACACCGAGCCTGATCGCGCGCGAAATCGCCTCAGGCGTGTACGAGTGCGCCATCACATAGGTTTGCCTCGCGGTGGCTTCTTGCACCATGGCAGTGATTTCCTCCTCGGAATAGCCCCAGGAAGCAATCGGATCCGTCGGCGAAGCCACACCGCCCGAAGCCATGATTTTGATCTGATCCGCGCCCATTTGAAATTCCTGGCGCACCGCCTTCCTGACCTCATCCACGCCATCGGCTACACGACCGATATCACCCGCCCGGAAACAGCAACCACAAAAACTCATGGGCCGAAGATGATCAGAGCGAGGCCGAGGATCTCCGTGTCCCGCGGTCTGACTGATGGCACGACCGGAAATGAACAGTCTCGGTCCATTCAGCGTGCCCTCGTTGATCGCGCACTTGAGTCCCCAGCCTGCCCCGCCGGCATCGCGCACAGTGGTAAAGCCGCGCTGGAGCATGCCCTGAATAATTGGAACGGCCCGCATCATCACCAACGCGTCAGGCAATACACCTTGCGTACTCAAGTTCAACTGGGTCGCAAGCACATGCACATGCAAGTCGATCAGCCCGGGCATGATGGTTTTGCCTTTCACATCAATCTCTTGAGCGCCTTTGACCTTGATAGGCGTCGAGGAGATTTCGCGGATCACACCATCTTCGACGAGCACATCGTGCGTGCCCTGCAGCTCTGAAGCCAATGGATCAAGCAGATTGCCATTGCGAAAAACAATTAAATTTTTACTCATGAGAAATAGTCTCCAGACATATTCAGGACGTCATCGTTCTGACGTAGCGTCGGTGAATGAGCCAACTCGAGGTCAGCGCAATGGCCATGGTGGCAACAACAAGAATCAGCGCCATGCTCGACCCGAAAGGCCAGTTGGAGGCTTTGGCTATTTGCCCGTAGAGCGAGGGTGCCATCATGGTGATACCGCTCCCCCCCAGCAAAACCGGTGTTGCGTAGGCGTTCATACACAAAATGAAGACCAGCATCGTGCCCGCGGCGACACCCGGAGCGGCAATTGGCAACACCACTCTCCAGAATGTGGTGAATTGGTTCGCACCCAAGTTTCGGGCAGCTTCTTCCACGGCGAAATCCATACCTTCGAGCACACTCTGCAAGGTCAGGATCATAAATGGCAGCACC
>JACCDX011168858.1_pt1 | contig 12512 bp, 13 predicted proteins | sample 7449681 | NCBI WGS metagenome assembly JACCDX01 (sample SAMN15323450, study PRJNA562643) | freshwater metagenome | isolation source: river surface water | place: USA:Blue River Watershed | collected 2017-08-18
AAATATTGTTTATAAAATTCAAAAAAAAATATTTTTAAACCCCTTATGCAAATTTTTATTTAAATGGTTACACCCTGATATTGGTATAAAATTAGCATTAAAATTAAGTCATAAAAGCAAAATAAGCCACAATCATTCTATTAGCAGTATAAAAACAAATGAAGCTATCATTAGTTATTGTAAAGAACAATTAGCGCATACTTATTATGATTATTTTGTATTTGGACATAGCCATTTTTCAAATAAATTGATATTGGAACATTCAGTTTATAATAATGTTGGAGACTGGATTAACCACGATAGTTATGGTGTTTTTGATGGAGAGAATTTTAATATTGAAAAATATAGACCGCAGTAACTAAAAAAAGTATTATTTTTTAGTAATACCTGATTTTTTCAGGAACAGGGCAACACGATTCTAAGAAATTAAAAGATACGCCAATTCTGCCAGTAATATAATTATCGTTAAAACTTCCTGAACCCCGTTCTTTACCTTTAACACCATATACTTGGCTAATACTGCGGTCTTGAAAATAAGCGGCAACGGCGTCTCCTTTAAAAGCATCTATACCTGCATATTTTTGCGAAACATCATCTAAATAATCTGTAAAACTAAAAACATAACTAAACTCAGTAAAAATATTAACTGTGGTTGAAACGTTAAATTTTAATCCGAGCGTTACCGGGGCAACAGCGGTTATAAAATCATATTTTTCAGTTTTGTCATTAATATCTAAGCGTTCGGTAATGAGAGGTCTTAAATAAACTTGATTTCCTAATTCGTCAAAAGAATAGGGGTTGGTATAAATAACACCTAAGTTGAGGCCTAAATAAGGAGTAAAGCGATTTGAATAACTACCAGGCGTATATTTTAAAAAATTAAATTCTACACCCGCTAAAAAACCAAAGGTTTGGTTTTCAAAACTTAAATTTCGTTCACGATATTCAATATAATCGGCATTATTATAAGCATCAGAATAGGCTAATTTATTATATTCAAAAGCGAATCTTAAGCCAAAATTTTTTGAAATATTTTTTTTATAAAAAACATTAAAACTGGGTTGAAAATAGTTAAAATTTCCTACAGGGTTTAAATCGCCGTTATATTGATTAGCACCTACACTAAACCCCCATTCACCTTTAAATAAAAAACTTTCAACTGGTTGAGCTACGGCACTTAACCCCAAAACAAATAAACCAATTAAACAAATAAAATTCTTCATCCTAAGTTGGCACAAATATACGTTATTGTTTTAAAATAAATCCTAATTTTAATAAAAAACTAATTTCTTTTATCAAAACCCCAAGATAATTTATTCCTTAGTGTATATAAAAAATCATGAGTTTGGGTTCTTACTATTTTAATTGGAAACTCTTCTTTTCTAATAGCTATTTGAGTTGAAATAGGAATAACTTCCTTGCGAGTATCTATGGAACAGACAAATTGTTGGCTTCGAGATTCTACTTCAAACGATAAAATTTCGCTATCTGGAACAATAATGGGTCGCACGTTTAAATTATGTGGGGAAATGGGCGTAACAATAAAACAATTGTTTTGAGGGAATACAATAGGACCTCCACAGCTTAAATTATAGGCAGAAGAGCCCGTAGGGGTAGATACAATGATGCCATCTGCCCAAAATGTGTTCATAAATTCTCCATTTAAGTAAGTATGAATTTTTATGGTAGATGTTAAATCGTTTTTATAAATAACGCATTCATTCAAAGCAAAAGGTGCTTCCTGAAATAAGGGAATATTGGCATCAATATGAATTAAAGTTCTTTGGTCTAAAGCGGCATTATGGTTTAAAATTAAAGAAATAATTTCAGGAACATTTTCAAAACTAAAAGGAGCTAAAAACCCTAATCGTCCTGTATTAATTCCAATAATAGGAACTTGACTGTTTTTGACAATGGTTACACAATCAAGAATAGTACCATCACCGCCAATACTAATTAAATAATCCATTAAACTGATATCATTGAACTGGCTAATTATGGTAACTTTTAGCGTATGATAAATGGGTATTAATTCTTTTTTATCGTTAGAACTTATGATGTAAATTTCTAGGTTGTGTTTGTTACATTCATGAATGAAATTGATTAATTTTTCCTCGACTTCAACATTAAGTAATCTGTGATAAATGGCAATTTTCATATTTAATTATTTAAAATCCTAAAAATATGCGTAAAAATACACCTTTTTCTCCGAATTGATTGATACAATAATCAACATTCATAACAAAATCGTAGATAGAAATCAGGTCTATACCAATTCCGGTTGTGTATAAAAATTGGTTTTGCAGGCTATTATTACTATAATATTGAAATTCATTTTGCGAATATCCACCATCTAAAAGAACGTGCCCACTTAATTGAAAATCTAAGGTTTTAAGTTTTTTAGGATGAATCATTGGTTTTTTAAAACGATAATTTTTCAGGGTAAAAATGAAGGTATTTCGCAACGTAAAACCTCTAAGACCATCTATAACATAATAGTCAAGACCACGAGGATAATTATCTTCGTAACCAATTAAATTTCTGGTTATAAAAGCATCGTTAGCAAATATTTTTATGGTAGACCATAACTTTGTTGTAAAGCTCGTTTTGGATGACATTTTATACGCCCACAAACCTTGCAATTCTAATCTGAACAAAGGAATATTTGCAGGGCTCAAACGTAATGCTGATAAGAAATTGATAGAGAATCCTTCTTTAGGGAAGGGAGCATAATCTAATTTAGTCCATTGATATTGATGTTGAAATTCTAAAAAATTATATTCAGATGTATAGTTGGGAAAATATTTGGTGTTGGTAAAAAAAGCTGAATCATTGATATGATTTGCACTATAAATAGCTCTAATAGAATGCGTACTAAAGGTAGATTGGCGCTTATGTAAAGCCAAACTTAATAATTGCGTTTGTAATACATTGTTGGGTGTTTCAAAAAAGAATTGCTGATTGTTAAAGGTGTTTAAATTGATTTGCTTTTGTAAATTGAAGCGATAAGAAAAAGTAAAACCCCAATTCGTATTTTTATGAATAATAGGCAATTGATAACGGAAGGCAACTTGTTGATTATAACCCGTTATTAACCACAGAAATAATTTATCATTTCTCCCGGTAACATTATTAAAAGTGAGTTTAATACCATAATTTAAGCGTGATAAATTGGCATTGTTTTGAAATAAGAAAGTGTTTAAATTGCGGTCAATATAATTTAAATAAGGTAAAGGAAAAAGAAACCACCTTTCTTTAACATCAATTTCTATAGCATAAAAACTATCTTTGATTTTTTTAAAATGCGACTCGGTAACCAAAAATAAGCCTGTATTAAACAATTGGTTTTTTATTAAAGTATCATAATAATTACTATCTTTAAAGGCAAGTTTTGCACCAATTTTAAACGGCAGTTCTTTTTCAAAAATAAAAGACTTAGTTTTCTTATTTCCTTTAATAACCATATCCTGTACAACAAACGAATCTGAAGATGGGTTCGAGTTTAAATACAGGTTTTGTCCACTAACAATAGACGGTTTTAAAGCAAACATAAATAAGAAAATACCTAAAAAAAATAAGTATTTATTTTGTGGTAGCATCCAAGCTTAAAAAATTCAATAAATGTTGAATATTATAATCTGATTCAGTAAACGCTGGCGTATTGAAGTTTTGAAAAACAATTTCGTATTTTTCGTGTTCTAATAAATTTTTAAAATATAAAGGATCTATGTTAGAGTATTGGCAAAAAATAGTATAATAATCTTCGCTAACTGTGGTATATTTAAAAAGTTGGACATTCATTAATTCAACACCTTCAGAAATGGCGAGGTTTAAAAAATGGTTTAAACAAGGCGTTTTATAATAAAACTTTACGACTATACAATTGTAAAGGTCGGTTTGCGTTAAAGGGTTTATAAGATTTAATAACTGTTGGACTGATATACAACCAAGATATTTATTATCAGCGTCAATGAATGGAATTATTGGTAAAATATTTTGCTGAAATTTTTCTAAACCTTGAAAATAAATATGTTGAGAAGAAACAAAGTGGTCATTTTGTTTATATAAAACTTGGTTTTGGTCATGCCAAATAATTTCTTTAAAAGTATCTCCTTCTAAAACAATGGCAGCATTCAATAAAACTTGATTATTATATTCAAAATTTTGAAGCGTGGCTTGATTTTTAATATATGAAATGGGTTTCAAATCGTGGATGCTAATTTGTTGGTCATTCTCTTGAATGGTTTGAACCCAAACATCTACATCGGTAGCAGAAAAGGTCATGAATCTATCCTTTTTAAAAAATCATCTAAAAGGTCGTTAAATTGTTCAGGTCTTTCCATCATAGGTGCATGTCCGCACTCATCTATTAAATGAACTTCGCTATTAACCAACAATTTTTTAAATTCATAGGCTACATCGGGTGGGGTAATTTTATCGTTTTTGCCCCAAATTATCATAGCGGGCATGGTAAGTTTATGTAATTCGGTTGCCATATTACTACGAATAGCGCTGCGAGCAAGATTTATAATTTTCAAACATTTTGTGCGGTCACTTGTAATTCCAAATACTTCATCCACCAATTCTTTATTAGCAACATTAGGGTTATAAAATGTATATTCAACTCTTTCTTTAATAAAATTATAATCGCCTCTTTTTGGATAGGTATCACCCATTCCAGATTCAAAGAGGCCACTGCTTCCAGTTAATGATAATGATTTTAAATTTTCAGGAAATTCTAAGGCATATTTTAACGCAATATGACCGCCTAATGAATTTCCCAAAAGGTGAAAATTAGTTATTTTACGGTCTTTTATAAAATCGGTAACGATATCAACGATTCCATTCAAATTGGTTTTTAGTATATTGAGTTCTAAAAGCGGTAAATCGGGGACAATAACCCTATATTTATCTTTAAAAAAATCAACTTGAGATTCAAAATTTTTTAAGCTTCCAAACAATCCGTATAAAAAAATAATCGGCTGTCCACTACCTTCTTCTATATAGCGAACATTGTGAAATGTTTTAATTTCATATTTCGTTGGTTGCATAGTTTTTCCTTAATAGATTTTTAACAATTTACAAAATTAAGTTATTTTTGACAATTTTCAAAATTTTTCTTTTAATTAGCTAATAATTTTCTGTTTTATAGATTAATTTCAACAAAATTATTCTTAAAAAAAATTATTTTTTATTTTTCAATGAAGCCATATCAATTACAAAACGGTATTTTACGTCAGAGTTCACAATTCGGGTAAATGCCTCGTTAATTTGGTCAATATTTATTATTTCTATTTCTGGAGTTATTTGATGTTCGGCACAAAAGTTTAACATTTCTTGGGTTTCTTTAATACCACCAATAACAGAGCCTGTAAAAATTCTACGAGGGGCTATCACATTTATCGGGCTTATTTTCAAGGGTTCTTCAGGAACGCCAACAATAATATATACACCATCTAATTTCAATAATGATATATAGGCATCTAAATAATGTTCCGCCGAAACGGTATCAAGAATAAAGTCTAATGAATATTGCCATTCTTTTTCCCAGCCCTTTTCCGAAGTAACTACAACTTTATGAGCACCAAACGACAAGGCTTCTTTTATTTTTGATGCGGAATGTGTAAATACAATTACTTCAGCGCCTAAAGCGGCTGCAATTTTTACTCCTACGTGTCCAAGTCCACCAATACCAACAACGCCAATTTTATGACCAGCGCCAATTTTCCAGCGCCGTAAAGGAGAATAGGTAGTTATACCAGCACATAGTAAAGGTGCGGCTTTGTCTAATGGTAAAGAATCGGGTATTTTTAACACAAACTCTTCTCTTACAACCATCATTTCAGAATAGCCTCCGTAAGTTCTACCACCTAAAAAGGTATCGTTAGAATTATAGGTAAAAGTTGCTCCGTTAGTACAGTATTGTTCTTCGTGATTAGAGCAATTAGCACAAGTTTGACAGGAATCAACCATGCAACCTACACCTACCTTATCACCTATTTTAAAATTTTTAACTTCACTACCTATGTTTACCACTTTGCCAACTATTTCATGACCAGGAACACAAGGATAAATCGTGTTTCTCCACTCATTACGTGCTTGATGAACGTCCGAATGGCAAATACCACAATAAAGAATTTCAAGTTCTATGTCGTTATTTCCCACTGCTCTACGTTCAATGTTCATCAAGTTTAAGTTTTCTGTAGCCGATGGAGTTCCAAATGCTTTTACTTTCATAAATATATTTTTTACAAAGTTAAGAAATTATTAGGTTGAAAAAAAATAATTAAGAATTTTATTTTCCAAAATTTAAAAACCATTTTCTTTGAGACTCTGGCATTTTCTCAATAGCATATCTTAAGGTGGTGCGATGCATTTTAAAATAATTTTCTTGAATAAAAATCTCTATAGGTACTGGTTCTTTTTTCCAAGCCTCTCGTAGCATCCAACCAACGGCTTTATGAATTAAATCGTGGGTGTGTGGCAATAACATAGAAGCCAAGGAAAATAAATCATGGAAAATTTTTTTCTTAATAAAAGCTTGCTGGGCTACGATGGCAATTCTGTTTCTAAATAATTTATTAGAGCGAGCCAAGTCGTATAATATTTCGGTATTTTTATCTAATAAAAAATCTCCCAACAATTGCCCTGCCGTGCAATCTACCAAATCCCAATTATTCACTTGATCGATATGGTTAAGATAAAATGAATAAAAAGTAGTGGTTGATAGTTTATTCTTTTTAGCTTTATTATATTGAAGAATGAGTATAAACAAGGCGATCGCCCGAAATTCATGAATAGGTGAATATAAAAGCATTTCAATATCTGTTAAATGTAGGGTGGTAGAATATTTTTTTGCCAAACTATGAAGTTGGGGGTTGGTAAGTCCTATAAAAATATCGTTTTCTCCGTATTGACCAATACCTGTTTTAAAAAAATATTGTAAAACCTGTGCTCGTTGTGGGTTTTTTAATTTTTCAAGTTCACCTATTAATTCTTGGTACAAGTTTATTCTAATTGTAGTAAAACAAAGGATTCAATTTCGTTTAATAAGATTCTTTTTTGTTGCATAGAATCTCGTGTTCGAATGGTAACCGTTTGGTCTGATAAGGTTTGGTGGTCTATCGTAACACAAAAAGGTGTACCTAAAGCGTCTTGTCGACGATAACGTTTTCCAATAGAATCTTTTTCTTCATAAAAACACGTGAATTTTTGCCGACATTGCTGGTATAGCTTTTCAGCTAATTCTGGTAAACCGTCTTTTTTAGTTAAAGGAAAAATAGCTAACTTGTAGGGGGCCACTGAGGCTTTCAATTTTAGTACCACTCTTTCTTCGGTACTACCATCTTCTTTTGAAATAATTTCTTCGGTAAAAGCTTGGCTAAAAACAGCCAAAAATAAACGGTCTAATCCGATAGAAGTTTCAATTACGTAAGGAATATAATGCTGTTGTGTTTCTGGGTCAAAATAGGTAAGTTTCTTTTTGCTAAATTCTTGGTGTCGTTTAAGGTCGTAATCTGTTCGAGAATGGATGCCTTCTAATTCTTTAAATCCAAATGGAAAATGATATTCAATATCGGTGGCAGCATCGGCATAATGAGCTAATTTTTCATGGTCGTGAAAACGGTAGTTTTCGGATGGAATTCCTAATTTCAAATGCCATTGTAAGCGAGTTTGCTTCCAATAATCAAACCACTCTTTTTGAGTACCGGGTTTAATAAAAAATTGCATTTCCATTTGCTCAAATTCCCGCATTCTAAAAATGAATTGACGAGCCACAATTTCATTGCGAAAGGCTTTACCAATTTGAGCTATACCAAAAGGGATTTTTTTTCTAGCCGTTTTTTGAACGTGTAAAAAATTCACAAAAATTCCCTGGGCTGTTTCTGGTCTCAAATACAATACATTGGCTTCATCAACTACCGAACCAATCTCGGTTTCAAACATTAAATTAAATTGACGAATAGCGGTCCAATTACAAGTTCCACTATGGGCGCAAACAATTTTATAATGGTCAATAAGTTCTCCTAAAGCTTTAAAATCGTTATTCTTGAGGTGGAGATTCATTTCTTGTAATACTTGCTGGGCAAGCTCCGTTTTGCCATTCTGTTCTAACGATTCGGCAAAACCTTCAATTAAATGGTCTACTCGATAGCGTTTTTTACTATCTTTATTATCAATTAGGGGGTCAGAAAAATTATCCACGTGCCCACTGGCTTTCCAAGTAGTAGGGTGCATAAAAATGGCAGCATCAATTCCCACAATATCATTATGAAATTGCGTCATTGCTTTCCACCAATACTCTTTTAAGTTTTTTTTAAGTTCTGCTCCCGCCGGACCATAATCATATACGGCATTTAACCCGTCATAAATATCGCTACTTGGAAAAACAAAGCCATACTCTTTGGCGTGCGAAATAATTTTTTGAAAATGATTTTCTTTAGCTTGCATATATAAAATTTAGTGCAAATATCCGATTAAATGTTGACATTCAAGCAGAAAATTTATATCATTTATTCACAAAGTTTTTCAATGGCAATTAAACCTTCGTTTTTAATATCAAAACTATAATCATTTACGTATAAATCTATATGCTGTTTCATAACGTGGGTTTCCATTTCCTGAGCGTGCTCACAAACATAATCCGATAGATCTGGATAGTGATTTTTATAGGCATAGTGCAAACTTTCGCTGATTAGTTGTTCTATTACTGGGGCTAAGTGTTGTAACGATTGTTGGATAACAATACCACCTAAAGGAAGCGGAAGGTGGGTTTCTTCTTCCCATAATTTTCCCAGATCAGCTAAACAAACAAATCCCCAATTTTGATAAGTAAACCGGCTTTCATGAATGATCACAGCAGCATCTATTAAACCCTTATCTAAAGCTGGTTCTAATTCGTTAAATGGCATAAAAATTTTCTCTACTTTTTGATGAAAAAATTTTGAAAATAATTGATGGGCAGTAGTATATTTTCCTGGCAAGCCTACTTTTTTGTTCATTAAATCGTTACTGTTATGAATATGTTTGCTAATTAATAATGGACCTACCCCTTTTCCTAAAGCGCTTCCAACCCTTAAAAGATGATAATTGTTTTTTAGTAAAGGCCAAACGGCATAACTAATTTTAGTTAACGAATAGGTATTGTTTAGAGCCGCTAAATTTAAAGTTTCAATATCTACTAAAGTGGTACTAAAGGAGATCTTACGAGTAGGTATTTTCTCATTAATTAATGCATCAAAAATAAAAGTATCATTTGGGCAAGGAGATATTGCCAGTTCAAGGTTTAATAATGGGGGAGAGGTCATAATAAATTGAAATTAATTGATGAAGAGTAGTTTTTAATTGATCCAAGCTATGTTTAATATGAATTGGATTTAAATTTATATCGGCAACATCATTGGAAATGGCACGTATTTGCACAAAAGGAATTTTATATAAATATCCAAAATAGTGTACTGCAAAACCTTCCATGCTGCTTATTTGGGCTTGATAGGTAGTTAACAACCTTTCTAAAACTGCGGAAGAAGTATTGCGTTGTTGAATGGTAACACTATTTTTAGAAGGCAGTTTCAAGGGGTCAAAGGCAGACAGATAAGGATTTTCTAAAAAAGGAGAATGATAAAATGAAGGAAAACCTAGGTCAAACCCAAAATCAAAAATATCTATCCAGCCTTTGCTTGGGTCTATTTTTCCCAAATCTGCTTGAGCATCTTGTTGAATCAAAACAACATCACCAATTTGAGCGTTTCGTTCAAAACTACCTGCAATGCCAGCTTGAACAATCAAATCTATAGCCGGGTTTTGCTGGAAATATTTTGCCATCGTAGCAAATGAAACCAAAGTACCAACGCCACTTATAAGGTGTTGAATATGTGGAAACTTACGAAGGTCCAGTTTTTCAAATTCTAAAGGTGATGGAACAGTAATTAGGATATTCATTATAAACGTTCAAATAAAATATATCCGTGAGGTGCTTTAAAAAAATGATTTTCGACGATACCCAAATCTAAATTAGATATAATTTTTTGCCAAAATTCAATGCTTTCTGGAAAATCGTTATTACTCAAATGCTTATAAATAATGTCTCTTTCTTCAGTCGTAATTTGTTCAGGATAATGTTGAATGATCGTCCAATAATGTTGATAATACTCTTGAAGTGTTTGGTGTTCTGGTTTAAAGATGTCCACCATTAAAAATTTTCCTTTTGGAGCTAGTTGATTTTTAATTTTAATGAGTAAATTTGTTTTATCTTCTACACTTAAATGATGAATTACATATCCAGCAAAGATAAAATGACATAGCGGTAATTCAGCATTAAAATGAACGATATTATCTACTAAAAAACTTACATTGTTTTGACAATTATTTTTACGTGCTATTTCAATAGAATGAGGCGACAAATCGTACCCCCAATAATGTTGAATTTCAAATTTAGAAATAATTTTTTGATAAAAATAGCCATCACTACAACCTAAATCTAACATGTTTATTTTAGGAGGAAAATTAGATAAAATGTCAGACAATAAAGTTTCGATAGTTCGATGGAACATTAAATTATTTTCGATGATTTTATGGTAGATGGATAAGTTTTTTTCAAAAACTTCAATGCTATTCACACCCATAAAATTATTTTGAAAATATCATTTTTAAGCCGATTAAAATAATAAAAATTCCAAAAACTTTTTTTAAGGTTGATAATTGAAGTGTGAAAGTTAGTTTAGCTCCAAAATAAGTTCCAATGATAAAAAATATAGCTAAAATAATGGCATAATCTATGCGTACTGCCCCTTTTTGATAATAAGTATAAGCAGCCACCAATCCAATTGGCGGTAGCATCATAGCCAATGTGGTACCTTGGGCTGTATATTGGTCAACGCCCATGATATATACCAAACAAGGAATTAAAACTATGCCGCCACCTAAACCTAATAAGCCCGATGAAATACCGCCTATAATTCCTATAACGGCAATTAAAATGATTTGAGTGATGGTCATTTTGTATTAATTTTTTTGATATAATAAACAGGATGCGAGCGCCATAACACCTTCGCTACGTCCAATAAAACCTAATTTTTCTGTGGTTGTCGCTTTGATAGAAATACAATCAACAGGAAGGTTTAAAACGTTTGCAATATTTAGTTTCATAGCAGGTATAAAATTACTAATTTTAGGTTTTTCGAGACAAACCGAGCTATCAATATTTTCTATAAAAAAATTTTTTTCAGACATGTATTGATGTGATAACGCTAATAATTTTAAACTAGAAATATTTTTGAATTGGGGGTTGTTATTAGGGAAATAAAAACCAATATCGTTTAATCCTGCGGCTCCAAGTAAAGCGTCGCAAATAGCATGTAATAAAACGTCTCCATCGCTATGAGCAATAGGTCCAAACTCATTTGTTATTAAAACTCCTCCAAGATAAAAAGGGCGATTTTCTTCTAAGGCATGAAAATCAATACCATTTCCAACCCTATTTATCATATTTAATTAATTATCTTAAATTATAACTGGGTTGGCTAGCCGACGAATAATAACTCATGGCACAGCGAAAACCTATGGTAGCAGTTGACAAGTTTTCATCTAAGAACCTTCTTGTACCTGGGTTAAGCCAAAATGAACGGTCGTTCCAACTCCCACCTTTATAAACCCTGGAATTATTGTTGATTAAGGTAGCATTTCCATAATTGTATATACTGGTACTCGTTTTATCACCATCATTATAATTGATATTATCAGCCACGTTATAATTTTTACGTTCTCGAAGTTCTTTATCATTTTGGTTTCTGGTTTTAATATAACCTTTATCGTTTCTTAAAGAACCAGGTCCATTTTGATTGTTAATTTCTTGGAAAACGTTACCCCTAAAAGGATTCACATCATCATCATCGATATTACTCAGAGGACGATATACATCAAATACCCATTCACTTACATTGCCTAACATATTATATAATCCAAATACATTCGGTAAATAACTATAAACGTTTCCAGGAAAAATGTTATTATCAGAATTATCACCTAAGGTTCCTGCATAGTTTCCGTTATTTCTTTTAAAGTTATATTCGTTGTAATTATAATTTAAAATATTGTTATTTCCAAAAACGCTTACCTGCCTTAAAGTAATGAGTTCTTGATTTGCCAACGCATTTTTATTTTTTTTATCTTGGGGTTGGAAATCTTTAATTTGGGCACTTGCAGCATATTCCCATTCTGCTTCTGTAGGTAACCGATATTCAGGAAACAAAATTCCTTCGTTTATAGCATTTTTACGACCTTTATTTTTAGGTTCGTTTTCTGGGGTATATTCACCAATTTTATATGATTTGGTATCAAAAATATTTTTAACCCATGAAGGAGAAAGAAGGGCAGAATCTACTTTTGCATCTTGAGTAGGTTTATTGTTTGATGGAGGTAAGGCTGCATTTTTTAAATTTTTCCCTTTACCTGCAGTTTGGGCTGGTTTTGGCGAAGCAGCGTCATTTGATTTACTTTTTTTATCTGGGGCA
>JACCDX011684123.1_pt1 | contig 12510 bp, 11 predicted proteins | sample 7449681 | NCBI WGS metagenome assembly JACCDX01 (sample SAMN15323450, study PRJNA562643) | freshwater metagenome | isolation source: river surface water | place: USA:Blue River Watershed | collected 2017-08-18
CCGCGCGGAAAATTCTTTGCAGTTTCAAATGATTCAGAGCGCAATCTAGTTTCTCAACTAGATGCTAGAAAAGGCGTGCAAACAGAGAAGTTCTATGTCGACTTGATTTCAGCATCAGAGTCTTCAATGAATCCTGCTGTGCCCGTGGAACTACCGGAGTTAAGCGATGGACCGCACATGGCGTACGCCCTGCAATGGGTGTTTTTTGCCGGTTTAGTTATCTACGGCAGACGACTCATTCGCAAAACCGCCTAAATCTTGGCGGGCATAAAGTTCCGAATACAAACCACCCTCGTTCACTAAATCTTCATGTGTACCGCGTTGAACTATTACTCCGTGTTCTAGAACAATAATTTGATCAGCTTCTTTTACTGTGCTGAGTCGATGAGCAATAACAATGCTGGTTCTGCCAGTCAGAGCACTCTTCAATGCTTGCTGCACCTGCGCTTCATTTTCAGAATCTAAATGCGCCGTCGCTTCATCTAAAATCACAACAGAAGGAGATTTAAGGAGCAAACGCGCAATCGCTAAGCGTTGCTTCTCTCCCCCAGATAATCTGTGTCCTCTTTCGCCAACTAACGTGTTGAACTTGTTCGGCAGTGAATCAACCAATTCCCAAATTTGCGCTGCACGACAAGCTGTTTCCATTTCTTCCAAGGTGGCATCATGTTTTGCATATCGAAGATTGTCAGCGATGCTCTCATGGAATAAGTGGGCATCTTGAGTAACCACACCAATATTTGACCGAAGCGAATCTAAAGTTAAATCCCTAACGTCGATTCCATCAACCTCAATGCTTCCGGACGTTACGTCATAAAGTCTGGGAACCAGTGCGCTTATTGTCGTTTTACCCGCCCCAGATGGTCCAACAATTGCAGTAAGAGTTCCTGAGGCAACTTTAAATGAAATCCCTTTAAGTATTTCACCACTTTCAATCTGTTCTTCTTTTGCCGCAGATTCTAAAGAAGCAAGTGAAATTTCCTCCGGCTTTGGATAAGAAAAACGCACATTCTTAAACTCCACAGATGGGATTTTCTTCGCTAATACTTTTGCGTCGGCTGTATCGGCAACCATAGGTTGCAGATCCAATACTTCGAATACTCTTTCAAATGAAACTAGGGCAGTCATAACATCGATTCGAACATTCGAAAGCGCGGTGAGTGGACCGTACAAACGTGCAAGAAGTGCAGTGATCGCTAAGAGTGTTCCTACAGTCACGGCTCCACTAAGTGCCAGATGACCTCCGATTCCGTAAGCGAAAGCTGTGGCAACAGCTGCAACACTGGTTAATGCGATGAAGAAGATTCGATTGAGCATCGCCATGGAAATGCCAATATCAGCTACGCGTCGCGCCCGAGAACGGAAATTCTCATTCTCTTGTCCTGGTTCTCCATAGAGCGCGACCAACATCGCACCCGAAACATTGAAACGTTCTGTCATTCTGGACGACATTGCAGCGTTGAGATCAAATGAATCTCGGGTAAGTGTTTGCAGCTTTCGTCCCACCCATTTCGTGGGAATTAAGAACGCGGGTAACAAAACCAGTGACACAAGTGTGATTTGCCACGAGAGAAAAAGCATGGTTGTTGCAACCAAAATCAAGGTGATGACGTTACTTAATACCCCTGAGAGTGATGACGTGAACGCCTGTTGTGCACCAATTACGTCGGAGTTAATTCGCGAAATTAATGCTCCTGTTTGAGTGCGGGTGAAAAATGCTATGGATTGCTTTTGAACATGTGCAAAAACTTGAGAACGTAGATCGTAAATCAGTCCTTCACCTATGCGTGCAGAAAACCATCGACCAATAATGCTCATGACTGCGTCAGCTATGGCTATCAGTCCAACCATAAATGCCAGTTCTGTAATCAATGGACCATTTTTAGGAATGACGCCATCATCGATTAACTTGCGAAGAATCAGTGGCGTGGCAACAACTAGAAATGCATCGACAACAACTGTGAAAAGGAAAATGGATAAATACAATCGGTAAGGTTTAGCGAATTCGAAAATGCGTTTTACGGTACCTGCTTTTAGTTTTTGTTGCTTTACCGAAGGATCTGCAGTCATTGACCTGTGGGTCATCCAAACTGCTTGCATCGACATTGCTAAACCGTGAATCCCAACGCTCTAAGTTGTTCGCGTCCATCATCAGAAATCTTATCTGGCCCCCACGGTGGCATCCATACCCAGTTAATTTTTACATCAGTAGTCATTCCGGCAAGTGCTTGACGAGTTTGATCTTCAATAACATCTTGCAAAGGGCAAGCAGCAGATGTGAGTGTCATGTTAAGCACGGCAATATTTGATTCATCGACCATCACGTCATAAATCAGACCAAGATCGACGACATTAATCCCTAATTCGGGATCGACTACATCTTTCATCGCCTCTGTTACATCATCAATGCTGGTTGTCATATTGCGCCCTTCTGTCTGTGGCCTAGTTTAGTTCTTTTTCTGTGCTTGCACTGACGCATCTTTAAATGCCATCCACCCTAAAAGAGCGCATTTAATGCGTGCTGGATATTGAGAAACTCCTGCAAAAGCAACCGCGTCTTCAAGGATGGCTTCATCTGGAGCGCCCGTTCCCTTGCTTTGCATCAACGCAACAAAATCATCAAGAATTATCTGAGCTTCTTGAAGATTCTTGTTCAGCATAAGCGAACTCATTATTGAAACGCTAGCCTGAGAAATTGAGCATCCAACACCATCCCAGGAAATCGCTGAAACTTTATCCCCCTGTAAGGTTATATTCAAAGTTATCTCATCCCCACAACTTGGATTTATGTGATGAACCTGGGCATCATAAGTAGATGCAAGGCCTTTGTTCTCAGGATTCTTATAGTGATCGAGAATTACTTCTTGATACAAGTTATCGAGTTGCATTATTGACCAAAATATTTCTTGGCTTCTTTAATTGCTGAAATGAGTGCATCAATATCTGAATTATCGTTATACAAATACAACGAAGCTCTTGTAGTCGCCGGAACACCCAGCGCTCGAGTTAATGGCCAAGCACAATGGTGACCTGTTCGAACTGCAATACCTGCACTATCTAAGTACTGGCCAAGGTCATGTGGGTGTATTCCATCAATAGTGAAGGAAACTGTTCCGCCGCGAAGCGATAAATCTGTGGGCCCTACGACCGACAAACCTGGAATTTGCTCCAATTCTTTGAGCAAGTAAGCCGTAAGTGTTTTTTCATGTTCATGAACAGCATTAATTCCAATTGCTTGTATGTACTTAATCGCGGCAGCGAGTCCTACAACCTGAGCCATATTTGGAACACCGGCTTCGAATCTACGCGGGGCTTCAGCCCATGTTGCATCTGACATTGTTACGTTTTCAATCATTGAGCCACCAAAGAGAAAAGGTGGAAGTTCATTCAATAATTCATAACGTCCCCAAAGGACGCCCACACCTGTTGGGCCCAAAATCTTGTGCCCAGAGAAAGTTAAGAAATCTGCACCTAATTTAGTCACATCAACGGGAATGTGAGGAACGGATTGACAGGCATCAACAATAACTATCGCACCAACTTCATGCGCCTTTTTTATAATACGATCTAAGTTATTTATGGTACCCAAAACATTGGATTGCTGAGTGATCGCTACGATTTTTGTTTGCGGTGTAATCAGGGAGTCAATGTTTGTTTCATCTAATCGTCCGTCGGATGTGACACTAAACCACTTAAGTCCTGCTCCACTTCGTTTTGCCAGTTGCTGCCAGGGAATCAAATTAGCGTGATGTTCCATTTCGGAAACCACAATCGTATGTTGCGGGCCAATGGCGAATTTACTACTTGGATCCGCATTGCTCATTGCGTAAGCCAACAAATTTAGTGACTCTGTGGCGCTCTTAGTGAAGACAATTTCTTCACTAAGAGCGCCTAGGAAATCTGCAACACTTTGGCGTGAAGCTTCAAACATCTCTGTTGCTTCCTCAGCGAGTTGGTGTGCGCCTCGATGAGCGGCAGCATTGTGCTTGGCATAGAAATCAACTTCAGCATCTATAACCACCTGTGGTTTTTGGCTGGTTGCTCCGCTATCTAAATAAACTAGTTTTTTGCCGTCGCGAATGGTTCTCGTAAAGATTGGAAAATCCTTACGTATCCGCGCGACATCAAGTGACATGAGAAAAGTTAGTTGCCGACGTATTCGGCATACCCTTGAGCTTCAAGTTTATCTGCAAGTTCTGGGCCGCCTTCTTCTACAACTTTGCCGTTGGCAAATACATGTACGAAATCAGGCTTGATGTAGCGAAGGATTCTCGTGTAATGAGTAATCAAAAGAACTCCAAGGTTATTTGCATCCTTGGCTCGGTTGACACCCTCGGAAACAATGCGCAGAGCATCTACATCTAGTCCAGAATCCGTTTCATCTAGGATTGCAATCTTTGGTTTAAGCAATTCAAGCTGCATAATTTCATGACGCTTTTTTTCTCCACCAGAGAAGCCTTCATTGACATTTCTCTGAGCAAAGCTTGGATCAATGGATAGCGCATCCATCGCATCTTTAACTTCTGTAACCCATGTACGAAGTTTTGGCGCTTCACCACGAAGAGCTGTCGCAGCTGTACGCAAGAAATTAGAAACTGACACTCCTGGTACTTCAACTGGATATTGCATCGCTAGGAATAAACCTGCCTTTGCGCGTTCATCAACACTCATCTCGAGTACATCTGCGCCATCGAGAGTTACAGAACCACCAGTAATTGAGTATTTTGGATGTCCTGCGATTGAGTATGCGAGAGTGGATTTGCCTGAACCGTTTGGTCCCATAATCGCATGCGTCTCACCTGACTTAATCGTTAAATCAACGCCTTTTAAGATTTCAACTGCGCCATTTTCAGTGTCGACAGAAACTTGAAGGTTACGAATCTCTAGTGTGCTCATTTTTATCCTGATATCTCTCGTATGTGGTTTGGTTTAATACTTAATTAACTTTAATTTCTACAACGTCGTTAACAACTGTTACTGGGTAAGTCTTGGCAGGAATATTTGCAGGCAGGGTAAGTGCTTCCCCCGTACGCAAATCGAATTCAGCGCCGTGTAGCCAACATTCAATCTTGAAATCAGTCACATCGCCTTCAGACAAAGACGCATCTGAATGAGTGCACAGGTCACCGATTGCAAAGACTTGATCACCGACGCGAGTGAGGCAAATATCTTCACCATCAATGGTTACTTTGATTGGCTTGCGATCTTGCAACGATGAAAAATTAATGGAGGTCACCTTATGCACCTACCTTGATTAATTCGGAGTCGATTCGATCCATCAATCGGGTTTGAGCTTCGGTATCAGAAATTTCATTGATGATCTCACTGAAGAAACCTCGCACGACTAAACGGCGTGCATCTTCAATCGAAACACCACGAGACATTAGGTAGAAGAGTTGTTCATCATCGAATCGTCCCGTTGTACTTGCATGGCCCGCGCCAACAATCTCGCCTGTTTCAATTTCAAGGTTCGGCACAGAGTCAGCACGAGCACCATCTGTAAGTAGCAAGTTGCGATTGAGTTCATATGTATCTGTTCCTTCAGCATTAGCGCGAATGAACACATCACCTATCCACACTGTATGAGCCTTGTCGCCCGATAATGCACCCTTGTAATTCACACGGGATTTAGCTTGCGGAACACAATGATCGACAAAGATTCGATGTTCAAAAAATTGACCGCTGGTTGCAAAGTAAACACCAAGCAATTGCGCATCTGCTCCGGAACCAGTGAATTCAACCGTAGGTAGTAATCGAACAACTGAACCGCCGATGGTGACAGTAATTGATTTGAATAAGGCATCCTTATCGACGATAGCGTGATGCTTGGCAACATGAACTGTTTGGGAATCCCACTCTTGAAGAGTTACAAAATTCAATGATGCGCCAGACTCAACCTTGAATTCAATCTCTTCGGCCAACAAAGTATCGCCTGAATTAGAAAGGACAATAGTTGCACGAGCGTTTGGACCAACATGAATTAGTACCCGTGAATACTCTGCCGCAGCTAGATCAAATGACTTTCTGCTTAAGTGAATCGGTTCACTTATTTCGGTATTCGCAGCAATCTTGAGGACAGCAACGTCTGTCGAAAGTTCACGAACACGATTCATAATCGCATCATCTGTTGAGCTCAATGACGGGAGTAACTCGCGTGAAACTCGTTCAAAAGTAACACCTGAAGGTGCTGATGAATTCAGAGACAGAGAACGATGTGTAGCTACTGCTGCAGAACCATCGTGCAATCCCTTCAAACGGTTAAGCGGCGTAAACCGCCATGCCTCTTCCCTGCCATGAGGAACTAAAATATTCGAAGTAAGAACGCTCATTAACCAACTGCGCCTTCCATTTGAAGTTCAATCAATCGGTTAAGTTCGAGTGCGTATTCCATCGGAAGCTCACGAGCGATTGGTTCGATGAATCCACGGACAATCATCGCCATAGCTTCATCTTCAGTTAAGCCGCGAGACATCAAATAGAACAACTGATCATCGCTCACTTTGGAAACTGTCGCTTCGTGACCCATAGAAACATCATCCTCTCGAACATCCACATATGGGTATGTGTCTGAGCGAGAAATGGTGTCTACCAATAATGCATCACACTTGACGGTGCTCTTTGAATGATGAGCGCCTTCTTGAATTTGTACCAAACCGCGATATGAAGTTCGGCCTCCACCCCGTGCAACTGACTTAGAAATAACAGTTGATGATGTGTATGGAGCGGCGTGAACCATTTTTGCGCCAGAATCTTGGTGTTGTCCTTCTCCAGCAAAAGCCAATGAGAGAGTCTCACCTTTTGCGTGAGGTCCCATCAAGAAAATAGCAGGGTATTTCATGGTTACCTTTGAACCGATGTTTCCATCAACCCACTCCATGGTTGCGCCTTCGGCGCATGTTGCACGCTTAGTAACTAAGTTATAAACGTTATTGGACCAGTTTTGAATAGTCGTATAACGAACACGTGCACCTTTCTTTACGATGATCTCAACAACAGCTGAGTGCAAAGAATCGGACTTATAGATTGGCGCTGTACATCCTTCTACATAATGAATATATGAATCTTCATCGGCAATAATCAGTGTGCGTTCGAATTGCCCCATGTTTTCTGTGTTAATGCGGAAATATGCCTGAAGAGGGATATCAACGTGTACGCCTTTGGGAACGTAGATAAATGATCCGCCAGACCACACAGAAGTATTCAAAGCTGCGAACTTGTTATCCCCTACTGGAATCACTGTTCCGAAATACTCTTTGAAAAGTTCAGGATGTTCGCGTAGACCAGAATCGGTATCTAAGAAGATGACGCCCTGTGCTTCTAAATCTTCACGAATTGAGTGATAGACGACTTCGGATTCGTACTGCGCTGCAACACCGGAAACTAAACGTTGTTTTTCTGCTTCGGGGATACCTAAACGGTCATATGTATTCTTAATATCATCTGGAAGGTCTTCCCATGTTTGAGCTTGCTTCTCTGTTGATCGAACAAAATACTTGATGGTGTCGAAGAAGATTCCTGATAAATCCGAGCCCCATGTTGGCATCGGCTTCTTCTCAAAAAGTGACAGACCTTTGAGACGCAAATCAAGCATCCATTGCGGCTCGGACTTCTTTGCAGATATATCGCGAACGACTTCTTCGTTAATGCCGCGCTTGGCATTTTCGCTGGCTTCATTTTTATCTGCCCAGCCGTATTCGTAATTACCAATACCTTCTAGTTCTGGATGCGCGATTGTCATGAGCGGCCTTTCTTAGTCGTTGATGTACGTGCCGATTTTGGAATGAATGTAGTGCAAACACCATCACCATGAGCGATGGTTGCTAAGCGTTGAACGTGAGTACCGAGTAACTCTCCGAACGCACGAGTTTCAGCTTCACACAATTGGGGAAACTCTGCGGCGACATGAGCGATTGGGCAATGGTGTTGGCATATCTCTTCGCCTTGAGATTTAACGGCAACACTTGCTGCATATCCTTGTTCGGTCAGAAACGTTGCAAGAGATTCACTCTTGTGTGAGCGTTTTGCCATTGTTACCGATGCTTTTTTAATTATGTCCTCCGCCCTGGTTTCAGCAAATGCTTTGATGCTCTGTTCTCCCATTTGCGATGACATAAACTTCAATGCAGCTACGGCTAGATCATCATAGGAATGCTCGAATTTTTCGCGGCCGCTATCGGTCATAACGAAAACTTTGGACGGACGACCACGACCTCTAACTAAAGCTGAGTGAGGTTCGCGTGCTTCTAAAACTCCATCGACAACAAGAGCATCGAGATGACGTCGAATCCCAGCAGGGGTGAATCCTAATTTTTCTGACAGATCCGCCGCGGTGGAGGGACCATTTTCTAGGATTGAACGAGCCACGGCATCACGAGTACGGACGTCCTCGCTGAGTACTGGTGCGGTGGCTATTTTCACAACAGTATTGTGTCTTAAATAGATGATTCTTACCACTCGAGGCGCGCAGGGAAAATGACCTCACGGCACTACCAAGCCAATCTAGGCTAGCCCCATGACTGAATTTGCCCGCAAACGGTTAGTGGGAGTTATTCGAGTTCTGCTTGTTTTTCAAACCGGAATTGTTCTTACTGGCGGAATAGTTCGAGTAACCGGTTCAGGTTTGGGTTGCCCCACATGGCCAGAATGCGTCGAGGGTTCATACACGCCGGTGGAAGAGCAAATTGAAGGATTTAAGGCTTGGATTGAATTTGGCAATCGTTTACTTACCTTTGCTCTAGTTCTTGCGTGCGCACTGTCAATTCTTGCCGTGCTCATCAGTAAACGAAAAGATTTACGCTTGTTAGTTCTTGGTCAATTCGCCGGAATTTTTGGGCAAGCTATCCTTGGTGGAATCACAGTGTTAACGGATCTGCATCCTGCAACCGTTGCTGCTCACTTCATTCTTTCCATCATTCTCATTGCGGGCGCGCAATCACTTCTAACTAAAGCTAAATCTGAGTATGAGTGGAAAAAACTAGGAAGAAATACACTGCACCTTTTTGCTCGCTCGCATGTGATTCTTACCTTTGTCGTAATAGTGGTTGGAACAATTGTTACGGGTTCTGGTCCACATGCAGGCGATGTTGTTTCTCCCCGATTTGGCTTCGATGTCAGGACAGTTGCCTGGCTACACGCCGATCTCGTCATTGCATTGCTTGGAGTTTCGCTCGCATACCTCATCTCACCTACAACTGCGGCGGCTACCAAACGTTTGCTCAAATTCTTCTTCCTTATATCCCTACTTCAAGGAGCAATTGGATACATTCAGTACTTCCTCGGATTACCCGAAATTATCGTGGCATTACACATACTTGGTTCTACATTGGTGTGGATATCCGCCTGGAAAGTATGGCTTTCTGTTTCTCGACAACCAAAGAGAGTGAATTAGTTCAATGAGCGAAATTTCGAACTGGCAACCAGAAGATGGTCAAGTTATTTCATATGCTCGCGCACTAGCAATGGATGCTGTTCAAAAGGTTGGAAACGGTCACCCTGGTACCGCAATGTCGTTAGCACCAGTTGCCTACTTGCTCTTTCAAAAACACTTAATTCATGATCCAAATGATCCCTATTGGATTGGCAGAGATAGATTCATTCTCTCTTGCGGTCACTCCTCAATGACTCTATACACACAGCTTTTTTTGAGTGGATACGGATTAGAACTTAAGGATTTGCAAGAGTTCCGTACGTGGGGCTCTTTAACTCCAGGACATCCCGAATACGGACACACTGTTGGTGTTGAAATGACAACAGGTCCACTGGGTCAAGGTGTTTCCACTGCTGTTGGAATGGCGATGGCGACGCGCTATGAACGTGGTCTGTTTGATCCTTCAACAACGGATGGAACTTCGCTCTTTGATCACAAAGTTTGGGTGATTTGTTCGGATGGAGATCTCCAAGAAGGAGTAAGTAGCGAAGCAGCTTCGTTGGCCGGTACACAAGCATTAGGTTCTTTGAATGTAATTTATGACGATAATCGAATTTCAATCGAAGGTGACACCCATGTTGCATTTACTGAAGATGTATCTGCACGTTACCGCGCATATGGATGGGAAGTTATCGAAGTTGCCGCCCTCCCAAGTGGGGATGTTGATTTAGTCAATCTTGATAAAGCAATGGATGCAGCGAGTCGAAATCTAATGCAACCAACACTTATTCGCCTGAAAACAATCATCGCTTGGCCAGCACCGAATGCGCAGGGAACATCGAAATCACACGGATCCGCATTAGGCCCAGATGAAATAGCGGCAACAAAGAAAGAACTCGAATTAAACCCGGATGAACATTTTGCATTTCCGGAAAACCTTTTAGCCCATGCTCGGCTGGTTAAAAAACGAGGAGCAAGTGCTCATGACACTTGGAACAAGAAATTTGAAACATGGAAGAAGAATGAACCTGAACGGGCGAAACTGCTCTCCAGAATTTTGGCAGATGAACTACCGGCGGACTGGGATTCATTAGTTCCTGTTTTTGAAGCTGGCAAAGATGTCGCAACTCGAAAAGCTTCAGGAGATGTGATTAATGCTTTGGCTAAGAAACTACCGGAAATGTGGGGCGGTTCGGCAGATTTAGCAGAGAGCAACAACACAACTATCGAAGAAGGTGGATCTTTCCTTCCGCCATCAAGTGCCATGAAGGGCGCAAATCCTTATGGCCGAGTAATTCATTTTGGTATCAGAGAACACGCAATGGGTTCAATACTCAATGGAATTGCATTGAGCGGATTAACAAAAGCTTTCGGCGGCACGTTCGCTGTGTTTAGTGATTACATGAGACCCGCTGTTCGTTTGGCCGCACTTATGAAATTGCCGTCTATCTTTGTTTGGACACATGATTCAATTGGTTTAGGTGAAGATGGTCCTACTCATCAACCCGTTGAACATTTTGCTGCACTTCGAGCTATCCCGGATTTCGATGTTATTAGGCCAGCAGATGCAAATGAAGTTGCTGCGGCCTGGAAGAAAATCATCAAAGGCCGCAAAGCATCAGGAATCTTGTTGTCACGACAGAACCTGCCAGTTTTTGATCGCTCAGAGTTTGGTTCCGTAGATGGCGTTGCTCGCGGTGCCTACATTCTCAAAGAAGCTAGCAAATCGCCACAGTTAATTTTGATGGCAACTGGTTCTGAAGTTGCACTTGCAATTCAAAGCGCTCAGGTACTCGAAGAATCCGGAATACCAACAAGAGTTGTCAGTATTCCCTGCTTTGAATGGTTCAACCAGCAAGAACAAAGCTACAAAGATGAAGTATTACCGCCATCCGTGAAGGCGCGCGTAAGTATTGAAGCAGGTATTGCTCAGGGATGGCGTGAATACGTTGGAGATCGCGGAGCATGCATCTCTCTTGAACATTACGGTGCATCTGCGGGAGCAAATGTTCTGTTTAAAGAATTTGGTTTTAACGTTGATAACGTAGTTGAAACTGCGAAAAAAGTATTGAAATGATTGTTGACGATATAGCCAAAGCGGGAACTTCAATTTGGTTGGATGATCTATCCAGAGCAAAGTTAACAGGAACTGACTCTTTAAGTCTTCCATCACGAATCAAACTCTCAGGTGTTGTTGGTGTAACAACAAATCCAAGTATCTTCAACTCTGCTATTACAGGATCTGCTGACTATGCGGCTGATATCGCATCAATGAAGTCTGACTCCCCCGAACAAATAGTTAAAAAACTCACAACGGATGACGTTCGCGAAGCCTGTGATTTGTTCACCAAGATTTACCAGCAAAGTAACGGTATAGATGGACGAGTCAGTATCGAAGTTGACCCGCGCTTGGCTCACAACACACAAGAAACGATCAACGAAGGTAAGTCTCTCTGGACTTTGGTGAGTCGTCCGAATCTAATGATTAAAGTGCCTGCAACGCTGGAAGGACTTCCGGCGATTACTGAATTGATAGCTAGTGGCATAAGTGTCAACGTAACTTTGATTTTTTCGTGCAAACGTTATGAACAGGTGATTGATGCCTTTATATCTGGTATCGAAGAAGCAGTACAACGAGGAAATGACATTTCCAAGATTCATAGCGTTGCATCCTTCTTCATCAGTCGAATAGATACTGCTGTTGATAAAGAACTGAAATCTATTGATACTGCCGAAAGTATTGGGCTCTTGGGTAAAGCAGCGATTGCAAATGCTGTGCTTGCCTATGAACTCTTTCTAAACAAATCCGCATCTGCGCGATGGACGAAATTGCGCCAGGCTGGGGGCCACATGCAACGACCATTATGGGCATCTACTGGAGTCAAAGATCCAGCTTACGATGACACTCGTTATGTAATGGATCTTATCGCGCCGAACACAGTGAACACGATGCCTCAATCAACACTGGATGCTGTTATTGATCACGCTAAATTTCATGGCAACACAGTCACTCCATCCATAGAGAAATCTCATGTCGTTATGGCGCAATTAGTAAAAGTTGGAATTTCGTTGAATTCAATTACCGATGCTTTAGAAGTCGAAGGAGTTGCTGCTTTTTCTAAGGCCTGGCAAGCACTCCTAGA
>JACCDX010554814.1_pt1 | contig 12509 bp, 10 predicted proteins | sample 7449681 | NCBI WGS metagenome assembly JACCDX01 (sample SAMN15323450, study PRJNA562643) | freshwater metagenome | isolation source: river surface water | place: USA:Blue River Watershed | collected 2017-08-18
AGACGCTGCGACCGCCGCTGCTGGAAAGCACGCTGATCTCGTCACGCGTCTCGGCGTGGAAGGCGGTCAGCGCAACGCGGCGTTCGCCGTCGCGCGCCTCCCAGCCCAGTTCGACCTGCCGGCTGCGCTGCGCGCGCAGCTCGTTGTTGAAGCCGTTGCCCGTGGCGCGGTAGGCGAGCTCGGTCAGCGTGGGCGACTCGGCTGCGCGGCCTCCGGCCAGGCGCAGCACCTGGCCCGCCGCCGGCCGCCATGCCACGCCGAGCACCGGCTGCACGCCGCTGAAACGCCGCACCCCACTGTCATCGCCGTTGGCGAGGTAGCGATCGGCGCTGTCAAAGCGCAGCGTGCTGGCGCGCAGGCCGGCCAGCAGTTCCCACGCGGGGGCTGGCGTCCAGCGCCATTGCGCGTAGGGCTCACTGCTGGTGGCGCGGTTGGTCTCGTCGCGCTTGAGGGCGCCGGTCTGGCCGGCCTGGTTCAGGTAACCACGGCGCTCGTCGCGCTGGGTCTCGATGGCCCAGCCGGCGGTCAGCTCGTGTTCGATGCCGAGCGCCCAGGTCAGGCGCGCATCCAGGCCCCCGAAACCCCGGCGCAACGCGATGACGCCGCCCGGATGGCTGGGCGTGTTCTGCACGGCCAGCGGGATGGCCTGCCACTGGTCCACCGCGCGGTGGCCCCACCAGCCGGCGACCTGCGCGCGTGCGTGGTCGCCAAGGTCGCGCTGCCAGCGCAGGCCCAGCTGCTGCTGCCCGGCGGTCTTGCGGGTGTCGAAGGCCTCGGCCTGCGGCGCCGTCTGGCGCGGGTCGGCCGCGAACTGCTCGGCGGTCAGGCCCAGCGGGTCCTGCGCCGGCTGGCTTTGCAGTTGCGCGACGAGCATCAGCTGCTGCCCCGGTGTGCGCAGCTGCCAGCGCGCCTGGGCCAGGCGGCGTTCGCTCTCGCTGTGGGCGCGCCAGCCGTCGCGGTGGGTGACTTGTGCGGCGAGGCTGAAGGCCTGGTCGTCGGCGGGCAGCCGGTCGACGCTCGCGCTGGCCTGGCGCAGGCCGAAGGCGCCCAGCGTGAGCCCGGCCTGCGTGCGGTCCTGGGCGGGCCAGCGGCTCTGCAGCGCGATGACGCCGCCGCTGGCGCTGCCGTACAGCGCCGAGAACGGGCCGCGCAGCACCTCCAGCGACGCGGCATCGGCGATCAGCCAGTGGCCCAGCTGGCCCTGGCCGTCGGGCGTGCTGGCGGGGATGCCGTCGGCCATCAGCCGCAGGCCGCGCACGCCGAAGCTGGCGCGCGCGCCGTAGCCGCGGCTGGACAGTTGCAGGTCCTGCGCGTCATTGCCGCGATTGGCGGCGTACAGCCCCGGCACGCGGGCCAGCGTGCGGGCCAGCGCCTGGGCGGGGTCCTGCGCGTCGGCGTCGCGGGCCAGCGTTTCGGCGGTGATGCGTTCGAGGGCAAGCGTCGGCGCGCTGGCGCGGCCATTCAGGACGACCGTGTCCAGCTGCGCCGGTGCACCCGCCAGCGCCGCGCAGGCCAGCAGCAGCATCAGGGCTTCACGCGCACCAGCCGGCCGTGCGTCTCCAGCAGCAGGTACAGCAGCCCATCCGGCCCCTCGCGCACATCGCGCATGCGGCCGGCGCCTTCGAACAGCTTCTCCTGCTCGGCCAGCCGGTCGTCGGCGGCCAGCTTGACGCGCTCCAGATAGCCGAACTTCAACGAGCCGGTGAAGAAGCTGCCCTGCCAGGCCGGGCCGTACTGCGCGCTCTTGAGCTTGACCAGGCCCGACGGCGCAATGGACGGCACCCACTTGACGACGGGTTGCTCCATGCCCGCCTTGGCGACGAGGCCGTCACCGATCTTGCCGCCGCCGTAGTTCTCGCCGTAGGTGATGACGGGCCAGCCGTAGTTCAGCTTGGGCGCGATGAGGTTGAGCTCGTCACCGCCTTGCGGGCCGTGTTCCAGCTCCCACGGCCGGCCCTTGTCGTCGATCGTCAGGCCCTGCGAATTGCGATGGCCCAGCGTCCAGATCTCGGGCAGCGCGCCCGGCGTCTTCACGAAGGGGTTGTCGGCCGGCACGCTGCCGTCCTTGTTGATGCGCACGACCTTGCCGAGGTGGTTGTCCAGCGTCTGCGCGCTCTGCATGCCCTTGTAGCGCTCGCCCAGGCTCAGGAAGAGCTTGCCGTCCGGCCCCTCGGCGATGCGGCAGCCGAAGTGCAGCTTGCTGTCCACCTTGGGCTGCTGGCTGAAGATGACCTTCACGTCGGTCAGCCGCTTGTTGTCGCCGCTGAGCTTGGCGCGGGCCAGCGCCGTGCTGTTGGTGCCCTTCTCGGCACCGGCCTCGGCAAAGCAGAAGTACAGCGTGCGGTTGCGGGCGAAGTCGCTGTCCAGCTGGAGGTCCAGCAGGCCGCCCTGGCCCTCGGCAACGACGGCCGGCACGCCCTGGATGGGCGCGCTGGGCTTGCCACCGGCTTTCGCCGTTCGCATCGTGCCGTCGCGCTCGGTGATGAGGAACTGGCCATCGGGCAGGAAGGCCACGGCCCAGGGCGTCTTGAGGCCTTCGACGACGGTTTCGAGCGCGGGGGCGGCGTGGGCCAGGGCGCCCGCAAGGGCCAGTGCGAGAGGAAGCAAACGCTTGTTCATGGGGAGCGGCGGAGGCGGGAGGGGGCTGCATCATCGCAGCCGTACCCCATCCAGACGCGGCGGCAGGATTTCAGCGGGTCAACAGGCTGCCCAGCAACCTCAGGCCCACGGACAGCAAGTCCACGCCCAGCAGGCCGGCGCCCGGCGCGGCCAGCGTCGCCGCCGTTTGCTCGCGGCGCTGCTGCGAGCGTTCCTTCTCCAGCGCCACGAGGGCCTCGGCCACGTCCGGCGGGCTGCCCCAGCTCTGCCGCGACGGCGCCTGGGCATAGGCCTGCAAGGCCTTCTCGACGGCCTGCGGGTCCAGCAGCGACAGCGCGGTGCGGCAGTGGGAGCAGGCGTCTTCCTTGCGCAGGTCGACGGGCGCACCACAGGCGCTGCAGTGGATGCTGCCCACCTTGCGCGCGATGTCGGCGATCTCCGTCTTGGTGAGCTGCCGCACAAAGCCCTTCTCGATCATGAACGACGAGAAGCCACTGAAGCGCCCGTGCCGGTTGGCGCAGCGGTGCGTGATGTAGCGGCCGCTGCGCACGATGTCGAACCCCTGCACCAGCGTGCCACGGCATTCGGGGCAGGACAGGCGGCTGGCCAGCGGCGTGCGGGGCGTGTCACGGTGCTCGTGCAGCGCCTTGAAGACAGTGCCCACGGCTTCGGGCGACAACTTCATGTTCTCCATCTGGTCGAACCAGATGCCCTGGCAGCTGAAGCAGAAGTCGATCTCGACCTGGCCGCCGTACAGCGCCGGCAGCGTGTGCACTTGCAGCGCGGTTTTGCAGGACGGGCAAGGCCTGGAGCGGGACGATGTGATGGACATGGCGACATCGTAGTGGGCAGCAGGTGTATCGCCTTGTCACCAGGGGATGTCGCGCGGCGCCGCGGCCTGCTGCAATCGCGGCGTGTTGAACCCGCGTCGCCAGGTGCGACCTTCCCTCATGCCTCGTCTCCCCGCTTCCCGGCCCTGTGTCCTCGCCGCGCTGCTGCTGGCAACTGCCGCCGGGGCCGCGCCTGTCCTCGAACTGCAGCCGGGCCGGTGGTCGCAAGACACCGAGATCTGGATCAACGGCCAGTCGCTCAAGCCAGGCCTGGCCGCGTTGCGCACGCAGGTGCGCAGCCAGCTGACCGAGGCGCAGAAGCGCGAGCTCGATCGGCGCCAGGCGGCGGAGAAGTCGTCATGCCTCACGCCCGAGCAGGCGCGCATCGACCTGCCGCGCTACCTGGAGACGGTGCTCCGCGACACGGGCAGCCCCTGGCGCTGCGAAGCCGAGACGAGCCAGCTCGACGGCAGCGCCGCCAATGGCAGCTACACCTGCCGCACCAGCGGCGGCGGGCTCACCCAAGGCAAGTTCAGCGCCACCTACGGGCCGACGAGTTATCGGCTGGAGCTCAACGGCCGCGGCAACGCCGTGGACGGCCGCACCGGCGAGGCCCACGGCGGTGTGGCCGTGGACCAGCGCATGCTGTCCACGGGGCGGTGGCTGGGCAGCGACTGCTGAGCTGAGCGGCGCGGATCGGCCTGCGGGCCGAGCGCCGGGCCGCTCCCAAGCCGCCCCCTCGGAGGACCGATCAGGCGTGCCCGCGTACAGTGGCGCACGACTGGGCAAGGGCCGTCTGTCTTCAGCCGTCCAGCCGTTGCTGGAACACGAGGCCCGCGTGCTCGCGCAGCGCGTGGAACTTGATCTTGGGCCAGTTGGCCTCGATGGCACGCAGCTCCGGCGCGTACTCGACCAGCACGGTCGGCGCGTCCACGGCGTCGTAGGCCATGCGGTGGTCGTTGGCGTCGATGAAGCGCTTGAGCTCCGCCGCGTCATCGCAGGTCACCCAGCGCGCCACCTGGAAGCGGCTGGGCATGATGCGCGCCTTGCAGCCGTACTCGTGCTCCAGGCGGTGCGCCACCACTTCGAACTGCAGCTGGCCCACGGCGCCGAGCAGCAGCACGCTGCCGGCGATGGGGCGGAACACCTGGATGGCGCCCTCCTCGCCCAGCTGCTGCAGGCCGGCCTTGAGCTGCTTGGTCTTCAGCGGGTCGGCCACCTCCACGGCGCGGAACATTTCCGGCGCGAAGAACGGCAGGCCGGTGTACTGCAGTGCCTCGCCTTCGGTGATGGTGTCGCCCAGCTGCAGCACGCCGTGGTTGGGAATGCCGATGATGTCGCCAGCGAAAGCCTCGTCCAGCAGCTCGCGCTTCTGGCTCATGAAGGTCACGACGCTGTTGGGGCGCAGCGTCTTGCCCGAGCGCACGACCTTGAGGTTCATGCCGCGCTCGAAGCGGCCCGAGGCCACGCGCACGAAGGCGATGCGGTCGCGGTGCGCCGGGTCCATGTTGGCCTGGATCTTGAACACCACGCCGGTGAACTTGGGCTCCTCGGGCTGCACGGTGCGCTGCATGGCGTCGCGCGCATCGGGCGCGGGCGCCAGCTCGACGAGCGAGTCCAGCACCTCCTGCACGCCGAAGTTGTTGACGGCGGAGCCGAAGAACATCGGCGTCTGCTTGCCCGACAGGAAGTCGTCGTGCGAGAACGCGGGCGCGGCCTCGCGCACCAGCTCGATCTCGCCCTGCGCGTTGTCGTACTGCATGCCGAAGCGCTCGGCATACACCGGGTTGTCCAGGCCCTCCAGCACCTCCTCGGTGCCGGCCACGCGGTCCTCGCCAGGCGCGAACACGCGCATGCGCTGCTGGCGCAGATCCATCACGCCGTGGAACTGCTTGCCCATGCCGACCGGCCAGGTGAAGGGCACGACCGTCATGCCCAGCTCCTGCTCGATCTCGTCCATCAGCGCCAGCGGGTCTTTCACCTCGCGGTCCATCTTGTTGACGAAGGTCAGGATGGGCGTGTTGCGCGCACGGCAGACCTGCAGCAGGCGGCGCGTCTGCGGCTCCACGCCGTTGGCCGCGTCGATGACCATCAGCGCCGCGTCCACGGCGGTCAGCACGCGGTAGGTGTCTTCCGAGAAGTCCTGGTGGCCCGGCGTGTCCAGCAGGTTGATGACGCAGTCGCGGTACTCCATCTGCATCACGCTGGATGCCACCGAGATGCCGCGCTGCTTTTCGATCTCCATCCAGTCCGACGTCGCATGGCGCGTCGCCTTGCGCGCCTTCACCGAGCCGGCGATCTGGATCGCGCCCGAGAACAGCAGCAGCTTTTCCGTCAGCGTGGTCTTGCCGGCGTCGGGGTGGCTGATGATGGCGAAGGTGCGGCGGCGGCGGACTTCGGTTTCGATGCGGGACGGCAGATCGGCGGACATGGTGTGGGCTCGGAGCGAACTGCGAATTATCGGGCCTGGGTGCATCTGGGCCCTCGGCAACCGCAATCCGTCTCGTCAAGCTGGAGCGTCCACGGGCTGCCCCATTAGGCTGAACCTCTCATCGACAGCCCGATTCCGCCCGCCATGAAAAGCCCCCTGCTCCGCCCGCTGATGCTGGCCTTGTGCGCCGCCACTGCCACCGCCGCCACGGCGGCCACCCCCGACGCCACCGAAGCCCGCATCGCCCGCGTGCTGGCCGGGCTGCGGCCGCCGGTCAGCTTCGTCGGCGACGCCACCTGGACGCTGCAGGACCGCATGAAGCACTACGGCGTGCCTGGCCTCACCATCACCGTCATCGACCACAACGGCCTGGCCTGGACGCGTGTCTACGGCCTGGCCGACCGCGAGCGGGGTGTGCCCGTCAAGCCGGACACCTTGTTCCAGGCCGCCTCCATCAGCAAGGCGGTGACCGCCTTCGGCGCGATGACGCTGGTGCAGGCGGGCAAGCTGTCGCTGCAGCGCCCCGTCAACGAGCAGCTCAAGTCCTGGCGCATTCCCGAGAACGAGTTCACCCGCGAGACGCCGGTGACGCTGGACCACCTGCTCAGCCATACCGGCGGGCTGACGGTGCACGGCTTCATGGGCTATGCCCCGGATGCCCCGGTGCCTGACGTGCTGGCCGTGCTCGATGGCAAGCCGCCCGCCAACTCGGCCGCCGTCCGCGTGGCGCAGCGGCCGGGCCAGGCCTTCAGCTACTCGGGCGGCGGCTACACGGTCGCCCAGCTGCTGATGAGCGAGGCGGGCGGCCAACCCTTCGCGCCGTTGATGCAGCGCCGCGTGCTGCAGCCGCTGGGCATGGCCGACAGCAGCTTCGCCCAGCCGCTGCCCGCCGCGCAGATCGCACGTGCCGCCGCCGGCGTGACGCCCGATGGTGCCGCCGTGGCGGGCAAGCGCCACACCTACCCCGAGCTGGCCGCTGCCGGCCTGTGGACCACATCGCAAGACCTGGCCCGCTTTGGCCTGGGCGTGCAGCGGGCGCTGGCCGGCAAGAGCCCGCTCGTGTCCGCCACGCTGGCCCGCGACATGCTCACCGGCCGAGTCGGCGGCGACTACGGCCTGGGCTTCGGCCTGCCGGCGGTCGGGGGCGAGCCGTACTTCGCGCACGGAGGCTGGAACGAGGGCTTCTGCGCCAGCCTGATGGCCAGCCAGAACAGCGGCCAGGGCGCCGCCATCCTGATCAACGCCAACCAACCCGCGCTGATCGACGAACTGCGCCGCGCCGTGGCTCACGAATACGGCTGGCCGGGGTTCAAGACCCTCACGCCGCTACCGGCCAGCGCCGAGGCGCTGGACAAGGCGCCGGGCCGCTACCGCGTCAACGCCGAGCAGGCCGTGGTGGTCACACGCCAGGGGCAACGCCTGTTCATCGGCGGCGTGGGAGAGCCGGTCAGCGAACTGGTGCCGGTGGCGGGTGGACGCTACCTGCAACGCGACCAAGAGCTGGCGCGCCGCTTCGAGCCCGATGCCGACGGGCGCTGGCAGTTGCGCATGGAGCGCGCGCAGGGCGGCCCTCAGCTGCTGCCGAGGCTGCCAGACGATCAGCCGACACCGCGCGAGCGGCTGCTGGCCGGCGACCAGGCCGGCGCGCTGGCCGCCTACCGCGCGCTGCGCGACAGCGGTGACGAAGCCGGCAGCGAGGCCTATCTGAACCGTCAGGCCTATGGGCTGGCGCGCGGCGGCAGCACCGCCACGGCCGTGGCATTGATGACCCTCTACACCGAGCTGTATCCCGAATCAGCCAATGCCTGGGACAGCCTGGGCGAGGTGCATCTCATGCGTGACGACAAGCCACAAGCCCGCCAGGCCTACCGCAAGGCGCTGGCACTGCAACCGAACCTGGGCTCCGCCCAGGCGGCGCTGCGGCGACTGGGCGATAACTGAGCCTTGCGCTTGCAGCTGCGCGCGCAGCATCCACGCCCGCTGTCGGCGGGTCGACGACCTGCTGGCGCTGGCGCGCCGCCCACAGCGCGGGCGCTGCTCACTCCTCCAGCAGGCTGCGCAGCATCCACGCCGTCTGCTCATGCACCGTGATGCGCTGCGTCAGCAGGTCGGCGGTGGGTTCGTCGCCGGCCTTGTCGACGACCGGGAAGAGCTGGCGCGCGGTGCGGGCGACGGCTTCGTGGCCTTCCTTCAGGATGCGCACCATCTCCAGCGCCTTGGGCGGCGTGGCGGGCGCGTCGGGCAGGCCGCTGAGCTTGGCGAACTGGCCGTAGCTGCCGGGCGCGGCATGGCCCAGCGAGCGGATGCGCTCGGCCACCGGATCCACGGCGTTCCACAGTTCGGTGTACTGCGTCATGAACATCGTGTGCAGCGTGTTGAACATCGGGCCGACGACGTTCCAGTGGAAGTTGTGCGTCGTCAGGTACAGCGTGTAGGTCTCGGCCAGCAGCTGGGACAGGCCGGCAGCGATTGAAGCGCGGTCCTTGTCGCTGATGCCGATGCTGATGCTGGTGGTGCGGGCAGAGGATTTCTTGGGCATTGGGAGGCTCCGTAAGGGATGGGCCAAGCCTAACGGATGCGCCGCGCCCGCGCTCGCCCAGGGAGGCGGCCCGCACGAACCGCCCGGTACAGAAAAAGCAAAGGCGCCCGCAGGCGCCTTCGAAACCGCGTCGTTCTCAGGCGCGGCGCTTGCGGCGCGACATGCCCAGCACAGCCAGGCTCATGCCCGCCAGCGCAAGGCTCCCCGGCTCTGGCACGGTGGCCATGGCGGCATTGATGAAGTCGCGATGGATGCTGACCGGCACGAAACCGTTGAACTCGCCGAAGCTGCTGTTCAAGGCGTCGTCCACGTCGCCCCATTCGCTGCCAAAGGTCAGGCCGAAGGACGTCACCGAGGCCACCAGGTCGCCGATGAACTCGGGGCCGCCCGAGTCGCCACCCGCGCTGGAGACTTCGTCCGCACCGACACCGGTGTTGCAGTACTTGTCGCTCGGAGCGATGCCGAACCCGAAGACGGCGACGTTGCAGCTCAGATCGTTGGCGCCCGTGCCGTTGTCAAAGTCGGCCAGGTAAGTGTTTTCGATCTGGCTGGCGGGTTCGCTGAGCACGTCGTCCCACAGGCCGCCGAAGTCGGTGTCGCCAAGGCGGAAGTCGTAGCGGTTGTCGCCCTGGCGCAGGCGACCGGTGCCGGCGTTCACACCGACGGCACCGCCACCGGTCGAGCGGCCGCCATAGCCAGCGATGTTGTAGTCCTGACCGGTCAGATCGTCGCCGCCGTACAGGCCGTGTGCCTTGACGCTGGGGTCGACGAAGTCGTCCAGCGTCAGCACGGCGATGTCGTTCTGGTCGATGACATGGCCGGTGTAATCGGCGTGCACGTAGTAGTTGGTCACACCGTAGCTGAACGTCGGCGCCAGCCAGGTCACGTTGTCGGGGTCAGCGCCGGTGTAGAAGTACACCGAGGTGCTGAGCGGGCGAGCCGCGGTGCCGTCACTGACGCAGTGGGCTGCCGTCAGGATGGAGCGCTGGTTGGCCAGCAGCGTGCCCGAGCAGATGAAGGCGCCCGCCGCACCGTAGTCCGTGATGATCGTCGCCACGCCGCTGTACTGAGACCGGGGCGCGAAGTAGCGCGGATCGCCGCCAGAAGCGGCCGTGCCGGTGGACGTGGCGCCAATGATGGTGCTGTTGGCGGTCCAGCTCATGCCCCCGTAGCTGCCCGACAAGGACTTGAAGTCGGCGTGCGCGCTGCCGGCGGCCAGCAGAGCCGCGGCCAATGCTGCTAGAGACTGCTTCACGAAGATTCTCCCTGGGTGGAATCCCCCTGCCGCCAGCTCGCGCGTCAACGCGTTAGCAAGCAGAGAAAAGAGGTGAATGTGAAGCCACGACTATCGATCCGGTTGGCGTGCGCGCCGGCGGGCTTCCTCCCCGTTTCGGGGGGAGGGTTTGCCTCAACTCAGCCACGTCACGCCGCCCAGCTCGCAGGCGTAGATGGCGTTGCGCAACGCCGCGATGGCCTCGTAGCGCGTGAAGCTGCGCCGCCAGGCCAGCACGACGCGCCGCGTGGGGATGGGCTCGCTGAAGGGCACGAACTTCAGGTGCGGCGACGGCTCGCGCGGCAGCGACAGGCGCGGCACCACGGTCACGCCCATGCCCGAGGCGACCATGTGCTTGATGGTCTCCAGCGACGAGCCCTCGAAGCTCTTGCGAATGCCCTCGGCGTCGCTGGAGAAGCGCGCGAACTCGGGGCAGACCTCCAGCACATGGTCACGGAAGCAATGGCCGTTGCCCAGCAGCAGCATGGTTTCGGCCTTCAGCTCCTCGGCGCTGATGCTCGTGCGGCTGGCCAGCGCATGGCCGGCCGGCAGGGCCACCATGAACGGCTCGTCGTACAGCGGCGCAGTGGCCAGGCCCGTGTCGGGAAAGGGGTCGGCGAGGATGGCGCAGTCCAGCTCGCCGGTGCGCAGCATGTCCAGCAGCTTCACCGTGAAGTTCTCCTGCAGCATCAGCGGCATCTGCGGGTACTTCTCGATCGTGTGGCGCACCAGCTCGGGCAGCAGGTAGGGGCCGATCGTGTAGATGATGCCCAGCCGCAGCGCACCGGCCAGCGGGTCCTTGCCGCGCTTGGCGATCTCCTTGATGGCGCCGGCCTGGTCCAGCACCGACTGCGCCTGGCGCACGATCTCCTCGCCCAGCGGCGTGACGGACACCTCGCTGCCGCCACGCTCGAAGATCTTGACGTCGAGTTCCTCCTCGAGCTTCTTGATCGCGACCGACAGCGTCGGCTGCGACACGAAGCAGGCTTCGGCGGCACGGCCGAAGTGGCGCTCGCGGGCAACGGCGACGATGTAGCGCAACTCGGTCAGGGTCATGGTCAGGCAAGCACTTCAGGGCAAGGCCCCGAACGCTACACTGCGCCCGCCCTGGGCGGTGGTTCAGGGTTTTCACTGAGAGGATGCCATGACTGATCGCAAGCCCATGACGCTGCCGCGCCTCGCGCAGATGCATGCCAGCGGCGAGAAGATTGCGATGCTGACCTGCTACGACGCGGCCTTCGCGAGCCTGCTGGACGAGGCGGGCGTGGACATGCTGCTGATCGGCGACTCGCTGGGCAATGTGCTGCAGGGGCGCGGCTCCACGGCACCGGTCAGCCTGGACGACATGCTGTACCACACGACCTGCGTGCGTCGCGGCGTGAAGTACGCCTTCGTCGTCGCCGACCTGCCGTTCGACAGCTATCACGTCAGCAAGGAGGAAGCCTGGAAGAGCGCCGCCGCGCTCGTGAAGGCTGGCGCCCACATGGTCAAGCTGGAGGGCGGCGGCTGGACGGCCGAGACCGTGCGTTTCCTGAGCGAGCGCGGCATTCCGGTGTGCGTGCACCTGGGCTTCACGCCGCAGACGGTCACCGCCCTGGGCGGCTTCAAGGTACAGGGCCGCGACGAGGAAAGTGCCGCGCGCATGAAGCGCGAGTCCCAGCAGGCCGTGCAGGCCGGCGCCGCCATGCTGCTGTATGAGATGGTGCCCGCCGCGCTGGCCGCCGAGATCACGGCCGCGTCACCCGTGCCCGTCATCGGCATCGGCGCCGGTGTCGGCTGCTCGGGCCAGGTGCTGGTGCTGCACGACATGCTCAACATCACGCCCGGCCGCAAGCCGCGCTTCGTCAAGGACTTCATGGCCGGCAAGGACTCCGTCCTGGCGGGCGTGAAGGGCTATGTCGACGAGGTGAAGGCTGGGACCTTCCCCGTGAACGCCGTGCACGGATTCTGAACATGCAAGTCATCCACACCATCGCCGAGCTGCGCCAGGCGCTGGCCGCCCATGCCGCGCGCGGCTTCGTGCCCACCATGGGCAACCTGCACGACGGCCATCTGGCACTGGTGAAGCAGGCGCGCGAGCTGGTGGGCCCGGCGGGCGCCGTGGTCGCCAGCATCTTCGTCAACCGGCTGCAGTTCGCGCCGCACGAGGACTTCGACACCTATCCCCGCACGCTGGCGCGCGACTGCGAGCTGCTGGCGGGCGCCGGCTGCGACATCGTCTTCGCGCCGAGCGAGAAGGAGCTCTACCCCGAGCCCCAGGGCTACAAGGTGAGCCCGCCGCCGGAGCTGGCCGACATCCTCGAAGGCCACTTCCGCCCTGGCTTCTTCACGGGTGTGTGCACCGTCGTGCACAAACTCTTCAACATCGTGCAGCCGACGCTGGCCGTGTTCGGCAAGAAGGACTACCAGCAGCTCATGGTGCTGCGCCGCATGACGGCGCAGATGGCCCTGCCCATCGCCATCCACGGCGGCGAGACGCGCCGCAGCGACGAAGGCCTGGCGCTGTCGTCGCGCAACGGCTACTTGAGCGAGGCCGAGAAGGTGGAAGCGCTGCGCCTGTCGCGCACGCTCAAGGCCTTGATCGCGCGCTGGCAGGCCGGCGAGCGCGACGTGGCGGCGCTGGAAGCCGACGCGCTGCAATCCCTGCGCGACGCCGGCTGGGCGCCGGACTATGTGACGCTGCGCCGCCAGCACGACCTGGGCGCCGCCGTGGAAGGCCAGCCCCTGGTGGCACTGGCCGCCGCGCGGCTGGGCACCACGCGGCTGATCGACAACCTCGAGCTCAGTTGACGGCGGTCACCTCGATGTCGAACACCAGCGCCGCGCCGCCCGGGATGG
>JACCDX010510651.1_pt1 | contig 12507 bp, 9 predicted proteins | sample 7449681 | NCBI WGS metagenome assembly JACCDX01 (sample SAMN15323450, study PRJNA562643) | freshwater metagenome | isolation source: river surface water | place: USA:Blue River Watershed | collected 2017-08-18
TGATCACGGCCTTGGGCAGGCCGTCGAGTGTCAGCAGATGCTGCAGCTCGCCATTCTTGTTCAGTTGAGGGTTGTGCATGGTCTGGTATCAAACAACGGACAGGCTCAGCCGGCCGTCGTCGGCCTGCTGCAGCACGAGCATTTGTGAAGCTTCCAGCGTGACGGTACTGGCGCAGAAATCGGCAGCCACCGGCAGCTGGCGGCCACCACGGTCAACCAGCGCGGCGAGCATGATGCGCGCCGGGCGGCCGTAGTCGAACAAGGTATTGATCGCAGCACGCGTGGTGCGGCCGGTGTAGAGCACATCGTCCACCAGCAGGATGGTGGCGCCATCGACGTCGAACGGGATCTGGCTGGGCTTGACCTCGGCCGACAGGCCGCGCTCGGCATAGTCATCGCGATAGAAGGACACGTCGACAAAACCGACATCAGTCACACCGAGCGCATGCGCCAGACGCTCGGCCAGCCAGGCACCGCCGGAGTAGATGCCGACGATGGCCAGCCTGTCGGTACCGGCCAGCGCGGGCTTCACTGCGGCTTCAAGCTGCGCGTACAGCCGCTCGGCATCGAGTTCAGAGGGATTCATGGGCAGTCCGGGCATCGAGGGAGTCGAAGTATTGTTGCAGGATCAGCGCGGCCGCTTCGCTATCGATATGCTGGCCACGCTGCGCGTCGAGTACCGCAGAAGTGTAACGCTCGTCGACCAGCACTGCCGGCAAACCGTAGCGACCATGCAGCTGGTTAGCGAAGCGGCGGCAGCGCACGGTCATCTCATGTTCGGCGCCATCCGGATGCAGCGGCAGGCCGACCACCAACGTATCCGGCTGCCATTCCGCCAGCAAGGCACCGATCGCGTTGAACTTGCCGTCATTGGTGGGCTCGGCGATCAGCGGCAGCGGCTGCGCCTGCCGCAGCAAGCGATTGCCGACGGCGACGCCGATGCGCTTGAGGCCGAAGTCGAATGCGATCACCGTGCTCACGCGTGCCCGACGTCTCCGGTGAGACGGTGCGGGTCGATGCCGAGCAGGTGCATCGCGGCCGCAAAACGGGCCTCGATCGGCGTATCGAACAAGATGGCGGGATCGGCCTTCACGGTCAGCCAGCCATTGCGCAGGATCTCGTCTTCCAGCTGGCCGGCACTCCAGCCGGCGCAACCGAGGGTGACGACCAGGCGCTTCGGGCCGCGGCCTTCGGCCACGGCTTCCAGCACATCGCGCGACGTGGTCAGCGCGACATCGCCCGACACGGTCAGCGACGAGCTGTAGGCCGGGTGCGCCGATGCATCGGTCTCGGGCGCATGCAGCACGAAGCCACGCTCGACCTGTACTGGTCCGCCGAACATCACCGGGCCGCTGGGCAGATGCGCATGCGGGCTGATCTCGAGCTCGAGATCCAGACGCTCGAACAGCACATCCATCGTCATGTCGGTCGGACGGTTGATGATCATGCCCAGCGCGCCGCCGGTGTGATGCTCGCAGATGTAGACCACGGTGCCGCCGAAGATCGGATCCAGCATGTTGGGCATCGCGATCAGGAAGTGATCGGTCAGGTTCAGTGCGTCGGGGGGCAGTGCTGCCGGTGTAGCCGGCGCTTGAGCGGACTCAGGTGCGTCAGTTGTCTCAGGTGCCTCAGGCACTTCAGGCTCTGCAGAAAAATCGGGGGCGTCCGCGCGTTGCGCGGCAGTGTCAGCGGAATCTTCAGGCGCCGACGGAGGAGATTTGGGCGGCTTGTCTTGCTTGGCCATGCGCGCATTTTAGCAGCATTGCACGCCCTTTCCGATCTGCCCTTACACTGCCGGCTTCCCGCCCTGCATCGCCGGTGCACCATGTTCCGGCGCGCGATAAAAACGATGAAAAACACGATGACTTCAGCGCTGGTCTGGTTCCGGCGCGACCTGAGAAATTTCGATCATGCTGCGCTGCACGCCGCGTTGCAGCGTGCGCAAACCGTGTATTGCGCTTTCATATTTGACAAGGACATTCTCGACCCCTTGCTGGCTGACGGGCGCGCCGATCGCCGCGTCGCCTTCATTCATGCCAGCCTGGGTGAGCTTGATGCAGCGCTTCGCGCGCAGGGCGGCGGCATGATCGTGCGCCATGCACGCGCGTTGGACGAGATCCCGAAGCTGGCGGCAGAACTGGGGGTGGATGCGGTCTTCACCAATCATGACTACGAGCCGGCCGCGGTCGCACGCGATGCCGCCGTCGCGCAGGCACTGACGGCTGCGGGCCGCTCACTGCTGACCTTTAAGGATCAGGTGATACGCGAGAAGGATGAAGTGCTGACGCTGGCCGGCAAATCCTTCACGGTATTCACGCCGTACAAGAATGCGTGGCTGAAAAGCTTCCAGCTGCCATCGGGCGGGCTGGACACGACGCTGTTGACCAACCATGACTGCACACCGGCACCGGGCCAGATGAAGCTGCCACCCGGCACCGCGCCCATGCCCACACTGGCGCAGATGGGCTTCGATGAGGTCGATCTCGCTGCCTTGAAGATACCGACCGGCATGAGTGGCGCACAGACCTTGCTCGACGATTTCCTGACCCGGATGTCACGTTATCGCAGCACGCGCGATTTCCCGTCGGTGAAAGGCCCCTCGTATCTATCGGTGCACCTGCGATTCGGTACCGTGTCGATCCGCACACTGGCGCGCGAAGCGATGCAGGCGATACAGGCTGGCACGGGTGGCGAAGGCGCAGCGGGCTGGCTGGCGGAACTGGTATGGCGTGATTTCTATTTCATGATCCTGCACCACAACCCGCATGTGGTCGACGGCGCGTTCAAGCGCGAATACGACCGCATCGTGTGGGAAGAAGGCGACGCGGCGGACGAAGCTTTCGCTGCCTGGTGCGAGGGACGTACCGGTTACCCGCTGGTCGATGCCGCAATGCTGCAGCTGAACCAGACCGGCTACATGCATAACCGGCTGCGGATGGTAACCGCCTGCTTCCTGATCAAGGACCTCGGCATCGACTGGCGGCGCGGCGAAGCCTACTTCGCACGCTGGCTGAATGACTTCGACCTCGCGGCCAATAACGGCGGCTGGCAATGGGCGTCGTCATCGGGCTGCGATGCGCAGCCCTACTTCCGCATCTTCAATCCGGTCACGCAGTCGGAGAAATTCGACGCCGACGGCAAGTTCATCAAGCGCTACCTGCCTCAACTGGCGAAGCTGGATGCAAAATATATTCACGCGCCGTGGCTGGCGCCGGAGATGAGCCTGCAAATGGCCGGCATCACGCTGGGCAAGGACTATCCGCGCCCCATCGTCGCGCATGACGAAGCGCGCAAGCGCACGCTGGAGCGCTATGCGGTGGTGAAGAAATAGCGCTGAGACGGGCGTCTATTCGGCGAGGCTGTTGATGGGTCGGCTATGCACGGCCAGGTCATATTGCGTGGTACCACTTTCCTGGCCGGCGCACTTCAGCCATTCCGGATGCTGGATCACATCGCGCAAATCGCGCCGCCCGGCTTCCCAGCGCTGTAACACCGATACTCGCGAGAATTCATAGTCCTTGGATTCGCGCTCATCCGGCCCCTGCCGATAGATCAGGTGCACCAGGTCCATCGGCGCCTCTTCGGCAAATTCCTTCAGGTGCCTGACCTCGAGGTCATCCAGCAAATGACGGGGCAGCTTCGCGATCAGGCCAGTGATCGCCTTGCGAGTATTGCTCAGCTCGGCCACCATATTGCTGGTGTAACGCGTGCGACTCGAATAGGCGATGTCCTTCTGCCGCTTCAACACCTCGTCAAAGTCCTGCGGTACTGGTCCGCGTGCATTGAACAGATCGACCTGAAACACCAGCAGGCTGTGGATGCGCTTGCGCATGTCGAGCACGTGCTGCAGCGGCGTGTTGGACAGGATGCCGCCATCCCACCAGGCTTCGCCATCGATCACCACCGGCGGGAAGGATGGCGGCAGTGCGCCACTGGCCATCACATGCTCGGGGCCGATGCGCTCTTTCGTGTTGTCGAAATAATGCGAATTCCCGGTCCGTACATTCACCGAGCCCAATGACAGCCTTATCTTGCCGTTCATACCGCCATCATTGATCAGATCAAAGTCGATCAGGCTTTCCAGCGTGCTGCGCAGCGGCGAGGTGTCATACAGGCTCAATGCGCCAGCAGTGCCGCGCGGCTGGAACGGTGGCGGTGGCAGACGCGGCTGAAAAAACCCCGGAATGCCGAGCACGGCCGCATGCCAGGCGCTGAACTGATTCAATGCACTGCGCTCCTGGCCGTTCTCGGTCAGCGCGCGCAGCCAGGGCATGATGGTCGTCGGATCGCTGAACTGCGGCAAGCCGGACGACACCAGCTGCCAGAAGGCATTCAGTCGTTCAACACGTCGGTGCGGCGGATTGCCGGCGATGATCGCGGCATTGATCGCACCGATCGATACACCGACCACCCAATCCGGTTGATAAGGCGTGCCGCTGAGTTCCTCATACGCGCCGGCGTGGTACGCTCCGAGCGCGCCGCCGCCCTGCAAGACCAGCGCGACATGATCATGACTGCGCCGCAATGCAATTTTTTCGCCCTGTCTTTGCCAGTCGATTTTCATTGCTTCTCCATTTCGGGTCCGCTGTTTGATGGGGTTGCCGGCGGCGTCACGAGACCAGCCAGCAAGTCCAGCAAGGCCTCTTCCCGATAAGGCTTTCCGACATAGGCCGTCGCGCCGAGTTGCATCGCGCGCTCGCGGTGCTTGTCAGCAGTGCGCGAGGTGATCATCACGACCGGCAAGGACTGCCAGCGTGCGTCGCCGCGCAGCACGGACAGCAGCTCGAAGCCGTCCATCTTCGGCATTTCAATGTCCAGCAAAACGGCCTGCGGCGTACATATATCGGCGTCGGCCTTCACCCCGGTCAGCAAGGACAGTGCCTCGCTGCCATCGCGCGCCAGCACGACCTCGTAGCCCTTCCTTTGCAGCAGCCGCTGCGTGGCGCGTCGCATGGTCAGCGAATCGTCGACCACCAGGATAGTCGGCGCCGCAGATACCGTGAATGGCGCGGCCATCAATACGGCTGACGCATGCGCTGCGTCAGCCAGCGCAAACGGATTCATCACCAGCACGATCGTGCCGTCGGCAGCGGGGCTGGCGCCTATCATGCCGGGCACGCTGAGCAACTGCGGCCCGGCGTCGCGCAGTGTCAGCTCGCGACGCGCATCAATCGCCTCGACACCCAGTGCAAGCTGCTGGCCTGCCTGAGACAGCAGCAGGACAGTTGTGCGCCGCTTGGTGGGTACCACGTTGGGTGCGATGTCGGGCTCGGCGCTGGCACCCAGCATCACCGCCAGCGAGCGCCACCGATAGTGCTCACCCTGCCAGGCGAAGCTGTCGCCTGCCTGGACAGCAGCAAGCTCGCGCGCCTCCAGCTTCAGTACTTGGGTCAGCATCGCTGAGGGTAGGGCAATGCGATGCGGCCCTGCGCGACAGACCAGCACCGGCAGAATGGCGAGTGTCAGCGGCAGGGTCAGCTCGAAGCGACAACCGATGCCAGCCTCGCTGATCACCCGAATCGCACCACCCAGTGACTGCACAGCCGCCCGTACCGCATCCATGCCAACGCCACGCCCGGCGAGCTCGGTCAGGCAAAGACTGGTCGACAGCCCGCGAACGAAGATCAGCTCGGCAATCGTCGTGTCGTCAGAAGTATTCGCCTCATCGGATGTATGCGCTTCATCGGCATCAACCACTGAGCCCTGCCCCATCGCAACTGCACGCGCACGAATGCTTGTCAGATCCAGACCGCGTCCGTCGTCCGTCACCTCCAGCCGCCACTGATTGGCTTCCCTGCGCAAAGCGAGCTTCAGCGTGCCGTAACGCGGCTTGCCGAGGCGCTCGCGTTCTGCAATGGGTTCAATACCATGAGCGACGGCGTTGCGTATCAGGTGTTCGAGTGGAGCTGTCAGTCGTTCCAGCAAGCTGCGATCAACCGCCAGATCACCGCCTTCGATCAGCAGTCTCACGTCACGTTGTTCCTGGGCCTGGCGCTCGCCATCGACGCCAGATGCGGCTGCGACATCGCGCAAGGCCTGACGCAAGACTTGTGACAGCCGCCGCTCTAGACTGCCGAAAGCGGCAGTACCGGCCTGTAGCAAGTCTGCATGCAAGGCCCGCAGCTGACGCTGCTGGAGGCCGAAAGACCAGTCGAGGTCGCCCGACTGGCGTGCCAGCATACGCTGCAGCTCAGTGAGATCAGCAACAGTCTCGGACATCGCGCGAGTCAGTTCATGCACGCGCGTGTAGCGGTCGAACTCCAGCGGATCAAAGCCCGTTCCATCGCTGCGCTGCTCATGCGAAACGATATGGGCGTCGGCTTCGATGTCGAGCGCACTCAATTGCATGCGAAGCCGGCCGAGGTTATCAGCCAGGTCGCCGACCCACTGACGCAAGGCGAACATTTCATCGGTCTGCTGATGCAGGCTCGACATCAATTCGGCAACGGTATCATTCATCTCGGCAAGCAGCCTGACTGGCACACGCAGATGGGCTTCTTTCGCGGAGCGCGTATGTCGGCTTACTGATGCTGAATCCGGTGATGGCTCTGGTACTGCTGATGGTGCTGGCAAAGGCAATGATTCTGGCGCGAATACCGGTCCTATCGCCGCGACTGAAGGAGGTGTTTCATGCGAATCTTCAGACGCCGACATCGTAATTTCTGCATAAACATCGCCTGGCTTTGCGCCCGGTTTTGCGGCTGGTTTTGGCTGCAATACGTCATCCAGCGCAGATTGCAAATCATGCAGCTGCTCGTGCGATACACACGGTTCTGTCAGGAGGGCAGACACGCGCGACTCCAGCAAATGAAAAGTATCGCCCAATGCAGTCTCGCCGGCCATCCGCGCGCTGCCTTTCAGGGTATGCAACAGGCGCATCAATTCCGAAGGCGGACCCATGTCATCGCTATGCGCAAGCCACTCACGCATTGCCAGATCCAGTTGTGGCAGCAAATCGGATGCCTCTTCGTTGAAGATTGCGCGCAATTCGATATCTGCCACCGGCTCTGATGCGATGGGATAGATGATTTGCTGATGCAATCGCGTGTTCTGGTCCGACGGCAAAGGCACGATCGCCACAGGGAAGCTTTCGTGCTCGGGATGATGGGAGAGGGCTTCATTCGACGTGCCGATGGTCAAATCCGAAACAGCCGGCGTCGCATGCACGAGTGCCCGCAGCCTGTCGATCAGCAGGACCTCAGCATTATCTGCATTGCCGTTGCCTGCCTCCGCATCGTCCAGACCAACAAATGCAACGGAACCAGCAGCCAACCTGCGCGCAAGCAGGGATACGGCGTCACCGAGCAGGCAGGCATCATCCGTCGTGCATTCGCGTGTGACACAGGCTTCACACGCCAGCTCCAGTGCCTGGGCCAGCGCGGGAATATGCGTCCATCCTGCCGTGGATGCGCTACCCGCCAGTGCATGCGCATCAATCACAGCCTGCGCCGACAAGCCATCATCGGGCGACGCCTGCCACGTGGCGAGAGCCGTATGCAAGCTGTTCAGCCTGGCCTTGGCTTCTTCGATGAAAATCGTCTGCAAGGATGGCGTGTCGACTTCGGCAAGTTGGAACATTTCACTGAACGGCAGGCTGGCAATGCTCGCTTCCAGCATGACCAGGCGCGTAGCAAAGGCCTGCCAGCCAATATCGCCGCTATCAGCATTCATCGTGAGATTCGATGCTGACAAGGCTTCCAGCTCGGCCAGCGCCACGCCGACCAGCATCTGCAATCTGGCATGACCCAGCATATGTACGGCGGCATCGATCTGCGTCAGTTGTCCGCGTACTTCTGCGAGCATGGTGTCGCGGTTCGCAATCGACATGGCGCGTTCGTCAGCGGTATCGAACTGGCGCTCAATCGCTGCCACGCAATGGCGTAGCGCATCAGTCAATGCGTTCACCAATCCGCTGGCCATCGGCGTGTCATGCAAAGTTGTGCCGCTGCTGATCAAGCGTTGAAATGCCTGCTCGACAATATGCTCATGATCCACCCACTGCCAGACCTCGCTCGGCAATTCGCCAACAGCTGCCGTCGCTGCCAGATTGGCGAATTCGATGGGCGGGGCGCCTGGTCGCCGCAGAGGAAACTGAACGTGCAGCGCATAGGCATCCGCCACTTGGTGGCCGATCGCAGTCTTGCACGGACGCTGCGCGATGTCATACAAGGCTGAACGCAACAAGCTGTCCGGCGGCACGACGTCAGCATTGTTTTGCCTGAGTCTGACCTGCCGTCCAACCGCTGACAGGATGCGCTTGCTTCGCGCGAGCTCGACAGCGAGGTCGGAGGCCAAGTCTTCAGCATAAGCTTGAAGCACTCGCCAGCGCAGCTGTTCCTGAGGCAGCACTTGCTGCATGGCGATGCCATCCAGCGCGACTGCCATCGTCTGCGCAGCCAGCTGTCGGTCACTGTCACTGCCGCCACGCAGAAAATCGAGCAGGCTTCGGTCGTACGCGTCGACCAGTGATGCCATCGAGGGCAGCGATGACGGGGATTCCGGCGAACCTCGCACCATCCGTCCCGTTCCGACGTTCTTCATGCGCTCGATTTCCGCCGCCTGACACGCATCGCCGCCATCCATCGCTGCCTGTATGTCAAATGCAGTGACATCAGGCTGCAATACCAGCAGCTGGCAGGGGTGAGCATCGACCTCAGGCGCCAGCGCTGCCAATTGCTCCCAGCATGGCAGCCAGCCAGAAGGCAGCATCGGATGATCAAACGCCAATGCGCGCAATGCCTTCTGCAACAGGCTGGCCAAGGTGCTGGCGGCTGCCAGGGCATCGTTCCGGCTGGCCGCGACCACGGGGAGCACCGCGCCCAGCAAGTCGATCAAAGCCGCACCGCGCTGCTCACCGACAAAACACAATGCCGCTGACAATTGCCTCAGGCAGCTGCCACCATCTACCGGAAAATCATCCAATCCCGTTTGCAGCAGTTCGGGGACGACCTCGGCCAGAGCAAGCAAGGCAGCCGACTCGGTTGCGGGCGGACCTTCATGCAGCAGGTCGCTTGCATGCGGTCGTATCGAGGCCTTCACTGCGGCACCACGCTCACGCGATCCTGAAGCGTGCAATAGCGCGACCAAGCTCCGTTGCCAGCTCGGACAATGCATCAATGGCTTGCGCTGTCACTTCAGTGCCGTCGTGAGTCTGCCCGGTGACCGCAAGAATGCGTCCCATGCTGGCCGCAACGCCATCGGCCAATATCGATTGCTCCCCGGATATCGCCGAAATGCCGCGCACCAGTTCATCCAGTTGCAACGACACACGTCGAATGTCGCGCAGCGCTACGCCCGCTGCATCGGAACGTCGGGCGCCTTCAACGACACTTTGCGTCGAGCGCTCCATTGCATGGACCGCTTCCTGCGCATCTGCCTGCACCGCTTTCACCAGTTGGCCGACTTGGCGTGCTGATTCGCCGCAGCGCTCGGCAAGTCGCTGCACTTCCTCGGCAACGACCGTAAAGCCGCGCCCGGCCTCGCCAGCTGACGCCGCTTGTATCGCGGCATTCAGCGCCAACACCTGCGTCTGCTCGGTGATACCGGCGATCAGCTCGGTGATGTCACCGATCTCGAGCGAGGACTCGCCGAGGCGCTTGACCCGTTTTGCCGTCTCCTGCACCTGCTCGCGCAATTGCTGCATGCTGCTTATCGCATCCTGCACGGCAGCTTCGCCCTGCTGCGCTGCCTGTACCGACGCCTGAGCAACCTGCGCGGATTCGGCGGCAGCTTGCGACACGCGGTGAATCTGTGCCGTCATCTGCAGCACGTCATGGCTGGTTTGCTGTATGTCCTCGGCCTGCCGCGCCGCCAGTGTCAGCAGATCGGCTGCAGTGACGCGCGAGCTGTCGCATGCAGCACCGATCCGCTGCGCCGTCTGCTGAACACGCGCCAGCAAGGTACGCAAGTCTTCGAGCGTGACATTGATGGAGTCGGCAATGGCGCCAGTGATGTCTTCCGTGACCGTCGCCTGTAGTGCGAGGTTGCCATCGGCGACCTGCTGCAGCTCGTTCATCAGCCGCAGGATGGCATCCTGATTCTGTTGGTTCACACGACGTGCCGCCTCTTCGTCGGCCTGGGCCTGTTGTCGCTGTCGCTCGGCCTCGATACGCTGCGCATCGGCATCGCGCGCGCGACGCCGGCTGTCATGCAGCATCAATGCTGCGAGCGCTAACGCAATCATGATCGTGATCACGCCGCTCACCGGCAAGGCGATGCCAGTCCAGTCACGGCCCAAAGCTTGCGTGCGATACGCCAGCTGCAAGTCGAGCAAGCGCTCGCGCAGCGCTTCATTGTCATTGAACAGCCGGCGCTCGGCTTCCTTGGCAGCGATGAAGCTGGCGAGATGGCTGAGGATGTCCGACAGCTTGTCGCGATAGGTATCGAACTTCGTACGCAGCTCCACCAGCTTCGCGCGGGCATCCGCATTCGCCACCGGCGACAGCCGCATTACCGGGCTGCCATCGAGGAAGGCAATGATGATGTCCTGAAACGTATTCGCGTCGCGGCCAAGCAGGAAGGCGGTGTCCTGATTAATGCCATCGGCGGTCAGGAATTCATTCGCGCCCTTGCCAAGGCGCTGCGTCAGCATCACCAGCTGTCCGGCCGCGGCCACTTCATGCGGCGACGCACCGTTCTGCGCAAGCAGCGTCGCCACCTGCTCGGACAGTTCGAGCAATACCGGGCTGCTGCGATTGAGCGCTTGCAGGGTCTGCCGGAAACCGGTCAGTGCCTTTTCGTGCGCGAGCACCGTCGCTGCCGCTTGCTCCGAAGGCTGCCACTGCCGTGCGATGCTATTGATGCGCGCCACCATCTCGCCGTCAGCGGGTGCCAGCGCCTGCCCTTCCCATTCGCCACCGGACTGCAAGGCCTGCAAACCACGGTTGATCGCAGCCCGGCTCTGTGCGAGCTGCCGGAATGCGTCGGGATTGCCTTGCACCGCATTCGGTGCGGCCTTACCCAAGCGCTGCGAATGCATCAGCAGTTCGCTGGCCATCTGGGTCTTCAGCGACGCGGCCAGCGTCCGCTGCACATTCAGCCAGCCGACGACGGCCAGCGTGAGGAATGCCACGGCAAGACCAGCTTGCAACCAGCGCAAGGTGGTATCCGTACGATCCCTGCGCTGCGACTCGTTTCCGCCTTCCTGTGCCGTTCGCATTCGCCGCCAGCGCTGCTGCCATCGCCGCAGCTGCAGCCACCACTTTCGGCCCGGGCGCAATGCTGAAATGCGCTCGCCCCACACGGTCATCGTCCTGTGCTCGGTAGCCATGCAATCTCCGTTAGACGTTCTTCAGGTTTGGCTATAACGCTGGCGCAAGCTCACGCAAACTCAGCCGAGCGCATGCCGGCTCAGGCCATCGCACGCAAGCCTGCATCGAGAAATTCTGCTGACGTGCACAAGCGCTGTATGTCGAGCCGTCGCCAGCGCACCCCACCAGCATCAGGGTCGGCCTCGGTAGTGCTCACCTGTGCTGCATCGATCAGGCCCTGCACACGATCGACACGCAAGGCCGTATGCCACGGCGATGGCAGCACCAGCAAGCGCTCGATCGATTTCACGGGCGCGACCTCGGCTCCGCGAATGCCGGCCAGATCAATCGCGCCCAGCAAGCGCTGCCGGTGCCGCACCAGACCCAGATACCAGGGCTTGGCCAGTGGCACCGGCGTAATCGCGGCATCGATCACCTGCACACCGCTGTCTGGTTCCAGCAGCCAGTACTCATCGCCGGCGATGAAGCCCAGCAGCGCATCGCTGTGGTCCCCGGGCGGGGCAGATGACATTGACACTTACGCGTTCTCGCGCAACATGCCGGCGATGGTCTGCAGCAGCAGTGCGGGATCGATGGGCTTGACCAGATAATCGCGCGCTCCCTGCCGCAAGCCCCACGCACGATCACTGTCCTGTTGCTTGCTGCTGCAGATGATCACGGGCAGGCTCTGCATATCGGGATCGCGTGCGATCTCTCGCGTCGCATGAAAGCCATTCTGGCCGGGCATCACCACATCCATCAGCACCAGATCGGGACGCTTGCTGCGTATCTGCAGCAGCGCCGACTCGCCGTTGTCTGCGGTGGTGACCGAATAGCCATGACGGGTCAGCAGGTCGGCAAGGAAATGACGATCGGTCGGCGAATCGTCGACAACAAGGATGTGGGCAAGGGTCATGGCGAAGGGCTCTCCGTGATCAGAAGGGAAAGTTCGGCAGTGCGGCTTGCCGGCTCGGGCTGCGATGATGGTTCAGCGGTATTGCTGACAGCAGATGCGGACTTGTCGGCTGCCGTCACAGGGGAAACCAGCGTGGGCGACGACGGTGCGGCAGCTGCCGACAACTGCTCGCTGACGGTACGCAGCAAGCTCTCTTTGGTGAAGGGCTTGGTCAGGTAGGCGCTGGCACCCGCGAGCACGCCGCGTGCGCGATCGAACATGCCATCGCGCGACGACAGCAGCACCACCGGGACTTGCCGGAAGTCCGGATGGCGACGGATCAGCGCGCAGGTCTGGAAACCA
>JACCDX010165981.1_pt1 | contig 12506 bp, 3 predicted proteins | sample 7449681 | NCBI WGS metagenome assembly JACCDX01 (sample SAMN15323450, study PRJNA562643) | freshwater metagenome | isolation source: river surface water | place: USA:Blue River Watershed | collected 2017-08-18
CCAGCAAGACGTAAGAGTTTAGTTAGCAGGAGTACTATGGAAAATGCGCAACTTAAATTTAGCACCGAACCACAAAGAGGCCCACAAATGCAATTTGGACAAGGGTTGGCCCCGCAAACGCCTACATTTACATTCCCCGGAGGTAAGCCTATAAAATTCTAATCAATGATTCAGAATAAAATATACGACTTTTTAAAGGCAAATAAGCTGACTGATAAAGACCAGCAGACATTCCTAAAAGAATATTCTGATTCTGCAAAGGCAAAAGAATTGTATGGTTTTTTCCAAGCCAATCAATTAACCGATAAGGACTTTAATTCCTTTTACGATACATATTTAAAAAAAAAAGAACCTTTGGAGCCTCTTTCTCCAGATGGTGGAAAAGCTGGTACTTCAGAAGCCCAATTGGGTTTAAAGCCAGCGAAGATACAGCCGACAATATTTAAGGAGCCGAGTGTCGGGGAAGATACGGTACTTGCAAGAAAATTAGCAAAACAGCAAAGAGCTGCCGCAGAAGGAACAGGAGTACGACTTCCCGCAGCGCCCAAAGTAGTAGCAGAAGAAAGAGCTGCCGAAAGAGCGCTTGCGCCTAAGATTGAAAAGCCAACAGAAACAGAAGGACAGAGCTGGTTATCTAATACGGTTTCCGCACTTGATAGAGGGTTTTATAAAAATCTTATTGGTAATCCCGTAAAAGGTTTGGCTACTGTTATCCAGTATGGAACAGAAGCGATGACAGGTGGAAGGGTTAAGGAAGGCCCAGTTAGTGACGCTTTAATGAGATTTGGGAATTGGTTTAATAATGCTATTGACGAAGTAGCTCCGCAAGATCCAGAATTTAAAAATAGTTTATCTGACCAATTTGCTCAAGCGCTTGGTCAAGTAGGTTCGGTTGTACTCACGGGAGGATTTGGAGCCGGGGGAAGAGGTGCTGCAATAGCGGAACAGGCTATCCCAAAAACAGGCAAACTTGCTTCTGTTGTTGCCGCCACGAAGGCTGGCGGAAAAGAATTAGTATCTCAAATGGCAAGTCCGGCAGCAATAAGCGCAGGACTTACAATGGGGCAATCTGAATTTGAAAGAGCAAAACAAGCAGGTGCAAGCGATGACCAAGCTTTTGAGGCTTTTTATAAAAATGCAGCCGTAGGTTCTATTCTTGAGAAGATACCCGTAATGCAGTTCTTCAAAAGATTTAATAATGCAACGCAAGGTGGCGTAGTAAACTATCTTAAAACTAAAGGAGCTGCGGGCTTAACAGGGGGTGCTGAGGAAATGACCACCGAAGTCTTGCAACAGCTTTACGCCAACAAGACAGCGCAAGATATTTACAATGTAAACCAAGACATATTTGAAGGACTTACCGAATCGGGCGGGATTGGTTTTGGGGTTGGTTTCTTGCTCAATGCTATGGGAGCAAGAGCTAAGGTATTAAGGAATGAAGGAAAGGAGGCAGAAGCAAAAGTTGTAGAGGATCAAGCAAAAGAATTTGAATCAAGGGCATCCAAGGGCGCTCCCGCGGAACCAGAAGTTCCCCCAGCCGCCGCTCCTGTTGTTACAGAAGAAGTTAAAGCCGAAGAAGTTGTAACGCCAACAGTTCCCCAAACAGAAGAAACGCTAAATAAGTATTTATCAACCTTTAAGAGAAGGTTAGCGGAGCGTAAAAAAGAATTGAGAGATCAGGGTGTTACGGATGTAGAAGCTGACCAGCAAGTAAAAAATATAGAGGCTAAAATAGAAAATACGCAAGAGAGTATTTCTAAGTTAGGGGAAGTGCCGCCTGTTGCAGAAGAGGTGCGAGTTACTACACCAGAGACACCGCCACAAGTCCCCACAGCACCCGAAACGCAAAAAGAATCAATACAAAATATTGTAAAACAAGAAGCAGAGCTTGATATTTCATCAAATCAATTAGATAGGCTGTATGATGAAGTGGTAAAAGGTGGTGGTAAAATAGACGAAAGTCAAATTCGTAAAATATTAAATGTTGGTTATTCAAGGGCAAAACAAATAGCGGAAGAGATTAATAATTTGGGTGTCGGGGAAGTCGCACCAGAGGCAACACCACAAGTTCCCGCAGCACCCATACAAGAATTAAAGGAAGGCGAACAAGTTCAGTTTAATTTAGCATCAAACCAAGGCCAGAAAACTGGAACTAAGGTAACCGTACCCGGATACGAAGACGTTGATTTTATAGCAGTACAAGACGGGTTTAATTATGATATCTATGAACTTGCTTCTGGACTCAAGGTAACTCCAACAGCTTCTTTTTCTGTAGATGACGCTATATCCCAAACAGCAGTCGCGCTGGCTTCCAAAGGAATCACAAGCGAAAAGCTTCTTTCCAAAATATATAGCTCGGAAAAGGACGTTTTAAAGAAACTTAAAGTAAACGAAAGCCCTGCCATTCAGAAGTTTAAGGAAAAGAAAATAGCTGAAGAAGAAAAAATTCCTTTTCTTCTTACAGAAGAAGAGAGGCAAAATCTTTTTGAAATTGCCAAAGAGGCTAAAGAGAAGGGATTGTCTAATGCGGAAGGGATGATATTGAGCGCAGCAAATATTAAAAAGGGCGACCGCAGCTACGTTAAATTAACACCACAAAGGGCGAAAGATATTGTTGAGGCCGCAGAAAAAAATAAAAAATTAAAAGATTTAGAAGAGCAACAAAAACCATACCCAGAGGAAGAGATAGTAAAAAGAGAAGATACGGAAGAGGATTTTAAGCAACAAATAAACAACGAGTATAAGTCCGATAAATACGACACTATCCCTCAAGATATAAAGGATAAAGCCTATGAGGCTCACAAAAAATTAATGGAAATAGCAAATAAGTATGGCTATTATCCAAAATCGGTAAAAGAGCTAAAGGCAGATCCAGTTATAGCTTTAAGCATTTATTTAAGAGCCGCTGGAGCTAAAAAGGTTGAAACAAGAGCCGAAAGAATTAATGAGGCGGAAAAATTAATTGATGAAACAATAGAAGGGGTTGATAAAATATACAATAAAGAGTTTCCGAAAGAGGCGGAAGTTTCTGAAGATCCTTATTACGCCTATTATAAAGAAGGGTTACCCACTTACAATATTGATGAATTTAGAAAAAATCCAGATATACTAAAATCGGATGAAGCGTATCATTCAATAAAATACCCAAATAGCTTCGTTGGTTTATATACAGATAGAAGTTTAATTGCATTGGAAAATAATATAACTCCAGAATCTATAAAATTAGGAGATGAAGTATTTATTTCAGGCAAAAAATATGCAGTTGAAAGTATAGACAGAATAAAAAAAGATAGAGATTCTCTGCATTTGTTAAGAATAGATGATAAAGGTAATTTTTTAAGACAAAGAGATTTGCCTAAAAAGGAAAGGGAATCTGAAGAGGTTGACGAGATTGAAGAAGAGGAATTACCATTTGGCGAAGAAAAAGAGGTAAAAGTAAAAAAGAAAAGAGAAATAACCGATATAAAGAGAAGGGCTTTAAACTTGGAAATCACAGACAATCCAAGAGGGGAGGTTATGCAGTATTTCTTATCTGGCGGCAAAATAAGCCCAGAAGCTCTTCAAGAATTATTTGAATCAAAGAAACAAGGATATCGCTGGAAAAGGCTTAATTCTGAAGAAAGAAAATTAAGAAGGTCTCTTACAAAGGATGGTTCTCCAAGGATAGAAGAGCTTGCTGAAAGTATTGCAGGTACAGATAGGCTTGACCAGACTCAAGATTATAGGAACGCCATTGAGGAAGTTATTTTAGACCACGATAGAGTAGACACAATGGCTGAAGAACTTGTTAATGATTTTGACGTTGAATACAATGCAATGTTGAAAGAGCAAGAGCTTTCAGAGATTGGAGGTGAGATTAATAATCAGATAAAAGATTTTGTAGCAGGACTTCCCCAAGCGCAAAAACAAGAAATATTAGACGTCCTTGATACGCTTAGATTAGAAGATGGTACTATAGATTGGGATACCATAGAAAAAGAATTGGGTATTATAGATCCGTTTTCCGAGCCTGTCATTCAAAGGCTTTCCGAAAAATCACAAAAAATATTACAAGATGCAATCCAACAGTTTAAAGAAACAGGCCGAATTAGCCGTTTTCGTGGCGAAGTTGTACTTAGCCCAGAAGAAATCAGAGCAGGAGATGCAGCCAGAGGGCTTGCCGAAAAACTCAGAGCAGGAAAAATCTCCAAAAAAGGATTCCGAGCTTCTACAGGATTTGATGTAGTCTTTGATGCCGCTATTGAGGTGGTTGCTAAAGCGCTTGAAGCTGGTGCGTCAATAGCTGATGCCATAGAGAGTGGATTAAAATACATTAGAAATACAGATTGGTACAAGAGCGTACCAAATAAAAAAGAATTTGAGGATAAATTCAAAAACTTATTAAACGAAGAATATGCCATTCAAGAGTCTACAGCAGGTGAGGTACCTGTACAGCCAGAAGCCGGAGTTAGCGAAGAAGTGGAGGCAGGAGTTCCCCCAACAAGACCTCCAAAAGCTCCCGAAGAAGGTGAAGGTGAAGGTCGCAAAGAAGAAAGGAGATTCACGGAAAGATTAATTGAAACACCCGGACTTTTAGCAGCTATAAAAAAGGGAGTAGCCCCAACCTTAGAGTATATAAGACAAACTAACGCTATGACTGTTCAGGAGGCTGAGCAGATAATTAATGTGTTAGGGGAAGATAAGGCTTATAGCGCAATGAAGAGTGAGGATACCAAGGGAGCAGTTAGGGTGGTGCTTGGCCAAGTTCTTATAAAAAGATACAATAAGCTTGCAAAGGAAGCCAAGACAAAAGAGGAAAAGGATTTGTACATTGATACAACTATAGACATTGCGGAGTATGTAACAGTAAAGCTTGCAACAGAAGCGGGGCAAACTATACAAGCTTTTTCCTTATGGGATAAATTAACCCCTGAAGCTCAGCTTGTATTTGCCGCTCGTCAAAAAAAGAAATCGGCCAGAAGAAATATAAATAAGACCAAAAACGATGTTGATGTAATTAAGGAAAAATTTGACAAGGCTAACGAGGAAGCTGTTAAAGAGATACTAAGAACCGAAGAGGTATCTAATACCATAAAAAAAGACTCACAGGAAGGAGTTCAAAAAGCAAAAGATAGAGCAGCCAAGGCAAGACAGAAAAGAGCTGATATTATTAATAAATACAAAGGGAAAGGCGGTATCACTTTTACTACTGGCGGGTTAACCAAAGAGGGGATTGAGTTTGTTGGGGAAGTTGCGGTTACTTACATTGAAGAAGGTATTGCCGAGATTCAAGTTATCGTAGAAAAAGTTCTTGCTGATATAAAAAATATTTCAGGCAAAGAACCAAACGAAACTGTAAAAAGAGAAGTTTTTGAGATTGCAGACAAAGAGCTTGCGAAGGCTGATATAGATATGGTAAAATCCGTGAAGGATAAAAAGATGAGGATTGACGAGATTGCCATTCAGCATTTTACTTCTAAAGAGAAGGTTAAAAAAGAGTTGGCCCAAAAGTTTATTGAGCAAGCCGATATGAGCGAAGGTAACGCCGAAGCTCTTGCTAAACGCTTTGAAGAAGCCTTTGATAGAGTGGTTAGCAGAAAGAAAGCCGAAATACTGGCAAAAAATAAAAAAAGATTTGAAAGAATTAGAAAAGCTGTAAATCAGCAGGCTGCTATAAAAGCCGAACCCAAGACATTGCAGGATGAGATTATAAAATACTCAAATCTTGGAGCCTTTGATACTGAAGATATGCTTGATTATCTTTCGGATAAATTTAAGCTTGGGCAATTAACCAAAGAGCAGGCAACTAAAATTAAGGAACTTGCTGAAAAAATACAGACCGCTCCCGAAGGAACTCCAAAAAGAGAGGCTACCGAAGATTTATTGGCGTATCAAGCAAATTTAAACGGCGGAAACTGGGGAGAAGTAGCTCAGGGTATTTGGTATGCTAATATCCTTTCTGGTTATAGAACACACGAAAAAAACGTAGTGTCTACCTTTATTAACTCTTGGGTTGATCTTGGTGCCGAAATGATAGCAGATCCAAAGTCTGCCCCTTATTTAATTGCGGGGTATATACAAGGAGTTAAAAAAAGAGGGCTACTTGAGGCAGGAAGAACACTTGCTACTGGGCGCTCCCCTATTCACGTTGCCAAAATTGAGGTGCCAGATATTCTTGAAAGAAAAGCATTTATTGGCGGAGGATACAATCCAGCGAATTGGTTTAAATACGTATCCAGAACAATGAAGGCCGAGGACGTTCTTTCTTTTCAGGGATTAAAAGAAGCGAGATCGTATCAGCTCGCAAGAAAAGAAGCGTCAAAGCTCGGTTTTAATACTTGGTCTGGAAGCGGATGGAAAAAGGTTAACGAGCTTCTTTTCAATACAACGGAAAGATACGAAATAGCGGTAGCTCAAGCAGAATCAGAAGGGCTTAAGCCAAATACAAAAAATTGGAAAAGAAGAATATATGAATTGATGGAAAATAGTAGGCCTACTCAAATGACCGAGGATGCTTACAATTTTGCAGCGCACGGCACCTTCAACTACGAATCCAATGGAACGCTGGGAGCTTTTACAAATGCTGTTTCAAAGGCGCTTGATGTAAAGGTTGGTGGCGTTCAACCCGGTCGTTTTGTGGTTCCATTTACCCGTATTATTACTAATGTGGTAAATAATGCCTTAGACTATAGCCCTGTGGGTTTAATAAGAGTTGCTAAAGGCGCAAGAGGATTTAAGTCCTTTGACGAGATAAGTCTTACAAAAGGCGCTTACAAGCCATTTACACCAGAGCAAAGGAGAATTGTGGCTGTTAAAGCCGCCATAGGAATTTCTTTTGCTGCTATGTTTCAATATATGGCAGAAACGGGACAGATACAAATATCTGGAGAAGGGCCAGAGGATGAAAAAAAGAAAGCGCAATTAAGAGAAAGCGGGTGGCAGGCTTATTCAATTAAGATTGGAGATAAATGGTACTCTTATCAATTGACTCCGCTTGCTTTGGTACTTGGTATGCTTGGAAACTTTAACGATGCTGCGAAGTATGGCAAGGATGATGAACAGACTCTATTAAGAAGATTAAATGTGGCTGCACTAAAGTTTGGGGGTATGATTGCAGATATGACGTGGATTAATTCCGCGGGAACATTTTTGGGATCATTTGTAGAGCCTAAAATTTCTGAACAACAAAGAAGCGTAGAAAAAGCCTTAAGCGGGATGGCGAGAGGATTTGTTCCTTTTTCTCAGCTGACTTCACAGGCAACGCAAGCCTATAATAGTATATTCCAAGTGCCTGCAAAACAGGTAAATAACTCTTGGGAGGCTTTATATCAGGATTTACCGATAGCCAGAAATTCCCTCAACGATAAAATAAATGCCTTAGGAGAACCCGTAATAAAAGATATTGATATTATGGTATCGCGGGAAAAAGCTGATTCAGTTTGGAAGTTCTTAACGGAAAAGCAAGGGTGGGTAGCTCCTTTAAGCAAGAAAACGGTCTTTGTCTTTGACGAGAGATTAAGACAGGACAGACCTTTAACGGATAACGAATTTTATGAATTATCTAAATTAAGGGGTTCTATAATTAAAGAAAATATAAAAAAGATTTTAACCGAAGGATACCCCGTATTAAGAGATGGCGCGATTACTTATGTCTTAGGGGAAGATATGACTTCGGCAGAATTAAATAATATATTATCCAAGAGAATAGAACCAATGGCTACGAAAGAAGCGAAAGCAAGAATATTTGGCGTTGATTATTCCGAAATGGAGAAAGACGAACTGAAGGCAGAATTAACGGAATTAGAAAAAGAATATTGGGGCTTAAATGATAATTAACCACATCTTCCCAAGCAAAATTTTAGTAACTTTGATTAACAATTTAACATATTAAGAGATGCCTTTAACACCTAATTTTAGCACCTCACAACAGGCAGGACTTCCCTCTGATGTAATAATCACAGATACCTCTACTGGATCTGATGCAGCGATAGTAGCAAGAAGGGTTTTTTTGGTTAATTATGCGGGGGAATATGTGGTAGCCGATGGAACTACTACAAACTACACGCCGTGGCCACTTGCACAAAGCTCTATCTCAATAGACTGTCTTACGCAAGACACCGCTCTAACAGTCACCGTAAACTGGGTAAACTCAGCAGGTGTAACACTTTATACCAAGACTTCCCTCGCAGGCTTCACACTATATAATGAAACATTTTATTATTCTCTCACACAAGGTCAAGCTGCTGTTGGAAATCCTTCTTATATTTTGCAAGATAATGCGTACTTCCAGAACAAGAGTAAACTTCGTTGTTTGATTGATAGCGGAAACCAAGCCGTAACACTTGGTTACGACATTACTTCTGCTCAAGAGTGTTATGACCTTGCAACATATATGGTTACAAATCAAAATTTATACTTCTAAAGATGGCCCTTACAGTTGCAGACATATTAAACATTGCTCGTATATCTCAATATATCGCAACGATTGATATTGAGAAGGGCAAGTTCTTCGGTAGAAGAATAGCTCCAGAAACACCGCAGATTCTTTACAATGAAAGAAAAGCGGTGGAGTGGCAATATAATTTAGATCCTGCCGACACTTCCCTGACAGAAACATCAAACTATCTGTACTCTCTTTGTCGCGGATACAATCTGCAGGCCCAACAAATATCAGGAACAGGCGGTACTATTAGCCCTGTTAATCCTTCTCAAATACCTAACCCATACGACTTCGAGGTAACAGCATCTTCCATAGTCCCTGCTGGGGCTACTAATGCTACCTTATCTGCTTTTATAGGATTCAATCTTTTATTTGTAAGAAATGGTATTCCTCAAAGTACACTTAATATAGGAGGCAACTCTTATTATTCTTGGAATAAAAATTTAGGACTATTAACTATATCCCCCGCAGCAATTGCTGGAGAACAGTTCGCTTTATACCCAATATAAATAAATAGAAAAGTTATGATGAAGAAGATTTTTGCCTTGGTGCTTTTATTAGTGCTGGGGAAGTTGTCATTCTCACAGGGTTATCCTTTGCAACAAAATTTGGGAAACGATAGTACTATTGTAGTTTCAAAGGGCGCACTACAAAGTCGTCTTGTTCCAATAGTGGTAAGTGATACAGCAGCCGCTAACGCCCAGAGAATTAAAACTTATCCGGGTGCGCAATTGTATACTACAAATGGTAATTTTTATATTAGAAATTCAAACGCTACAAAATGGGTATTGGTAAGTTCGGGAAGTAGTGGGCCGGTAAATATTTATAATAGTGATGGAACTCTAACAGGAAACAGAACACTTACGGGTGCCGGATATTCCCTGACATTTAATCAATTAAGCAAATTATTATTTAACGCGGATTCAACTACTATAAATACAGACCAAGCAACAATACTAAATAACGGAGTTTCTACTTTGAGTGTTAAGGGAGCAACCGGTAGATTGTTTTTGGTAGACACAACAGCTCCTGCCGATGAAAGAATTTATGAATTAAAAAGTAGCAACGGAGAGTTTTTTATATCAATACTAAATGACGCACAAACAAGTAACGATAGCGCCTTTTTAATTACTTCAGCAAGCAGAGTGGGTATTAACACGCTAAACCCAGACAGCACCCTGAAGGTAGGTGGCGGTGTCAATATAGTTGGAGGACTTCGCGTAGGCAATCTCCCGACTTCCCCCGGCACAAAGGCTTTAAGAATAGACGCTAATGGAAGATTATCAGTAGCTGATACTACAGCAGGAAGCGGTACCGTTGTCTCGGTAGCAACAAATGACGGAACAGGAATAAAAGGGGGTACAATTACAACTTCGGGAACTCTATATATTGATACTACAATTATCTCTACAGTCGCAAGTGTGAGTGGGGGGTTAGCGGGTAAGCTCAATATTTCTGACACTTCCAATATGTTAAAAGACTATTTTAACAAAGTTGGATATGGCTTGAGCCGTTCAACACAGACTATACTTACGGACTCGGCTACCTTGTCGGCTTATTACTTAAGACGAAAGGACTCCTTAACAGTTACCAATCCGCTTGGATATGTAACTCAAAAGATACTGGCTGACACGGCCGCCGCTATCCGTTCTTCTGACTTAGGGGGAACGGTTACTTCTGTTGCGACCAATAATGGTACGGGTATTACGGGAGGGACAATTACAACTTCGGGTACGCTTGCTATTGATACCCTTTTAATATCAACAAGGGCTTGGCGACAAAAAGGTATTGACTCCGTAGCAGCGCTTGTTGGTTCTGGTTATGTACCCTATATGGGTGCCACTCAAAACCTTGATTTAGGTCAGTTCGGATTAAAGACAAAATATGTAGAGTTTGACACATCTTCCCAAGCAGTTACAGACAGGAGATTACAATGGTCTAATGATGAGGGAACTTTACAATTTGGGATGACCAATGGAGCTACAATCACTCAGAGAATAGGTTTAGAGCAGTTTGCAAGGGTAAAGAACGTCCAAGGTTCTCAAATTAACAAAGGGCAAGCGGTTTATATTTATGGTGCTTCGGGAGATCGTGCCTCGGTAAAACTTGCCGATAATAGAGCTGATTCAACTTCTTCAAAGACGCTTGGCGTAGCGGCAGAAGATATTCCTATTAATGACGTAGGTCTTGTGGGAACTTTTGGTCAAGTGGGCAATCTTAACCTATCCACGTTTTCCCCCGGCGATATACTTTATTTAGATTCTATTCCGGGCCAATTAACAGCCACCAAGCCTCAAGCGCCCTATCATCTTGTATTTATAGGTGTAGTAGAAAGAGCTAATTCTGGTAACGGTTTATTATTTGTAAACCCGCAAAACGGCTATGAATTAGAAGAGCTTCATAACGTACGCATCACTTCCCCCGTACCCAATAAAGCCATACTTCTTTATGATTCAGTAGCAAGATTATGGGTAGATACCACAGTAGCTGCATCAGGGATAGCAGTAACCCAAGTTAATACTAATAGTGCTACGGGAATTACTGGCGGCCCCATAACTACAACAGGAACTATTTCAGCAGACACTTTGCTTCTTTCCACAAGAGCGTGGAGGCAAAAGGGGATTGACTCGGTGGCGGCGCTTATTAACAGTAATGTTTCAGGAACAACCAATTATGTATCAAAATTCACAGGCACAAATACTATAGGCAACTCTTCAATATTTGATAACGGATCAAATGTTGGTATTGGAACCGCAAGCCCAGCCTCTACTCCCGGATACAGAACACTATCGTTAAATGGTACATCTGGAAGTATTCTTGATTTTAAAACAAATGGAACAAGTCGCTATCAAATTTACGGAGACGCAACAAGATTGGCTATAGAAAATTTGACTGGCCCCGGTGGTATTTACCTAAATCAATCAAATGGATATGTGGGAATAGCAACTACAGGGCCTGACTCATTATTAACCGTGAATGGAAGCACACACCTGAAAAACGCTGTTCGTATGTCAGGACTTCCCCAAGCACCCGGAACAAAAGCTCTTCGCATAGATGCTTCTGGAACTATTAGCTATGCAGATACTCTTATTGATGCTGGGGGAACTGTTACCTCTGTAGCTACCAATAACGGCACAGGTATAACAGGGGGAACTATTACTACAACGGGTACTCTTGCGATTGATACCTTGTTAATTTCTACAAGAGCTTGGAGACAGAAGGGCGTGGATTCAGTAGCAGGACTTCTTTCTGGCTATGTCCCGACTTCCCGCACACTCACAATAAATGGCACAAGTTATGACCTCTCTGCAAATAGGTCTTGGTCTGTGGGAACTGTTACTTCAGTAGCAACAAATACAGGAACAGGTATTACAGGTGGTACAATTACAAGTTCAGGAACAATTGCAGCAGATACTTTATTACTATCCACAAGAGCGTGGAGACAAAAAGGTATTGATTCGGTAGCCGCTTTAATCAGTTCTAATATATCAGGTACTACCAACTATATCCCCAAGTTTACAAGTTCAAGTGCAATAGGAAATAGTGTTATTTATGAATCAAGTTCTAATATCGGAATTGGAACTACGAGTCCTTCATACAAATTAACTGTAAATGGTGCAATAGCATCAACAAGTGGAGATGTTTATGCTACTGACGGTACAAGAACTAATTTTTTTGGAGTTGGTACGAGTGCAAACGTTGGATATGTAGGAACTACTACAAATCACGCATTAGCTTTTCTTATTAACAATACGGAGCAAATGCGTTTGACCTCTACTGGCTTGGGTATTGGTACTTCTTCCCCAGCATCCAAATTAGAAGTAGCTGGAACAAGTGCTAATACAGATTTTCGAATTAGTAGAACTGTAAGTCCAAGTACATATTTATATATAACTGCTCCCGGTGGAAGCCCAAGTACATCAGCTATAGGAATTAATGGAACCGATGTAATGTATTTAAATGCCTCTGGTAATTTAGGACTTGGAGTAACCCCTTCTGCGTGGGGAAGTAGTAATAAAGTATATGAAACAACTTTTGCGACTTCAATGTTTGGTAGAAGTGATTTTAGTGCTTGGGGAAGAAATGC
>JACCDX011735101.1_pt1 | contig 12506 bp, 15 predicted proteins | sample 7449681 | NCBI WGS metagenome assembly JACCDX01 (sample SAMN15323450, study PRJNA562643) | freshwater metagenome | isolation source: river surface water | place: USA:Blue River Watershed | collected 2017-08-18
CAGCCTCTCTGCACTGAGCGCCGGTGGGGGGAACGGCAGGTCCGGGGGCAGCGGCGCCTCCAACGGGAATGGCAACGCCAACGGCCTGGGCGGTGGCAACGCAGGCGGTAACGGCGGCGGGAATGGAGGCGGTAACGGCGGCGGCGGCGGCGGAGGAGGTGGTGGTGGTAGTGGCGGCGGAGGTGGCAGCGGCAAGTAACCGCCCCAGATTCACCGCCCCCGCATCAGCTCGACCAGCTGCGCCAGGGCGGCACTCCAGCCGGCCTCGAAGCCCATCGTTTCGTGGGCGATGCGGCCGGCCTCATCCACATGCCGCACGGTGGCCTGGTAGCGGGTGCTGCCCCCGGGCAGTCGGTCGAAGCGCAGTTCGCACACGAACCCGAAACCGCCCGGCCCCTGCGGTGGGTTCGGCCGGAAGCCGGGTCCCAGCAGGTTGGTCCACACCAGCCGGTGCGGCGGATCCACCGCCAGGAAGCACCCTTCGCCGCGCGGCATGTCCGCGCCGTCCGGGGACTGCATGGTGGTGGCGAAGATCCCGCCCGGCCGCAGGTCGATCTCGCACTCCACCACCTTCCAGGGTCGGGGGCAGAACCACGGCATCAGCGTCTCGGGCACCGTCCACCCCTCGAAGCATTGCTCGGGGGTGATGGGCACCTCGCGCACGAGTTGCAGGTCGCGCCGCGGGTCGAGCGGTTCAAGGGCGGTCATGGCGGACTCTCCTGGGGAGCGAAGGCCCCCAGGCGCATCATGCCACGCACCGTCCCGCACGGGTCGCGCCGGAACCACCGCCCGCGCGGCGTCCATCAGGCGAGCGCCAGGCGTGCCCGCGCATCGCGCAGGCAATCCTGCGCCCACCCGGCGGGCGCAGCCTCCTGCCATGCGGCGTGGCGGGTCGTGCGCTCGTCATGGCGGGCCGCGATCCCGCGGGCCTGCAGCGCCTGCTGCAGCGTGCCTGCCAGCTCGCGATCCACGCCATACAGGCTCCACGCCCGCCCTTCGGCCCGCATCCGCACCGTGTGGCCGAAGCGTCCGCGCTCCGTCTCGAAAAACTCCACCTCGTCCAGCGCGATGCGCCGGGCGGCCCGGGAGGAACCACTGCGCATGACCACGGCCTGGTCCGTCACCAGCCACACGCCGCGACCGGCACCGACGACCCGGCCGGTCACATAACCCAGCAAGGTTTCGCTGACTCGTACCTGCTGGCGGATGGCGTCCAGGTCGGCGGCTTCGAGCTTGAGGTGCGCATACGGGTTGTGCCCTTCGAGGAAGATCTCGGTCAGGGCCTCACCGTGGATGAAGGAGTCGAACCAGGCCATGGCGCGCACCCGATCAGAGGCCCAGGAGCTTCTTGGCCTCGCCGAGCGCGGCCATCGACTCCCCGTGCTTGCCGTCCTTGTGCAAATGCTCGCCCTTGGCGCGCAGTTCCTTCACCTTGCTCATCTGAGGTTCGGCCAGCTTCACGGACGGCAGCTTGGCATCGATGGCCTTCATCTCACCCGGACAGCCATGGGCGAATGCAGCCCCCGCCGACAGCGCCAACACCACACCGACGATCTGTTTCATACAGGCTCCAGAAAAATGACTGAGGAGTCTGCAATTTAACCGAACGGTATCTTTTGGGGGTCCAGGCGGATTTAACCCTACAACCTGGTCGGTGCCTCGCTGCCAGGAATGAAAAAAGGGGACTGAGCAATCTCAGTCCCCTTTCTGGAGGGTGGTGGAGATGGCTCACTTGAAAGATCGGGCGAAACCGTTGCGAATCAAACGAAAAATCGGATTCAAGAAAATTTTGAACCCCGGCTTGTACCCCGACCTACTTAGGTCTGCCGCCAATAAGCGCACCAGCCACAGAATCGACGTGATTAGGGCGAGCAAGCTGGCAACGGACGTCTGTAATGCTCTACGGCATGGTGCCCGACCGCTCCGCAGCGGTTGCTTCCCTTTGACAGTTGTGCCAAGCAGGCTGATGTCGACACCACAGCACCCATAGAGGGCCAGCCTGCTTTTCGCAGTCTGCAACGAGCGCGAAAAGGGTATCGTGAGTCGTGCTCAACGTGAACCCCGCTGCTTAGCCAAGCGCTTGAGAATCGCGATCATTTCCTGGGAAGCCTGGGTCAGCTCCATGCTTTTGCGGGTAATCACACCGTAAGGGGTTAGATGCGCCTGAAGTTTCACTTTGAGGATCGTGAATCTTGCGCCTTCGTTGCGCACCATCGCGCGTGGCAGCACACCGACCATGCCCGCCTTGTCAACGAGATTGAGCATCGTATAGACCGACCCGGTTTCAACCACATGTGGTGGAAGCGGCAAGCCCAGGCGGGCGAATTCCTCTGCAAGGAGACGGCGGGTAGGCGTTGGTGAGTCCTGTATCACCCACTGCTGTCCGTGCAGGTCAGCCAGAGAACGCACCGATAGCGTGGCTGCCACCTTGGACGAGGTATAGACGCACAGCGGCTCGTCACTCAAGGGGTGCAGCTCGAACTGCAAGGGATCTTGAGGTCCTAGAAAGCGCGCGACGACAAAGTCGAACTCGTTCTTGGCCAGATCTTCCAGCAGCTTGTCACTCGACGACTCAACCAGTCGGACGGTGATGCCTGGCCTGAGCTTCTTGAGCTCCATCACTGCGGCCGGAAGCAGTTCGGCAGCTGTGACCATGATGGCGCCGATGGTCAGGGTTCCATGGCCACTGCGCACAAGGGTGTTCAATTCGGCCCCGAGGCGCTCCGTTTCACTCAGGACGCGCCGCGCGTAAAGGGCCACGAAGCGCCCGAAGTCATTGATCGCGATGGACCGCGGACCGCGATCGAACAACTCAACTCCCAGCACATCTTCCAGATCCTGAAGGATCTTGGTGGCGGCTGGCTGGGTCAGGCTCAACTCCTGGGCGGCCTTACGAAGGCTGCCGACCCGTGACAAGGTATCCATCAGCCTCAAATGCTTGAGGCGTAGCCGGCCGAGAAGGCGATGGAGGTCCCGCGTATCGAGGGCCGGACCAGGGCTCTGCTTACTGATAACCATACAGAATCATATTCGGAATATTTTTCAATATTCCTTTTATAGCTTGACATCTACAGTGGCGCACGTTCTGCAGGTTTTCACAGGAGATCGAGTTGAAGAAGGTTTTCGTGTCCGGTGCCACCGGGCGAGTGGGCGGTACGCTAGCCAAGTCACTGATGGGGCGTGGCTGGCAAGTTCAGACCCTGGCGCTTCCCAAGGACCCCATGCTGGAGGCTACGCGCGCTGCCGGTGTCCAATGCGAGGTTGGTGACCTCGCCGACTTCGAGGCCGTCAAGCGCGCCATGGCAGGCTGCGAGTCGGTGTTCCACATGGCCGCCGTGATCTCGTTCCAACCTCAGGCTCGCCAGAAGCTGTGGGACGCGAACGTCCAGGGCACGTACAACGTCCTGCGCGTCGCAGCCGAAGAGGCGGCTACCAAGCCGGTCCGACTGGTGTTTGCTTCGAGCGACCAGGTCTATCCCACCCGGTTTGCCCGTTACCGCCCCACGGATGAGCTGCATCCGCGCGAGCCCTATTCCTTCTACGGCATGACCAAGGTTCTGGGCGAAGACATGGTCAAGTTCTATGGCCGTACGGAAAAGAACCTGGCCACCAGCATCGCCGTGTTCTCGCACGTTGAGGCCGCCAGCGAGTTGATTGACCCGAACGGGGAGTACTCCAGTGCCGCCTTCTACGTCAACGGTCGGGTCCGTAACCTGAAGGCCGCCAGCACCCACCACGCCGGTGCCACGAGCAATTCCGAACTCCAGCAGATCCTGGACATTCTTGAGCCACTGATGGCCCCGGATGAACCGCTGCTCCTGGCAATCGACCAGCATGGCAACCCGCACACCCAGGAGGTGGTTGATGTGCGCGACATCGTCCAGGGCTTGCTGCTCATTCATGACAAGGCAGAGGCAGTGGGCGAGACCTTCAACTTGGCGCCGATCTCGCCGGTCAGCCTGGCCGAATTCATCCCCTACCTGGCCAAAGCCACCGGGCGTCGCTACGTCGAGGCCAAGATTCCGGTGGAACTGGGTCGCACCCACGGCAGCGCCGCCAAGGCTCGAGCCATCCTGGGCTTCGCGCCGAAGTACTCGATGTTCGACATGGTCGATGAGGCGGTCGCGGGTACCGCGCGGGTCACGGCGGAAGTCGCCTGAGTTTTTTGCGGTGCCAGCCGGTCTGGCGCCATCCATCCACAGAGAATTGCAACAAGGAGACATCATCGTGAAACAGATCAAGCAATCCCTGGTCCGCCGTGGCCTGGTCATCGGTGCCATGCTGGCCGCCACTGCGGTTCCCATGCTGGCCCATGCCGACGTGCTGGACAACATTGAGAAGACCAAGAAAATCCGCATCTCGATCGACCCGGCGGCTCCCCCCTATTCCTCCAAGGACGCTGCACTTGACTTCGTGGGCTCTGAAGTCGAGGTCGCCAAACTGCTGGCCCAGGACTGGGGGGTGACGCTTGAAATCGTGCCGACCAACCCGGCCAGCCGCATTCCGTACCTGCTGTCCGACAAAGCAGATGTGGTCATCTCGACGCTATCGATCACGGCCGAGCGGGAGAAGGTGATCGACTTTTCGGTTCCTTACTCTGGCATCCAGATCATCGTGGGCGCTCCGCGTGCCACCAAACTGTCCGGACTGTCCGATCTGTCGAGCCTGACCATCGCCACGGTTCGCGGCAGTACCAACGACATGGAGCTCACCAAGGCCGCGCCGGCAGGCACCAAGATTGTGCGCTTCGATGACGATGCCACCGCGATCACGGCCATCATCAGTGGCCAAGCCAACGCTTATGGCACCGCCCCGGCCCTGCTGGCCCCTGTAAATCAGCGCAAGCCCGACCTGGCCATGGAGCCTAAGTTGGTGATCAAAACCAACCTCACCGGCATTGGCGTGCGTAAGGGCGAAACCCGCCTGAAGGAAAAGCTGGACACCTGGGTGCGCGCCAACCTCCGTAATGGCAAGCTCAACGCAATCTACCGCAAGCACCATGGGGCAGACCTTTCTCCCGAAGTCAAGACTGCGGCAGGCGTCTGATCCTCGCCAGCCAGATGGCTGGTGATCTCGGGCCGGTGGTGTGTCGCTGGAGCGTCCCCACCGGCTGATTTCTTATCTCGATATGCGCTACCAATTTGACTTTCAGGGCGTGATCGCTTTCTGGCCACTCTTCCTTGAAGGGGCCTGGGTCACGCTGCAGTTGACGATTTTTGCCACGGTCCTCGGCTTCCTTCTTGGCACCCTATGTGCGATCGGCCGTACCAATGGCCCACAGTGGATGCGCAAATCAGTGGGCGCCTATGTGGAAATCATCCGCAATACCCCCTTGCTGATCCAGAGTTACTTCCTGATCTTCGGCCTGGCAAGCGCTGGCGTGAGCGTTTCCATCATGGTGGGCGCGACGATCGCGCTGGTGGTCAACATCGGTGCCTACACCACGGAGATCATGCGAGCAGGCATCGAGTCCATCCACCGTGGCCAGATCGAGGCCGCTGAGTGCCTGGGTCTATCACGCACTCAGATCTACCTGCACGTTGTGCTTCAGCCGGCTATGGAGCGGGTGTACCCGTCGCTGGCGAGCCAGTACGTCCTGTTGATGCTCGCCTCCAGCATCCTGTCTTCGGTCGGTGTCGAAGAATTGTTTGGTATCTCCAGCCGCGTCCAGAGCGAGACCTTCCGCAACTTTGAGGTCTTCGTCGTGCTCGGTGGCGTCTACCTGTTGATGTCACTGCTGCTGAGGTCCCTGTTCTGGATCCTGAATCTGACTCTTTTCACCCGGCGCCGCAAGCTGGGCACGCCCATCTGATCGCCTCGTCATGAATCTCGTCTTTATCCAATCGCTGGCGGAAGGCGCGTTGGGCACCGTGGTCCTTAGCGTCCTGACTTTCATCTTCGGTGGCGCTGTAGGTTTGCTGGTCGCGTTTGCGCGCATCTCCCCATTGCGAATCGTCGCCCGCCTGGCCAGCATGTACATCCAGGTGACGCAGGGCCTGCCGCTGCTGGTGCTGATGGGCGTGTGTTTTTATGGCCCCAGCCTACTTGGCTACCAGTCCGTGCCGCCCTTGTTCGCTGCGACGCTGGCAATGATGTTCTATGCGGCGTCGTTCCTCGGTGAGATCTGGCGCGGATGCCTGCAGGCAGTGCCCAAGGCCCAGTGGGAAGCCTCCGAGTGCCTGGGTATGTCCCGCACCCAGCGCATGCGCCTGGTGATTCTGCCGCAGGCGCTCAGGTTGGCCACGCCGCCGACGGTCGGCTTTATGGTGCAGATCGTCAAGAACACCTCGATCGCATCGTTGGTGGTCGGCTACTCCGAGCTGTCCTACAACGCCAAGATCTTGAACAACAGCACCTTCCAACCGTTCCTCTACTTCGGTCTGGCAGGCGCCATTTATTTCGCCATTTGTTATCCGCTGTCGCGCCAGGCGCGCAAGCTCGAAAGGAGGCTCAATGTCAGTGGTCGTTGAACTGAACGACGTTCACAAGTCCTTCGGGGCCAATCATGTGTTACGAGGCGTGAGCTTCGAGGTTTCGCGTGGCCAGGTTGCGGCGATCATCGGCCAGAGTGGTTCTGGAAAGAGCACGGCCCTGCGCTGCATGGACCGCCTTGAGTCGATCGACCGGGGAAGCCTGACGGTTTGTGGCCATGCCCTGCATGACCCCAGGGTTGACCTCAAGGCGCTGCGCCGGGACGTGGGCATTGTCTTCCAGAGTTACAACCTCTTCCCGCACCTGACAGTGGAACAAAACGTCACCCTGGCCCCCAGGACGGTCAAGGGCATCAAGGCTTCCGAGGCCCGCGACATCGCAGCGGCTGTTCTCAAGAAGGTGGGCCTGGAGGAAAAGATGCAGGCCTACCCCGAGCAGCTTTCCGGTGGCCAGCAGCAGCGCGTAGCGATCGCTCGCAGCCTGGCGATGGAACCCAAGCTGATGCTCTTTGACGAGGTGACCTCAGCCCTGGACCCTCAGCTGACAGGTGAAGTGCTGCGGGTCATGGAGCAGTTGGCCGCAGATGGAATGACGATGGTGCTGGTTACCCACGAGATGGCGTTTGCGCGCAATGTAGCTGACCAGGTCATCTACATGCGTGACGGCAAGGTCCACGAAATGGGAACTGCTGACATCCTGCGCCAGCCCTCCACGCCGGAGCTGGCACGGTTCATCAACGCCGAGGCATGAGGCTGCAGGCCGCGTAAGGCGGCCCCTCCGCCCCGCATTTCAACCCTCACTCAAGACCATGAAACGAATCGCCATTACCGGGGCCGCGGGCCTCGTGGGCAGCGCTTTGCGCGAACAACTCCGCATGGCGGGTTACGCACTGCGCTCGCTGGACATTCGCCCCATCGAAAATCCGGCCGCGAACGAAGAGTCTGTCGTCGTAGACATTACCGATCAGGCAGCCCTGACCTCACACCTTCAGGGCGTGGACGCCATCGTCCACCTGGCTGCCTGCACCACAGACGCTCCCTGGCCTGAGCAGGTTCATTTGAGCGTGGAAGGGACGATCAGCCTGTTCGATGCAGCCCGCGCTGCAGGGGTTCGCCGGATTGTTTACGCCAGTTCCCATCACGTTGTGGGCCTGCATCCTCGCGCGCCGCATGGTCCTGTCATGGGCGATACCGCCATCCTGCGCCCGGACAGCCGGTATGCCGTTGGCAAGGCGTTCGGGGAGGCAATTGGCTCACTGTACGCCTATAAGCATGGCATGTCGGTGCTCTCGGTACGGATTGGCAACGTCAACACCCGTCCTATTGACCGTCGCCGGATGGGAAGCTGGATCAGCGCGCGCGACCTGGCACAACTGGTTCGTATCGGCGTCGAGCATCCTGACCTTGGATTCGAGATCGTCTACGGCATTTCCGATGCGAGCGGTCTCCACTATGACAACGCCACTGCGTATGCCCTGGGGTACAAGCCCCAGGATAGCTCCGAGGGTTGGGACGATGTCGTAATGCGGGAGGACCCCGTCCCCGCAGCCGGGACAGACGCTGCAATCAGCCCAACCGAGGTCACCTTGGGTGGAATGTTCTCCCAATCGGAATTTGACGCGGATCCCCGTCGCATCGTCCGGCCAAAGGCTGCGCCTTGACCCGGACCTGGCCTGACGCCAATTCCTCCACCTCAACCTCATCCAGCCCATGACCCAATTCTTCAACCAACCGGCGCCCCTGGCGGACCAGGACATCCCCCGCATGACACCTGTGCCCTTCGTGCCCGATTCGGTCTTGGACCGCTTGGCACGGTGCACCAGCGGCTCGCTGACCACGCAGCTTTACATCAAGGGCATCAAGCAGCCCGTGCTGCACGGCGTGACCCAGTTGAACAAGAAGCACAAGCCCTTCGCGGGCCGCGCCTACACCATGCGCTTCATCCCGGCGCGCGAGGACATCGACCGCTACGGTAACCTGACCTACTCGCCCAACGCCGAGAACCTCCAGTGGGTGGGCGTGGAACAGGTCGAGCCAGGGCATGTGCTGGTGATTGACAGCAACCGCGACGGACGGGCCGCCTCTATGGGCAACATGCTGATCACCCGGATGATGATGCGCGGCGCTCGTGGCGTCGTCACCGACGGCACGTTTCGCGACGGCACCGAGCTGTACAACATGGACTTCCCCATCTGGTGCACCGGCGTAACCAACACCACCCGCCTGGCCTATCACCATGTGGCGGACCTGCAAGTGCCCATCGGCTGCGCCGGCGTGGCCGTCTACCCTGGCGACGTGATCCACGGCGACGGCGAGAACATCACCGTCATCCCGGCGGCGATGGCCGCGGAGATGGCGGACCTGTGCGAGAAGCGCGACGACATCGAGGCCTACCTGGCCCTGCGCGTGCGCGCAGGCGAGCCACTGTGGGGCCTGTACCCGCCCAGTGACAGGACCCGCGCCGAATTCAGGGCTTGGTGCGATGCGGGCCGTCCTGCCATCGAACCCAAGGGACCCGCTGCTGCAGCCTGATGCCCCGAGGAGACTCCGACATGAGCCAGTTCACTCCCGCCGACCACTCCGCCCTGATCCGCCGTTACTTCAAGGCCTGCAACGACGCCGACTACCAGGCCCTGGTCGACTGCTTCACGCCCGACGCGGTCCACTACTTCCCGCCCGGCCTGCCGGACATCCCCTGGCGCAGCGCCGACACCATCGCCCGCAAGTGGATCTGGTGCGTCGAGACCCTGGGATCGCAGTGGACCATCGAGAAGATCCTGGTCAGTCACGACAGCCCCGAGGCCGTGATCGAGTGGACGCACTGGAAGAACAAGAGTGGTACAGCCTTGCGCGGTGACGAGTGGTATCGCTTCGACCCATTGACCGGGAAGATCGCCGAGATCCGTGCCTATTACGCAGCTCCGGCAGACAAGATCGTCAAGATCAACGAGCTCTACGACTTCGAATACGCCGGTCGTGGTTATCACCTCAAGAGCGAGTAAATGACGTTTCTCCCCCTGAGCACCGCAGCCGATGTCGACGCTGTGGCCCGCGCCGCGCAAGCGGCCTTCGCCACCTTCGGCGCCTCCGACGCCGCCACCCGGGCGAAGTTGCTGCGCGGCCTGGCCGATGCGCTGGAAGCCAACCGCGAGCGTCTCGTCCCCCTGGCCGACTCCGAAACCAACCTCGGCCCCGCCCGCCTGAACGGCGAGCTCGATCGCACCACCTTCCAGCTGCGCGGCTTCGCCACGCAGGTGGAGCAGGGCGCCGCCTTCGCCTTCACCGATGACCCCGCCGTGGCCGGCGCCCCGCCGGTGGGCCACCCCAGCCTGCAGCGCGTGCGCGTGCCCGTGGGCCCGGTGGCCATGTTCTCGGCCTCCAACTTCCCCTTCGCCTTCTCGGTGCTGGGTGGCGACACCGCCTCCGCGCTGGCTGCCGGCTGCCCGGTGGTGGTCAAGGCGCACAGCGGCCACCGCGCGCTGTCGCATGCCGTGGCCGACCTGGCCCGCGAGGTGGTCAAGGCCCAGGGCCTGCCCGCCGGCGTGTTCGACATGGTCGACGGCCGTGGCGCTGAAGTCGGCGTGACCCTGGTGCAGCACCCTGCCATCCAGGCCGGCGCCTTCACCGGCTCCGTACGCGGCGGCCTGGCGCTGCAGAAGGTGGCCAACGAGCGCCCCCGTCCCATTCCCTTTTACGGCGAGCTGGGCTCCATCAACCCCGTGGTCGCGCTGCCGTCGGCCCTCAAGGCCAAGGGCGCCGAGCTGGCCGCCGGCCTGGCCGGCTCCATCACCATGGGCTGCGGCCAGTTCTGCACCAGCCCGGGCGTGATCCTGGTGCCCACCGGCGCCGACGGCGATGCCTTCGTCGCCGCGCTGGTCGAGGGCCTGAAGGCCGCCAAGACCCACGCCATGCTCACGCCGCAGATGCGTGCGGGCTTCGAGGCCGGCCGCGCCGCCTGGGCGGCGAACCCGAAGCTGCACAAGCTGCTGGCCGATGTCGGCCCCGAGGACCAGCCGCCGCGCCCGTTCCTCGCACAGGTCGATGCCGCCGGCTTCATCGCCGACGAGCACCTGCACGAGGAAGTGTTCGGCCCCGCCGCCCTGGTGGTGCGCGTGTCCGGCACGGCCCAGGCCATCGAGGCGCTGCAGGCCGTGGGCGGCACCCTGACCGTCACGATCTGGGGCGCCGACGAGGCGACCGCCGAGAACGTCGCGCTGGTGCGCGCCGCCTCGCAGGTGGCCGGCCGCGTGCTGTTCGCCGGCTACCCCACGGGCGTGGCCGTCACCGCCGGGCAGCAGCACGGCGGCCCGTTCCCCTCGTCGTCGCAGCCCTTCACCACCTCGGTGGGCTGGGCCGCGCTGGACCGCTTCCTGCGCCCCGTGGCGCTGCAGGATGCACCGGCCTGGCTGGCGGCCCGCCAGGGCCGTCCCTGCTGATACCGAGGAGACCAGAAAAAATGATGCGACACATCGTGATGTTCCGCCGTAGGGCCGACGTCCCCAAAAGCGAGGCGCTGGAAACATCGCTCACCGCACGTATGACTGCCTTGGGTGGCCAGATCCCGGCGATCACCGGGTGGATGTTTCGAAAAAACGAGCTCGATCGCCCGATTTGCTGGGACTACGTACTGGAATCCGAGGTCTCAGACGCACAGGCTCTGAACGAATACCTCTTCCATCCGTTACACCAAGCCCTGGTGGCCGATCTAAAGGCCTACTTCGAGTGGGCGGCGGTTGACTACACCTTCTGAAAATCAAAGAGAGAACAGCGTGAAGATCGCTTCCATCGAGCCTATCCTGCTCTCCATCCCGTTCGAGGATGGCGGGACGGGCCTGGGCATGACGCCTTCACGTTGGCATACCCTGGACACGGTTCTGGTGAAGGTCACCGCTGAAAACGGCCTGGTGGGATGGGGGGAGGCGTTCGGCTATTTTTGCCATCGGGCAGTCGGTACGCTGCTCAAGGATCTTGTTGCTCCTGGCTTGATCGGCAGGACCATCGACGACGTTGCTGCACTCAACATGGAGATGCAGCAGCGGCTGTGCCTGTTTGGGCGGTATGGCGTGACCATCTTCGCGCTGTCCGGCATCGACATGGCTCTGTGGGACCTGAAGGCCAAGGCCGCGGGTGTCGATCTGGCCACCCTGGTGGCGGGCAGGCGCTACCGGGAGTCGGTGCCGGCCTATGCCAGCCTGGTGCGCTACGGCCGTGCCGACCTAGTGAGCCGCTTCAGCGAGCAGGCCGCCCGCGAGGGCTACGGGTCGGTCAAGCTGCATGAGGTCACCATGCCCGAGATCCGCGCCGGCCGCGCCGCGATCGACCCGTCCATGACCTTTACCGTGGACGTGAACTGCAACTGGACGGAGGCCTTCGCGGCCAGCGTCATCCCCGAACTCAAGGCGCTGGACACTCTGTGGCTGGAGGAGCCGGTCTTCCCTCCGGAGGACTGGGACGCCCTGCGCCGCCTGGGCGCGCTGGGCGTGGACATGGCCGCCGGCGAGAACGCATGCACTGCGCAGGAGTTCAGCCACCTGGCCCCGGCCGTGCGCTATCCGCAGCCCAGTATCACCAAGGTCGGCGGCGTGTCGGAGTTCCTGCGCGTGGCGTCCATCCTGCGGGGCAGGGGCCAATCCATCATGGCGCATTCGCCTTACTTTGGCCCGGGCTACTACGCCACGCTGCAGATGGCAGCGGCCCTGCCGGAGTTCGGCATGTTCGAGCACCTGTACGTGCAGCCGCAAGCGTGGTTTGGCGGCGAGGTGCTGGCGCCCCAGCGCGGGCAGATGGCGATTCCTGACCGGCCAGGAATCGGCTTCGAGCCAGACATGGACGTCGTGCAATGCTACAAGTCCGACTGGTAGTTTTCACCTCAGTTCCTCACGGCTCGGTAAACGGGACCGTACAGAGCTGAGCTGCCTGCCGCGCGAATTTCTGAAGTTGATGTTGATGTTGATGTTGACCCGACCCCACGGACAGGTATTTGCTTGATTCTCAAGCGGTCACTGGGTCGTGGTTTTGGGCGACGTGCTTCTCCTCGAACGCAATGGGTGAGAGGTAGCCAAGCGCAGAGTGGCG
>JACCDX011267615.1_pt1 | contig 12505 bp, 3 predicted proteins | sample 7449681 | NCBI WGS metagenome assembly JACCDX01 (sample SAMN15323450, study PRJNA562643) | freshwater metagenome | isolation source: river surface water | place: USA:Blue River Watershed | collected 2017-08-18
AGGCGCTGCGCATGCCGCGCACGAAGACGACGTCCTCGCCGGTCAAGCTCTCGCTGAAATCGACGTCAAACGATCCGGCGAGGTAGAGGTAGTCGGCGCCACTGGTGCCCTTGACGGTGATGGCGTGTTCCGCAAGGGTCAGCTCAGGCGCTAAATTGAGCGAAAAATCTGAAAAATTAAGGCCAGGCTGGACAAAATAACGCGTTACTTTGCCCAAGCCAACCACTCCAAACTGACCTAGCCCACATTTATCCTAAAACGAAATGCAGTTTCATGTTGTTGGGATCGACGGCGAGCAAGGCGGTGGTCAAAGACAAGTCCGATCCATGGAGCTTGTTCTGGAATTCAACCAGATTGGTCGGACGCACTTTATCGGAGGCTTGAACCTCTTCGAGCGTGTCGAGCGTGCTATCGTTTGGGTTTAGCAAACCCGGGGTAGCTGGGTCAAGCGACAACAGGATACGCAGTTCCTGAGCGGAAAAATTTGACACCATTCGCGCAGGAGTTAGAGCTGTAGCTTTTGCTGCGTTCCTGCTTTGACCTTGTCCACTCGCATCAACCCCCACATAATCCGTGATGGAATTCCAGAACTGTACCTCGGCCCCAGTCTCGATTTCTCCGGGGTTGGCGAAGGTATCCGCGTAAATTAAATCATCTTGGCCGAAATTGAAAATGCGAGCGGAAAAACCTTTCCCACTTGCCCTCAACCCAGGTGGAGTTCCAGGCGGCGCCCCATCTCTAGGATCATCCACATCCGCAAACGCAAATGCGTACTTTTTATTCGCCGCATTGAATATTGCCGAAGTTGCAATCACAAACTGGTCCGACAGCGGGTCGCCACGCCCAGTCATATCGAGCCAGTAGTACGAGTCCTGCAAGGCGCCTGCGTCAGACATTGTTTTCGAGAGTGTGCCCGCCCGGTCTTCAAGACTGTCGTCGTTAAGCGCCTTAGCGGGCCGAACTGTTCTGAATTTCGTCACACTGGCATCTGTCAATGCCTCATTGACGAGTCCGTTGGCATCTTTGATCGCACCTGCTTCAAATTCAATATGGTATGAGTTTGTGAAATCAAGATCGATGCAAGGATCAATGATCAGCTTGTTATCCACAATTTTGACGATGGAGTTGTTTGTTCGAATCGCAGTATTCAATTCCATTGGCGTCTTCGTCGTCACCTGCGACAGACGCAAAGTCGTTTCCGAATCCAAATCTTGATTTTGTGACATTACTTTGGTATCACCAACGACATTGGTCCCATCCGCCGAAATGGTGATTTCAATATCGTTGAATTTTGAGTCTTGATCTGCGAAACCATTAATGGATTTACGTTCTTTTTCATTGTCATCATTGACGATCTTGATCTTTTTGCCTTTGACCAGCGACAAATTGGGCGCATTCAAGCTCAGCACCAGGTTCGAGCGCACATCCAGCGCTGAAACGCCCTTGAGCGCCCCCCCCGAAATGGATGGGCGGTCTGGATTGTCATTGGTGAAAACTTGATCCGAGAAAGAGGCGGCTTCATTGCCCGCCAAGTCCTGGATATCCGTGGCATCGCCGGCGGCATTGGTATAGGAAACGGTCGAGGTTTTGACATCCTCACCAAAGGCATAGGCAGAATTGAGGGTGAGTACCACATTTTTACCTGCAACGGAAACCGCCGTAACGGTTTTGCCCGTCACGTTGAAGTCGTTGGCGGTGGGCACAAAATTGGCCGCATCACTCAAAGACTCACTGAACATCAAAGTCAGCTTGTTCCCGCTGGCACTGGCACCCTTGAACGTGGGCATCATGGTGTCGACCGTGACTGCTCCGCTGAGGGTGGCGCTTGCACTGGAGTTGCCAGCTGAATCGATCTGGCGCACCATGATGCTGCCCGAAGCGTAACTGCCCTCTGGCAACGGGGTGCTGGCCCCGCTGCTCACGGGGCTCCAGGAAGATCCTCCATTGGTGCTCAATACCCATGTGGCGCCGGGCTCCAAGGTGTTGACATGGAGGGTCCCGATTCGCGTGACCCCATCGCTGGCACTGGTTCCCGTGTCGGTGGCCAGGGCTGGCATGAGGGCTGCTGGCGGTGCGATGGTGATCGCTCCCAAGCTTGTTTCACTGCTACTCTGCCCCACCGTGTCGGTCTGACGCACTTTGACCAGATTCGCAGCATACGACCCCGCTGCCAACGTGAACGCCGAACCACTTCCCGTCACCCAACCTGAGCCTGGGTTGTATTCCCACGTTTTGACGTCGGCGGCCAGATTTTTCACCTGGACCACGCCCACGCTGCTGATGCCGTCCGTGGCGATGCCTGTATCCGTTGCCAAAGCGGCCAACGGCGCGTTGGGTGCAGTGTTATCCAGGGCATAGCCCGTCATGAGGGCGTAATCTTGTGACTCCATGGGGAGTTTGCTGCTGACACCCGTCAGGGCGTTTGTGGGAACAGTCACCTTGGTGAGAACCAAATCGTTGGCGTTGCCCGTGGCGGGTAACGTGCCAGTGAAGGTGATGGTTTTACTCCCCGCCGCCCCAAAAGCGCCGCTGGTCGCTTTTAAGTCCACCATCATGCCATTGAGCTGGTCTGTGAAATTGAGGGTGACGTTTGCTAATGAGGCACCCTGGAGCAACGTCACCTCCTCACTGAGTGTCAAGGTGATTTTGATCGCATTGCCGCCCTTGCCCCGTTTGATGGGATCGACGTCGTCTGAAATGTCGGCAGCAACCACCACAGGTCGGAATGCGATGGGCATACCTTTGACGTCAGCCAGGTCGTTACCTGCCACGTCTTGCACCACCCCGGTGGCGTCGTTAGCCCCCGTCAAATCCGCATAGGCCAAATTCAGCGGGGTGTTTTTGGCCAATTCATCGGTCAAGGCCTTGGTCTGCGCGGGGGAATCGAGCGTGAGCTTGATCTGGGTATTCAAGGCACCCGCTGCGACGGTTTTCACTGCATAGTCAGCGACCGCCTTCCCAGCCAGGGTGAATGCGAATCGCGCCCCAGCCGTCGATAGGCTGGCACTGTCGAGCGGCTCGGAGAACGTGAGGATCACGTTTTGGGTATCAAATTGCACGCCCTTGAGCGTCGGGGCCGAAGTATCCACGGTGAGGGCCCCAGCGATTTTCGAGATCATGCTGATATTGCCAGCCTGGTCCGTTTGACGTGCCTGCACGTCGTTGGCCGCGTAACTGCCGGCGGCCAAGGTGAAGCTACTCCCAGCGCCCATGCTCCAATTGGTGCCGCCGTCGATGCTGTAAGACCACATGGCGTTGGCTTCAATGCCCGAGACCGACACGGCACCATTGCCGGTGATGCCATCGGAGGCATTCATCCCCGTGTCGCTGGTGAGCATGATGCCTGGCGCCGCGACTTGGCTATCCAGCTTGTAGCCCGATTCCAGGCTGTAGCCTGTGTAGACCATGAGTTGCTGACTCGTGTTGCCCGTGAGGCTCACGCCATCGGGCACCGTCATGGAGTCAAAAATCAGATTGTCGGAATTTTTATTGGCCTCAAAGGTTCCCGTGAGGGTGATGGTCGTTTCGTTGGTCAACGCGGCCGTTCCCGTGAACAGCACGGCATTGCCTTTGACGGCGTCCTTGAAGTTGAAGGTGACATTACTCAAGTTGCCCATCAGCTTGACCGGCTCACCAATGGTCAGGACCACACTGACGGTATCGCCAGGTTTACCCACAGTTTTGGTGTCCTGGGAATCGGTGATCTGCACCTTGGTCACGGTGGGTTTGTCCACACTGCTGAGGGTAAAGGTGACCGGCGAGCTGACCAGTCCCGCTTTATCTGTGGCGACCACCTTGACCGCGCGCTCGGCCTCCACCCCGGTTGCCTTTCCGCTGAGGACCCCCTCGCTGGTGAGGGTAATGCCGCCAGGCAAGTTACCCTCCATCACTTTGTAGGAGAGGACATCTTTCGCGTCAGGGTCGGCAAAATAGTCCGACATGTGGAGGGTACCCAATTGCCCTTTCACAAAAACCTTGGCGTCGGCTGCACCTTTGCGAAGCGCTGGTGCTTCATTCTTGTCGTTCACGCTAATGGTGATAGCCTGCTTCGTGACATTGCCGCTGCCATCCGTAGCCGAGACGGTGAGGGTGTAAGTTGATTTTGTTTCAAAGTCGAGCGCACGCTTGGTGGTAATTTCACCGGAAGTGCTGTTGACCATGAAGGTGTCGTCGGTCAGACCATAGGTGACCGTTTGCACATCCAGGGCTTTGACCTTGTAGACCGAACCGCCGGTGGCCAAGGTCTCGTCCACACTGGCCATCGTCGCGCCTTGGAACACAGGTCCGAGGGTATCGACTTTTTTGACATCATCTTCAGTGATTCCAAAGGATTTGGCAATTGGAATCACCTTCGAATTGACCTGGCCAACGGGGCTCTTGACAAAGTTATCCAGGGCCTCTTTGAGGTCTGTTTTGGCGACGAACGTGCTGTCACTGAGTTTGGGCGCAACCGCTGCAACGACACCCGGCTTCGAGAGCATCGCATTGACGATGCCGTACTCATTACCCGCGTCGCTTTTGCTGGGGGCTTGCACCGGATCGCTTTGCAACTTGATATCGAGCAGGCCGAGGCTCTTCGCCACGTCGCTATTGACATCGTTCAGTGTTTTGGCATCAAACTTGCCCCCCGCTTCGAACTTTTTCGCCGCCAAGGTGGTGACGTGGTTGAGGTTGACCTTCTTGTAGCCACTTTCAACGGTCACAAAGGCCGATATCAAATCGACGCCATCGGCCGCGTCTTGCAGGGTTTCATCGAAATCGCTTGCAAAGTCGAGATTGCCCGCTTTGTCTCGGATCACGACCTTGACCATGCCAGCGAAAGAACCCAAATCAATCAGAACGCGCCCGTTGGTCAGCTTGGCAGGGAATTTCGCACCTTTATCGATGGATTCCACCACATTATTGTTGACTTTCAGGACGATAACCTCGAGGTCGTTTGAATCCTTGACTGGGCCGAGCGTCAAGCCCAAATCCAATCCGTTATTGGGCGTCGATGAGCCGCCGGAATTGGCGACCAATTGCAGACCCACCGCTGCAAACAAAGCCATGGCCACATCGTTCGTGCGTTGGCCGGAGGACTCCATGGCGGGGGCAACCGGCATTTGTGCTTGGGCGAGTTGGATGTCTTGCACCTCCTTGCTGCCCGCCAGCAATGTCTCGGTGTGAGGCCCGGCTTGGACGAGTAAGCTGTCTTCGGGTGAGAGGCTAAAACCCTCCGCGTATTCCCATGCAGGCGCTTGATCCACAGCCAGGTCTGTCGCGAACAGGGCGGCCTGAACGGGAGTCCCCTCTTGGGAATCGGATGTCAAGTGGCGATCTTCGTCGCCGTCTTGCACGCCCTTTTTGCCCGTATGTGCAAAAAAGTCTTGAATGATGATTTGCACATTGCCCTTGAGGACGATCACCAGATGATTCCCTTGCCGCTGTGCCTTTTCGGGCGTGACGATTTGGTCTTGCGCGTTGATCACCCGATAGAGCTTGCCCGCCTCGGCCACTTGGGTATGCACCTGGCCAGCCAAGAGCGCCTCGGATTGGCCTTGCAGCAGTGATTTGCTGTTGCGATGGCGCCAAGCCAGACGCAACGCCGCCGAGATTGCGCTCTCAGGGGGGGTTCCGGCAGAAGGCAGCTGTTGATGCGACATGGGATTTCCCTTTCTTAATTTGGAAACAATCACGACGGAGGGCGGTCAAGGAATGCATTCTTTTCAATTCACTCAACCGCTGAATTGAGAACTCAGTATAGAACAAACAAATTCTATTGTATGATTCTATTTTAAATAAATAGTATTTTTTGGCTTATTTTCCGGCATGTCGAGAGGACGGATTGCGGGAAAATTTTTCTGACTTAAACGATTCCTCGGTCGCCGTGCGCTGGGGTGTGCATCACCCCGCTAGACGGAGCTAGCCCATGCGGCCCCCTGTGGAGGCTCAATTCGTGAGCTGACCCCAAGCCTTTTCTAGGCGCTTGACGCTCACGGGCTGAGGAGTGCGCAATTCTTGGGCAAAAAAGCTCACCCGTAGTTCTTCGAGTAACCAACGAAACTCACGCAGGCGCTCGTCCTGCACCCCCTTGCGCTCGGCCACCAGCCGCCAATAGCGCTGTTCCAGCGTTTTGAGCTCAGCCATACGCTGGGCATCGCGGGCCGGATCACTGCGGTATTTCTCGAGCCGCAGGGTCACGGCTTTGAGGTAGCGCGCAAAATGCGGCAAAGCCGTCCAAGGGGTTTGGGCAAGAAAGTGCTTGGGCATGAGGCGCTGCAACTGCTGGGTACAGTCAGCTGTGGCGTCTGGGGCCTGGCGGGTGTCTTTGATTTTGCGCAACGCCGTGGCGTACTCTTGCAAGATGACGCCCGCCAAACGCGCCACCTCGTTGGCAATCAGGGTCAAGCGCCCGCGCCCCTCGGCCACGCGGGCCTGAAAGCTCGCGGCATCGTTGGGCAAAGGGTCCTGCAAAAAAGCGCGCGCCAAGGCCACCTCCATGATTTGTTCGCGCAACTCCTCCTGGGTCCCCAGCGGCATGTAGGCCACCGCCATCTTTTGTAAATCGGGAATGTTTTTTTCCAGGTATTTGAGGGCGTCGCGAATCTGCAAGGCCACGAGGCGCAGCAGGCCCTTGCGGTGCCGGCTCGCGGCCACCTCGGGCTCATCGAACACCTCAATGAAAACAGCGTCCCCACCATCCATGAGGGCGGGAAAACCAATCAAGGTCTGCCCGCCTTTGCGAATCTCCATCAACTCGGGCAATTCGCCAAAGGACCAATCGGTGTAACGGGTCTCGGCGCTGGCTGGGGTTCGCTCCGGCGTCTTCGCTTTGGCGGGGGCCGTCGCAGCGGGCACTCCTGCGGTGTCGGGGCTTTGCGTGAGGATGGGCGCGAGCGAGTCCTTGAGTTGGGCCAGGGCCTGGAATGCACCCCGGGCCTGCCCGCCCCACTCGGCCTTGAGGGCTCCCAGGTTGCGGCCCATGCCGAGTTGGCGGCCATGCTCGTCCACCACCCGCAGGTTCATGAACAAGTGCGCGGGCACCATGTCGAGCTTGAAATCGGTTCGCTTGACATCCAGGCTGGTTTCATCGCGCACGGTTTTGAGCAGCACGTCGGTGAGCGAGCCCTGAGCAAAGCGCTCGGGCACGCGCAAGGCCTCGGCCAATCGGCTTGCGTTGTCAGGCAAGGGCACAAAGCGCGACCGCGGTTTTTGCGGCAGGCTCTTGAGCAAGGCTTGAATCTTGTCCTTGAGCATGCCCGGCACCAACCACTCGCAGCGCGCCTCGCTCACTTGGTTGAGCACAAAGAGGGGCACGGTGACGGTTACCCCATCGCGCGGGTCACCGGGCTCGTGCAGGTATTGCGCCGCGCAGTCCACGCCACCCAAGCGCACGGTACGGGGAAAGGCGTCGGTGGTAATGCCCGCCGCCTCATGGCGCATGAGCTCCTCACGGCTCAAATGCAAGAGGCGGGGCTGTTGGCGCACCGCCTGCTGCCACCAGGCTTCGAGTTGACGGGCATTGCAAACGTCGGGGGGTATTTGGGCGTCGTAAAAGGCAAAAATCAGCTCATCGTCCACCAGCACATCCTGGCGCCGTGATTTGTGTTCCAGCTCCTCCACCTTGGCCACCAGTTTCTGGTTGGCCGAGAGGAAGGGCAGCCGCGTCTCCCAATCCCCTTGCACCAAGGCTTCGCGAATAAAACGTTCGCGCGCGCCCGTGGGATCGATGGTGGCGTAGGGCCGACGCCGTCCGCTGTAAACCACCAAGCCATAGAGAGTGGCACGCTCCAGTGCCACCACCTCGCCCGACTTTTTCTCCCAATGGGGGTCGAGCAACTGCTTCTTGAGCAAGTGGCCGCCCACCGCTTCAAGCCATGTCGGCTCGATCGCGGCAATGCCCCGGCCAAAGAGGCGTGTGGTCTCCACCAGTTCAGCCACCACAATCCAGCGGCCCGGGCGTTTCTTCAAATGGGCGCCCGGATGGCGATGAAATTTGATGCCGCGCGCGCCAAGGTAGATGTCCTCATCGTCGAGCTTGCAGCCAATATTGCCGAGTAAACCCGCCAGCATGGCCTTGTGAATTTGCTCGTAGCTCGCGGGCGCGGGGTTGAGCTTCCAGCCCTGCTCGGTCACCACCGTGAGCAGTTGCGAGTGGGTGTCGCGCCACTCCCGGATACGCCGGGGGCTCAAATAGTTCTGGCGCAGCAAGGCCTCGTATTGGCGGTTGCTGAGTTTGTGGGTGGGCATGTCGCCCGACGGGGGTTGCCCCCCTTGGGGCCCTTGCGCGGCCTTGGTGAGCGCCAAGGCTTTGCCCGGGCCCGGTGCGCCGGGCGTCTTGCGCTTGGGCAGGCCCGCTTCGCCTCCTCTGGCCGCATGAATCCAACGCCAGAGGTTGAGGTAGCCGCTGAATTCGCTTTTTTCGTCGTCAAATTTGGCGTGCTGTTGGTCCGCCTGGGCTTGTGCCTCCAGCGGACGGTCGCGCACGTCTTGAATGCTCAGGGCGCTGGCGATGACCAAGACCTCATCCAAAGCCTGTTGCTCGCGGGCGGCCAGAATCATGCGCCCGACGCGGGGGTCCAAGGGCAATCGGGCGAGCTCGCGCCCGATGGGCGTGAGCGCATTTTGTTCGTCCACCGCACCCAACTCGGCCAGGAGTTGGTAGCCATCGGCAATGGCGCGCCCCGAGGGGGCTTCAATGAACGGAAAATCCTCCACGCCGCCCAGGTGCAGCGCCTTCATGCGCAGGATGACCCCGGCGAGCGAGGAGCGCAGGATCTCGGGGTCGGTGAATCGGGGGCGCGCGGCGAAGTCGGCCTCGTCGTAGAGGCGAATGCAAATCCCATCGGCCACCCGGCCACAGCGCCCCGCACGCTGGTTGGCCGCCGCCTGGCTGATGGGCTCAACCTGCAACTGCTCGACCTTGCTGCGCAAGCTGTAGCGTTTGACGCGCGCGGTGCCGGTATCGATCACATACCGAATGCCGGGCACGGTGAGCGAGGTTTCCGCCACGTTGGTGGCGAGCACGATGCGCCGCCCCCCGGAGGTCTCAAAGACCCGGTCTTGCTCGGCCTGCGACAGGCGGGAGAAAAGCGGCAGCACGTCGGCTTGGCGGGTGTGCGCCTGGTGCGAGAGGTGACCGCGCAGGTGATCAGCCGCCTCCCGAATCTCGCGTTCGCCGGGCAAGAAAATCAGAATGTCCCCACCCTTGCCCCCTTGCCAGAGCTCGTCCACGGCGTCGGCAATGGCTTCATTGAGGCCGTAATCGCGGCTCTCCTCAAAAGGGCGCCAGCGCTGCTCGACCGGAAAGGTTCGCCCCGAGACCATGAGCACAGGTGCGGGCCCCTGGCGCGACGCAAAATGCCGCGCGAAACGCTCGGCGTCGATGGTCGCCGAGGTGACAATGATTTTGAGGTCTGGGCGGCGCGGCAGGATTTGCTTGAGGTAGCCGAGCAAAAAATCGATGTTGAGGCTGCGTTCGTGGGCCTCGTCAATGATCAGGGTGTCGTAGGCTTCGAGTAGCGGGTCGGTTTGCGTCTCGGCCAGCAAGATGCCATCGGTCATGAGCTTGACGGAGGCGTTTTTGCTCAGGCGGTCTTGGAAGCGAATCTTGAAACCCACCACGTCGCCGAGCGGCGTTTGGAGTTCCTGCGCGATGCGCTTGGCCACGCTGCTCGCGGCAATGCGTCGAGGCTGGGTGTGACCAATGCGCTTGGGGCGCGCGGGTTTGCCACCCGGGGCGGTGGGGCCCGCCTGCCCACGCCCCATGGCCAGCGCGATTTTGGGCAGCTGGGTGGTCTTGCCCGAGCCCGTCTCGCCACAGACGATCACCACCTGGTGCGCTTGTAGCGCCGCCATGATCTCGGGCACCCGGGCCGAAACGGGCAACTCGGGTGGAAATTCGATTTTCAGATCGGTCACAGACGGCAAAGTGGCTGAAACTTGGGACACAATGGTGCATTATCCCCGCAGCTTTGCACCGTGCCCATGTCGACTGTCTTTAACTTCACCTTCGTGCCCTGGTTTCGCTCGGTCGCCCCCTACATCCACATGCACCGTGGCAAGACATTTGTGGTGGGGGTGGCGGGTGAGGCCATTGCGGCGGGCAAAATGCCCAGCATCGCGCAGGACTTGGCCCTCATCCAGAGTATGGGCGTGAAGATCGTGCTGGTGCATGGCTTTCGCCCGCAAGTCAATGAGCAATTGCACGCCAAAGGGCATGAGCCGCGCTACTCCCATGGCATGCGCATCACCGACAGCGTGGCCCTGGACTGCGCGCAGGAAGCGGCAGGGCAGCTGCGCTTTGAAATCGAAGCCGCGTTTAGCCAAGGGCTGCCCAACACCCCCATGGCCGGCGCCACGGTGCGCGTGATCTCGGGCAACTTCATCACCGCGCGCCCCGTGGGCATTCTCGATGGGGTGGACTTCCAACATTCAGGCCTGGTGCGCAAAGTGGATGTGGCGGGCATTTCGCAGAGTTTGCAGTCTGGCGCCATGGTGCTCATCTCCCCTTTTGGCTTCTCCCCCACTGGCGAAGCCTTCAACCTGACCATGGAAGAGGTGGCCACCTCGGTGGCAACGGCGCTCCAAGCCGACAAGCTGATTTTTGTGACCGAAGTCCCAGGCATTCGCTTGCGCCCCCAGGAGCCCGAGTCGGAAGACAACCCCATCGACACCGAGCTGCCCCTGGCGGCCGCCGAGGCCATGCTCAAGGATTTGCCCCATACCAACAACCCCACCGATGTGGCGTTTTACCTTCAACACTGCGTCAAAGCCTGCAAGAGCGGCGTTGAGCGCAGTCACATCCTGCCCTTTGCGGTAGACGGCTCACTGCTGCTCGAGATTTACATGCACGATGGCATCGGCACCATGGTGGTGGATGAAAAACTCGAGAGCTTGCGCGAAGCCACCCATGAAGATGTGGGGGGCATACTCCAACTCATCGAGCCGTTTGAGAACGATGGCACCCTTGTCAAGCGCGATCGCAATGAAATTGAACGCGACATCGAACAGTACACCGTCATCGAGCACGATGGCGTGATCTTCGCCTGTGCCGCCCTGCACCCTTACCCAGAGGCGGGCACCGGGGAGATGGCCGCGCTCACCGTGGCGAGCAACGCCCAAGGTCAGGGCGATGGCGAAAAAATCCTCAAGCGCATCGAGCAGCGCGCCCGCAACAAAGGGCTCAAGAGCATTTTTGTGCTCACCACGCGCGCGATGCACTGGTTTTTGAAGCGGGGCTTTGTGCCCGTCAACACCGATTGGTTGCCCGAAGCGCGCAAGCGCCACTACAACTGGAACCGCAAGAGCCAAGTGTTGGTCAAGCACCTCTAACCCCTCATTGCTGAGATTGACATGAGTTTTGTAGTCCCCGATCTGAGCCAGACCCCTCGCTTACAGCACCTGGTGCACAACCTGCAAGAGCTCGTGAGCCGACCTCGCCCTGAAGCCGACATCCTGGCGCGTGGCAAAGTGCTGCTGGAGCAGTTGGTCGGGCAGGACGATTGGTTGCCCGAGGCCTTTGCCCAACCCCACCCCGAGCATTACCAACAGTTTTTGCTGTACGCCGACCCCGAAGACCGCTTCTCCATCGTGAGCTTTGTCTGGGGTCCCGGCCAAGCCACACCGGTGCACGACCACACCGTCTGGGGCCTCATTGGCATGCTGCGCGGGGAAGAGGTGAGTCAGCCCTATGCCCAAGATGCGCAAGGCCGCTGGCAACCCAGCGGTGAGGCCATCCGCCTCCAGCCCGGACAGGTCGAAGCGGTCTCGCCCACCGTGGGCGATGTGCACAAGGTTCACAACGCGAGTGCGCAGACCGTGGCCATCAGCATTCACGTCTACGGGGCCAATATTGGCAAGGTGCGACGCCATGTCTACAAAGACGACGGCAGTGTGAAGGAGTTCATCTCCGGCTACAGCAACGCGCTCACGGCCCCCGAGAGTGCCTTCCCGCGCATGACCTTTTTGCAAGTGCGCGAGGCTTTGCTGGCCAAGCGCGAAATCGCCCTCATCGATGTGCGCGAGGAAGACCCCTTCGCCCAAGCCCATCCGCTCTTTGCCGTCAACATTCCCTTGGGCCAACTCGAAGCGCAGGCCTGGTCTCGGATTCCCTTGCGCGATACCTGCATCGTGGTTTACGGCCAAAACCTCGCCGGCGAAGACCTCGCCGAAAACGCCGCCACCCTGCTCCAGCGCCTTGGCTACACGCACGTGCATGTGCTCGCGGGCGGGCTCAAAGGCTGGGCCGACAGTGGCGGCGAATTGTTTCGCGACGTGAACGTGCCGAGTAAGTCCTTTGGCGAGCTGGTCGAATCCGTGCGCCATACCCCCTCGCTCTCGGCGCAAGAAGTCAAGGCCTTGATCGATGGCCAAGCCGACGTGGTGGTGCTCGATGCGCGCCGCTTTGACGAATACCAAACCATGAGCATTCCCCAAGGCGTGAGCGTGCCCGGCGCGGAACTGGTTTTGCGCGCGCGCGCCATGGCGCCCAAGGCGAGCACGCGCATCATTGTCAATTGTGCGG
>JACCDX011563613.1_pt1 | contig 12504 bp, 8 predicted proteins | sample 7449681 | NCBI WGS metagenome assembly JACCDX01 (sample SAMN15323450, study PRJNA562643) | freshwater metagenome | isolation source: river surface water | place: USA:Blue River Watershed | collected 2017-08-18
AAACTTTTTCTTTTTTTCTGAAGTGCTTTTTTCATTTTCCGAAAGATTTTCCGCATTTTTTTCCGCAAGAAATCCAGCAATATTTTTATTTTCATCAATGTAAATATTATTTTAATAATATTAATCAATATATTATTAATAAATTTATTAAAGATTATCAACTAACGTTAAACTGTCACCATATATCCTTCAGTTGCTAAAAACCCGCTTACATTCAATTTATCGAGAATAATACAATTATTTTCATGCATTTTTAAGTAAATCCCTATTTCAATACTCATCCCCTTCTCAAGCTCTTCGGTCATTTCCGTTAAAGCTATCATAAAATCCTCAATGCATTTTCCCGATATTTTGTAAAATATAGTGGAAAATGAAGTGGTTGAACCATCCCAATATGTAAAAACATTCGTTTCCCCGTTAAAATCATCGTATTTAAACATTGAATTTAAATAATATCGCCCTGATAATTTAAACACGTTATTATATCTTTCGACAAAATAATTATTATTACAACCAACCTTTTTCAATGCCTCTAATAAAAGATGTGCCTCGCCCAATCCCTTATACTCACTCTCAACACTCGCTTTTATCACATTATTCCCGTAAAAATTATGGTAATAATCAACACTTTTCCGTATTTCTTCTTCCATCTCACTATATTCCTCTAAATTGGATGCATCGCAAAGCATTATTTCGACATTTGGAATAAATTTCCGTATGCTTTCGATTGACTTCATCGTTTGCAAGTATCGCTCTTCAACCGTAAATATTGAACGCGTATGATAATATGACAATGGTTTATCGATACAATTTAAAACAGATGTTATAATAACCAAATTTTTCCTAAATATATTTTCATCTATTATATCTTCAAAATCTTTAATTTTATAAATGATATCATATCGCATCGAATATTCTTTGATAATTTCGCGATTATTTAATATCATAGTATTATCCATTAATCCTCTTAATTTCTCGATAATTTCATCGTCATTATTTAAAAGATAACCATTAATACCATCTTTTATAATCGATTTTAGGCCATATACATTACGAGCAATTACAGGAAGACCATAAGAGAAAGCCTCGATACATGTAAAAGATCCCGTTTCATATACAGATGGTATTAATATTAGATTATTAGCTAAATATATCTTGTCCATTTCTAAAGGACTTACAAAATCATGCAGGAGTATTTTTGATTCTTTAATTAATATGTCAAACTTTTCAGTATACTCTTTGTTAAAAGTATAATCCTTTTCACCATAAATATTAAATATTAAAATAGATGATAATTCATTTGATAATTCACATAACTTCTTAAAAAAATGGATTGGTATCTTCTCTTCAGCAATTCTTCCAATAATAGCGACATTGATTATTGCATTTGTTTTATTATTAATATTATCTTTTCTTTTTGGCCTTCCTTTATTTTTTTTTGTTTCATTTGCATCTTTTGTTTCATTTGTTTTATTTATTTTATTTGTTTCTTTCACAATCTCTGTTCCAAGTGTCACATAATAATTCTCTTTAATATTTTTCCATGAAACGTGCTTCTCTTTCTCGTCATATAAATGAATGCATTTTTTCATATTAAGTAATGAAATATTCTTGTTGTAACATATTGCTGAATGAACAAAATATACAATGTTATTAGCATTTATTCCTCGATAAATATTAAAGTTATCATTTAAATATAAAGAGTAATGGTCAATTATTAAATGAGGATTTATTGTTATTAATATGCTATTTAAATATTCGTGATTCCATTGAAACGGTATCATCTTTATATTTTTAATCTCATATACATAAGAATCATTACTAATATACAGTAGATAATACTGATATTTATCATGATCTCCATATTTGTCAATATAATAAATATATCGTTCAATCCCTCCTGTAAAGAATAATCCCATTATATTAACAACTCTTTTTTTCTCTTTTTCCTTCTCCATTCCATATTTAAAAAATATTTCATTTTGAATATTTTTATTATTCCCATCATAATCTTTGCATGAAACAATGTTTTTCAAATAAAAATAATTTGCCATCGACTTTTGATGTAAATACACTTCTTCTCCATCATCCTTTTCCCCAACACATCCACTCCATGAATACCCCCACATATGAATCGCCCAATTCTCCTCATTTATCACATAGTCTCTCTTCTCATATTTATCTTTAAAAGTATATGAATAAAAGTATTCTGGTGTAAATGCATGATGATTATCGCCTTTGTATAAGTGCCACATCTTTGTAAAATATACCGGACCACTCCTAACAGGTATTCTTTCATTTTTATTTATAATGATATTGTAAGATATGTTTTTTATAATCTCAAACAGAATCCTATCATAACGCTTAAATCCCATTAATCCAATTGCAATAAAGTCATTTGATTCATACGCACTAAATCCGTCATATTTTTCGACAAGTGTCGTTATATTTTTGATTGATAAAAAATCACAATCAACGTAAATTCCCCCGAAGAAATATAGCAATTCATATCGTAAGATATCTGCCTTCATTGCCATCTCAGTCGCATTATTGTATGCCTCTTGATTGATTAATTTAGGTATATTGGAATCATTCCAAAAACATAATATATAATCTTGATGATTTTCAATCCAACCTTTAATGTATTCTAAATACTCATCCGGAATTTTATTATTACCGATCCATATAAAATGCATTATTTTTGGTATATTATCCTGATTTTGAAAAAATAGCACTTTCTCAATAGACGAAATAATTCCTGAATTTAAACTATACCATTTATCTTTAATGAAATTAAAATCTATTTTATCCAATATATATTTTTTTCTTTTTTCAATATCTTTCTCAGTTATGTTAAATAATGCTATGTCATCAAACTTTTCATAATAAATTATAATGATGTCATCAAATAATCTATTTAACTCAATATTTTTTACAGAATCAAATAAAATAATATTAACACCAAAATCTATATAATAATTGATTAAATCAATATTTTTATTGGTTAGTATTACATAATTGTCGGTATTATTCTTATTATCATTATTGCAATTATCATCAACCATACTTTTAATAATATCGTTATCTTTTCCAATAAAATATTCATTCTTTTTAGAAATATATGGAATATATTTATCATCATTATCTTTTATATATATTTTTTTATCATTCTCATATTTTATCATTAATTTATTTCTAAAAATTTGATAACTATATGACGATGAATCATTATTATTTTTATAACATATATTTTGATTATCATATCTAGTAAACAAATATTCTTCTTCATCTACATTTATTTTTTTGTACAACATATTAAAATACTCTTTTGTATAATATTTAAATTTAAAGTATATGAATGTATTATTATGTTTATAATCCAACTCATTTAAATCTTTTGCATTATATATTTTTCGCAAAGGATATCTACAATCAATGATGTATTTTATTTTTTTTATATTTTTACATTTATCAATATCTAATACATCAATTATTGAAACGTCATTATTTTTAACATTATTTATACTATAGTAATTTATTTCATCTTTTTTATTCCAGCCATTGTCATTTCCACTATTATCATCCATATAAAAATAATCGCTATCCCAATTATTCCAATCAATCTTTAATATTTTGTCGATAAAATGTAAATGCCCGATATCGTTTCCTCTTTTTAATATTTTGGGATTATTCTCTTTAATCTCTTCATACCAATTTGTATGAAAAATATTTATTTTTTTCATATTACTTATCATTTTATTAAACTATCAATTAAAATGATAAAAATGTTTAAAACTAAACTCGTGAAATTATGTGCTCCAACCAGAATGAATTTGCATACTTGCATCATAAGATTCAAAATTTTCATCATAATTATTCCATTCTGTATCAAGTGAATAATTGTTAATGCCAATATTTATATGATTAAAATCATTATTTCTCTTCTTCGGCCCTTTAACAATAATTTCGTTCTCATAAAATATATACCATATATTTAATTTATTTTTTCTTCCCAAACGTTGTGCTCTACCAATTATTTGATTCTCTAAATCTAAATCCGTTTTATGTAGGAAAACAATATCACTTGTACATTCCAGGTTTAAACCGCAACCAAACAGATTAGAGTTCAACAATATTACATTCATCGTTCCGTTTTTATAAGAGGCGACTGAACGATTTATCGATTCAATATTTCCATCATCCAATTCGATAAATTTAACATTAAAATCATTTAATATTCGTTTTATATTATCGAATATACGAATGAAGCTTGAGCAAAATATGACCTTGCTGTTTGAATAAATTTTTGTTTTTATAAAATATTCTAAAAATTCAAGTTTTGTCTTCTGTATATATTTTACACCAGCCTGCCTATTCATCAATTCTTCATCATGCTCTTTTTTATTTTTAAAGCTAAAATATGTTGTATTTAAATCATTGCAAAATAAACATTTATTCTTCAATAATTTATTATACCACTCATTCAAACAATCATGACATGTTGTTTTATTACAACATTTTGCATAATATTTATCATTTTCATCTTTATACTCTTGATTACAATAAACGCAATGATCTGTATTCTCTTTATTCTCCTGAATCACAATAAAATCTTCCATTTTAATATTTTCTAAATTACAATAAAGACAATTTGTCTTCTCATATTTATTATACCACGTATCAACACATGTATAACATATTATATTTTTACAACACTTTGATATAACTTTTGTTTCAACATTTTCAAAATCCTCGTAACATAATACACAAAAATTGTTTTCTTTCAATCTCTCCTTTATTAAATTAAGTTTCATTTCACATGTTTCTAAAGATTTTTTTGATGTTTCAATTTGTTTACGTATATTTTCCAATCTTTCGACTTGAATACTATCTATTTTTGGTATCATGTTTTCTAAATCATTTATTCTTATCTTTTCCATTTCAATTGTATCAATATAATCTTTTACAATATATTCCAATGCTTCCTTTTCATTTTGTGCTATCTTATTGCAAAATTTTTTATTTAATTTGGAAAAATCCATTGCATTTAATAATTTGTATTCATCCGTAGAGAATATTCCATTAAAAATAGTATCTAAATAAATATTTTTGCATATAATTCTGTATATATTTGGTTCTTCTAACAATAAATTATCATCAATAAAATTATTATAACATTTGCAAGTGATTTGTGGTAAAATCTCTTCATCAACCATTTCGGTATATATACCTAAATCTTTATGATTAAAAGATGCCGATACAAACCATATAAAATTGGCATTAATCTTATCAACAAGAAAAGAACTTATGCTATCCACCTCATCAAAAATAATTCTATCAATAAAAATATTTAAACATTTCATTGTTGTTGATATGACATTATAAAATAATGATGTTGTTATAATTAAATCATACTCTTTAAACATATCTTTATTTCGATATAATTCCATTATGTCGCCATATTCAGTTATCTTTTTATATTTAATTAAACTATCTGTTAGTTGATTAATTGAATTGCACCATTGTCCCATAATATTTTGTGGAACAACAACTAATGTTTTAATTTTAGTTACATAAATTAATGTTAGCAAAGCATATGTTTTTCCAGTTCCAGGTTTATCGCTCATTATTCCAAATACGGAGAGTTTATTATTTTCAATATCAATGCATCTTTTAACCATTGCCAATTGATGATATTTTAATTTAATCTTTATATCATTAGGTTGTTCAATTCTAGATGATTCATCTGTTATTAAATTCATTTTATATTTTATTCTATTCTTTTCAATTATAATAATTTATCCAGTTATCCTTAAGTAAATTTTTTTATGGAACAATTAAAAATCTTTTATTTATAGTCAATTTATTGAAATATTGTTACAATTTATATGATCTGGATGAATTAACGACAATCTTCCATCTTCATGTGGTATATTGTAATAAATATTAACAATGTTGGTGATAACTTCATTCTCTTTGGATTTTTTGTTATCAAATAAATCCGTTCCAATGTAATAATCTATATTTGGAGTCTCTTCATCATTTGAAGCTAGTTCAATGTCATAAAATCTAGCAAGTGATGTATATTTTTTATTATTCATAATACTCTTTTTCTTTTCTGTCCCATAATATGATACAGATAGTTCAATTAAATCACTTGTACAACAATAGAACCATAAATAGGTAGACATACAATAAAAATAATTAAAAACTTTATTTATGAAAATAAATTTATTATCATTACAATGATATAAATACCATTTTGTATTAGGCGGGCCACCGATTGTATTGATTTCGCAAAATTCATTCTTATTTTTGATGACATTATTATATGCCTTTTTATCTACCATACATTTATCGTACATAATGGGATTTTCAATTCGTTTTTTATTGTTATATGCATCTTCAAAATGCATTATTAAATCATTTTGGATCAATTGATCAAATTCCATATCCTCAATAAAATATTATTATTCTATTTATAGATAAAATTCTTTATATTATTTTTTTTAATCAATTTTTTTATATTGCGGGTATTTAATTAAAAAAGAAAAATAAGATATCTATTATACGATAAAATGTGTAGTATAAATCACGATTTGAAGGCCGTTTTTATTCATGTCCATAAAACGGGTGGAACTTATATAAGCTATATGTTGCATAAATATTATGGTTTTAAAAATTACTATTTAAGACGTCCTGATCACGATACTTTCTGTTTAAATAAAAAGAAAACTACTAAATACATAAATTATGAGAATAGGGTTCATGGCGTATTAATGTACTATAAAACATCACCACAACTTAATAAAAAGATGGGAATGACGCCACAGAAATGGGAAACATATTACAAATTCTGCTTTATCCGGAATCCATATGATAAAATCATCTCTGCATGGTATCATGTAAATCGATATAATATACCTTTTAAAAATTATTTAAATCTCACTAACATTTGCAATGATGTCGAATATATACATGTATTTATGCCACAAGTGCGAAATATAATTAACCAAAAGGGAAATATAACTGTGAACTTTATTGGTAGATTTGAAAATTTAGAAGAGGATTTCCAAAAAGTCCTAATAAATATCGGGATTAAACGTATTATTCATGAAACAAATAAAAAGATGAATAAACGCGACCATGATGATTTTTTTAATTATTACGACCAAGAGACACTTGATAAAGTAAATTTTTTACTAAAGGAAGATTTCGAAAAACTTCCCTTCAAAATGTATAAAGATATAGAAGAATTCAAAGGCGATTTTGAGAAAAAAAATGGTGATAATGAAGCGACAATATAATCTTCCAACAAAATATAGAATTTAAAATATTTAATTTAAAACATATAGTTTAAAAAGAAAAGGGAGGGGTTTTTAGGGGAACCGCAGGTTCCCTAACAAGGAACTCTCGTTAAATTAACATTGCATTTATAAGGATATTTATAGCTTCTATTTGTACCATGTTCTCTTGCCACTTTATCAACCATATCAATCTTTTCAGTTGTTGAATGTATACCATCACAATAGTAATATTCATTCAACTTTTTACAACATATATGATTACGTTCATTTAACTTTGCACATTGCCACTCTTTACCAGAAAAACTGTATTTTATTTCACAATTATGACAATAAGAATTTCCTAATCCCATTGACGTCCAATTATAACAATAATTCCCTATCATCGTTAATCTACAACATTTTATACAATAATCTGGATAACCATCACCATATTCTTCTTCAGGAATCTTCTTTAATTCACCGATAAATTCCTGGTAATTTTTATTTGTCGTTTTATAACTATCTATAACAACATATGAATATGATTTATTTGTCAATACTGGATTATTTTGTTTAATCTCTACTTTTGTCGAACCCAAATCAAATATAACAATTTTTTTATTATCACTTATATCACGAGTATTTAATTCACCAAATAAAAACCGTGAAGTATAATCATCTGTATTAAGTTTTCGCTTAAAGTGTAATTCTAAATCATTATTATAATGATATGCTTGATTTAATAGAGTATCGTTATATGTAAGTAGATTGATAAATAACATTAATTTATAAGTATCTCTATGAGTTTGATAGAATAATAATGTTTGATTGTAAAATACGGTAGAATTTTCATTTATCATACCATTTCTTGTATCAAAATCACATAATATGTTATTAAAAATATTTTTTTTTATAACTTTATTTTCATTGAATATATCAAAATATATAATCATTCCTGAAATATACATATCTGTATATTTACTGCTATAAACAAATGCAATAAAATATCTATTTACTCTATTTTTATCACATACAGCATAAATATCATTAAACATATTCATAAATTCAACGGGACCTTCGACGATTATTTGAGTATTTGTTAATAAATCTTCATAAATAATATTTTTATTTTTTTCTCTGTTGTAACGACTATTAAAATAATATTTATTTTTAAATACACTTGCATCATCATCATTGCCTTCAGTTTCACTTTCACTTTTTTCATAAAATATTTTTTTAAATGTTAGTTTATTAATGATTTGTTCCAATAATGGAAAAAAATCACTTTTTAAATCCCTGACCATACTATTATATTGTTTTTTACTTTCTGTTATATTCTCAATTGATTCCATTTTATGTTTGATATATTTTTTATATTAAACATATAAACAATATCTTTAATATAATTTTATTTATTTTTATATTTTTGTATTTTTGTATTTTTGTATTTTTGTATTTATTGAAATAAAATAAATTTTACAATAAAAGGAAAGGTGCGGAAAACGTAGTTTTCTGCTTAGACAACTTCGTATAAAAATCCATTTCCACCAATCAATTTACGGTTTGGTGATGTACTTTGAATAAACATTCTATATTTCTCCAATTTTCCCGGTTTAATGCGTGCATTCTCTTCATTTGAGCCAATACCAGCAATTGCTCTTGCTGCATCACCTTCATATAATTCTTTTGTAACTTTATCCATTAATATAATCTCTTTTTTCTTTTGAACAATTTCCGGTTTAGTGAATTCATAAAATCCACGACCAACTCTAAATGTAATACCCATCTTATTACAAAAATCCTTGATATTCATATCTTCATCAACATGGAATATTTGAAAACGACTTGGTGGTGATGGAACCAATTCACTCAATCTATCTAAAGATGGAGTTGCAGTTGCAGATCCTCCAACAGTTCTTGAAGTGGGATGATATCTCTCTTTAAATCTAGTGGGATTCATCTCATCTCGAACTTGTTGACGAGTCTTTTTACCCAACATTGTATCAAACATCAAACGCATCGCTTGACTCATTCCACCCGTTCCTTCCTGAACTTCTTGTTCAAATTGTTCCAATCTGTCTCTATTATACTGTTTAAAACAGATTGCCTGAATCATATCTTTAATATACGAGAATTGGTCTAAAAATACATGATATCCATTTGTTATTTCAGCCACTTCAGAATAGAAATTAAATGCTTCCGTATTGCCACGATTTAAACATTGTACAGAAAATACCTGAATATTTCTATTTTTTAATGATTCCGCTTCAACTCGCCAATCTATTTTTGTTGGATTTTCATTTTTTTCATGTGGTGGCGCATCTCCAATCAAAATTAAACTTTTCATTGTTGCATCAGCACGCCAAGATAAAGATTTAATTGTTTGTAAAACCAATTCATAACATTCCGGATAATCTCCACCAGATGTAGAAGGAGCATTTTGAATAAAATTTTTAATTTCAGTTTGGTTATTTGTAAAATCCAATTGCGTAATAACTTTGTCACCATCACAATAATCGCCATGTGAGATTATTGCAACTCTTAATAAAGGTATTTCATTAAATAAACGTTCAGTCATTGATGTTACATGACGTCTAACTTCCGTTAAACAAGGATACATACTTCCAGTTGTATCAAATGATATAACAATATCTGTATTATTTACAGTATTTGTATTGGGTAAATCAGTTAATACAGAACCTTCAATATTTGCAACGGGTTGATCCAAAGATGCCATTGTAGGATCCAACTCACTCATCTTTGTATTTCCATCATCTTTATTAACCCATTCACTTCTGCAATTTGGACAAGTTGTTCCATGTTCTAACCATTTATCAATACATGATTTATGATAATTTTTGTGACAAGTAGATATACATTCAACTAAACAGTCCGTACCAAGATCTTCAAAACAGATTGCACACATTCCATCAACAGCAACAGTAGGACTACTTGTTTCAGTTTTTGCAACAATTAAATGTGATAAACAGATCTTCCAAGATGCAGAACATGCTTGAAAAGCATTTTTTTTCCAAGTGGTTTTAGGTCTTTGTGCTAATTCTGCACCTAAATCATATTGTCTTCCAACTCTTACTGTTAAAAATAACAAGTGTTTACAAAATGTTTTATTGCCTTGTTGATCAGGGCATGAACATGAATATGATTCATGACATAAATGTTGTTCATATATATTATTTGTTTGTCCTCTTACTTTAAATGTCCATTCTTCACTACTCTTTTGAGTAGCAGACAACAAATACATTTTCTCACTTAAAGATTTAACTAAACGTTTATTTTCCATTTTTATTTTAATATAATAAACTCCATATTTCTTTATATCATTTTTTGTTGAAACTTATATTTAATCTCTTTTTTCCTATTAGTATTCTCTTCAATACCATTCCAATATGCATATTTATTTTTGTAAATTGCATATAGTCTTTCTTTATTCCTCAAAAATAACATTAAAATAAATTTATCCAACATTTTTATATTTTATATTTTTATTTAAGATATTAAAAATATAAATCTAATCTAATATCAATATATATTATGAGTAATTTTAAAATAGCAAATTTTTGCGAAGCACATAATGCAGAATTTAAGATATATTATAAATACCTTGAGAATCCTTATATATATCAACTTATATTGAAATATTATCCTTTACTACAAACAGCAAAAGCAAAAGATAGTATTAAAAAACTTATTGATAAAAATTACGATGTTATAATTGACAGATTAAAAAAAATTGATATAATAATTTCATTTTATAAAGAGAATCAATTGATAAATAAGAGCGAAATAGGAAAGTTCTTTCATTTTTATGAAAAGGAGATGAAAAAGATAGATATAAAAAAAAAGAGTGATATAAATAAACTTTTTTATAAATTAATCTCTTATGAGAATTGCCTACAAACTATCAAAGAGGCTTTCTATATATTTTCAGATTATAGGGCATGCATCTATTTTTTAACTCCTTCCATTAATTTTTATAATTCAAAGAAAACAAGCAAAACTATTGTTAAAAGAGTCATTAATAATTTTAAGGACAATATCAATACACTTAATCAAATTATGACAAAGATATATTTGGGAGATGCATCCCCATTTGGCCAGCCTCAATATACTACTGCATATACAATGTTTGAAACATTAATTATTATCAAGAAATATTGTAAAAATCCATTGGATGAATTGGATATCAAATTTAAAACGAATAAAAAACCAATTGAAAATAAGGAATTACTAAGAAAATTACATGATAATTTTAATAAATATAAGCTAACTGAAAAGAATATAAATAAGATAAATAATGTATCGCATTTTATTGTTGAATTAAAAAGACTTGGATATGATTTATGGTATACTATAAGTCTTATTTTTGATACAATATATGAAGATTATCAATTAAATGGAATACCAGAAGCACTTGTAGTGGGTTATAAGAACATTTATTTGCAAAAGCAAAATAATATATTGGGAGTAAAGTGTTATATATTGGTCGATAATGACTTTATAACGAATGTAAATATATTTAATAACTTTAATTAGGTTAGGGAACCTACGGTTCCCCTAAAAACCCCTCCCTTTTCCTTTTAGTTTTATTTTTAATGATATTTTCAAAATAAAAGGAGGGGTTCGGGGAACGTAGTTACCTGATTTTAGGTTTTAAATAAATATTAAATGCCAAATATTTTTTCTATTAAATTATTATTATATGAAAGTTAATCACAATCAAATTTTCAAATATTATCAAAAGGGTGTTTATCCATCATGTGACGTATTATATGCATTAGGTGATATTCACGGTGATTTCAATGCATTAACGTTAGCTCTTAAGAAGGCAAATTTAATAGATAATAATTATCATTGGTGTGGTGGTTCAGCTCATGTTGTACAAGTTGGCGATATATTGGACAGAAAAATACGTGATACGGAGTATACAGACGAAGATTCCGAATTTAAAATAATTTCATTAATATTGAGATTGCAATTGGAAGCTTTTACAGCAGGTGGTGGATTTCATCCTGTTATTGGAAATCACGAAATAATGAATATATTAGGAATATTTGATTATGTATCGCCTATGGGAATGAAGCATTTTAAAAATCAGCATGGTAGAAAAGAATATTTTAAAATTGGTAATAATTTCTGCAAGTATTTGGCATGTGGATGGAATCCTATTGTTAAAATAGGTGATTATGTATTTTGTCAT
>JACCDX011021802.1_pt1 | contig 12502 bp, 14 predicted proteins | sample 7449681 | NCBI WGS metagenome assembly JACCDX01 (sample SAMN15323450, study PRJNA562643) | freshwater metagenome | isolation source: river surface water | place: USA:Blue River Watershed | collected 2017-08-18
ATTTTTGGAAATGCAAGTCTAGCGTCATTGGCGATTGCAAATGGTACAAATGGAAATATTTCAATGGGAACTGGCCAGACCACTGGAACTCTACAGCTTGGAAGCATTCTGTCTAACACCGTTCGCATACAGCAAATCGGAGTCATAGGGACTGTGAATAACGCATCTCTCTGGGACAACATGATTTCCGGTACATTGAGTATTGGTAATAGCTTGAACAATCTAGGCACGCTTGTGATTGGTAATGCCTCTAATCTGGCCACCGTAAACATCGCTGCATCTACGACGTCTGGCAATATTAGCATCGGAACATCGCTGACGACCGGAACACTGACGCTTGGAAATAATAATTTCACAACGGGGAGTGTCAGAATTCAAAAAATCACTTCGATAAACACTGGGAATAATGGGGATCTTTGGCGTGACGGAACTCAGAGCATCTTTATAGGAACCGGGGTAGGAACTAATTCAGTTTCCATTGGGGCTACTGCGACAACAGTGAATTTAGCTGGGAATACAGGAAAAGTAGTAGTGCAGAATATCGAGAGGCCCGATGATTTGGTGGCGAGCAGTCTATGGACAGATGGCAATGCTGCTATTACAATTGGTAGTGCCGGAGGTACGGTGTCGCTCCCCGGAACAGTCTCGCTTGGCTCCTTTTCTTCACAAAGCTTGTCGAGACCTACGCCTGCCAATCCGTCTACTCTATGGTCTGGCGATGGTGATATCACTATTGGTTCTGGGCTAGCAACGATTAATTTATCGGGAAATACAGGAAAAGCAGTGGTGCAGAATATCGAACGACCAGATGATGGTGCCACGAGTTCTTTATGGACCGACGGAACTTCTGCCATTACGATTGGCAATGTCGGGGGCACGGTTTCTTTCCCAGGGACTGTTTCTCTAGGTGCTTTTACCTCACAGAGCTTGGCCAGGCCAAATCCAGGAGACCCATCCACCTTATGGACCGGCGGAGGTAGTATAACCATAGGAAGCAACGGCACTTTGATCATCCCCAATACCGTCCAGGTCAACGGAGCCGGTGCAGTAACTGCATGGGATAATTCAACTTCAAGTTCCACAATGTTTGGAGGGCTAACTACTCAAACACTCACAGTTGCAGGTGGTGTGACTTCAGGGACAGTTCAGATTGGACAAAGCACGAGTACGGGTGCATTAAGTGTTCAAAGCATTATTGGCATCGCGATAGCGACAGCAGTAGAACTTTTCAATAACATTACGAGTGGCGTGGTGACGATGTTTAACAGTGCTTCTTTCGGTTCATTGAGTATTGCAAATGCATCTACCACTGCAAATATCAATATTGGAGGCGCGATCGCTACTGGTGATATCAGGATTGGAAGCGATGCGTTTGGAGCATCAAACGGAGTACTGATACAAAAAATTCGAGCAATTACTCCCAGTACAGCAGTTTCTGCATGGGACAACGCGACAGGTTCCGTTTCGATTGCAAATAGTGCGATAAGCACTTTGCAGATAGGAAATACGACATCAACATCACTCATTAACATAGGTAGCGGTGGTGGGACGCCAATCGTTCAACTTCTTAATAATTCTGGAGGAGGTGTTGCTTGTAACGGAGGAGCACATAACTTTACAGCCAATGCAGGTTCCAATGCTTTAAATTTTACAATGCATGCAACTCATAATAGAATTCAACTGGGGAATACAACGAATGATACCTGTTTTTTTGCAACGCGACCAGGTTACCACCTGCGCAGTTACCCGACAACTTTTTCTACCACTGTTGAGTTATCCGGTGCCACGGTGAACTATACGAGCGATCAAGTTCTGCGTGGATTGGTTATCCGCACACATACAGCAGACATGACCGATCAACTGCCACTCGGTGCAACTGTTATAGCAACATTGACAACTGCCACCTTAAATGCTGTTGGACAATCGTTTGAGTTGATAATAAAAAACACTTCGTCAGATTTTACTTTGACAGTAAATGGGAATACCAATTTCCAGTTCAGTGCGGTCGACAATATTACCAACGCGATCAACACGCAGGTTAGAATCGGTCCTGCCAATACAAAGACGTACAAGTGCGTGATGACATCCGGGACCGCGATAACTGCATACGAGATTTCAAGGAAAAACTTTCATAGTGTCGTGGCGAAAGCGGGGGCGATTAACGCGGCTGGCGCTCTCACAAACGCAACAGTGCGTTTTTTTGGACCTTACATAAGTTCAAATAATTCATCCAACACGGTAGTTCTGAACGCATCTAACAATGCTACTATAGACACACATACTATGGGATTTGGCGGGGTGTTTCGTGCCATCACTGTAACTGCATCTTCGAATCTCTCCGCGACTTCAGGTACACCCGATGCTACATTTTCGTTTGGCATAACAAATACAGCACAGAACGCTTTAACTCAATTTGTGACCTCGCCCGCATCAGTCGCATTTCCATTAGCCACATTAACTACACCTAGGTTTGTTCGGGTATTAGCAACACCAAACTCGGCCAATATTTGCACATTTTCTTCTTTCATTGGTGGCCGAATAACCACGCCCACATACAACGCGCTAGCAAACTATCCAGATTTTGAAATTTCTTTAAAGTTTGAATTGGACTAACTTTTTTATGACAATTAACAAATTATAAAATTCACATTCAGACGGAGGGTTTTCAGTGATATTGGATATGTAACAAAGACTTGATCGAGACCTGGTAGCAAACGATAGTTGACCAAATAGTACATGATATCGTCGCCTTCTTCGTATCCAGTTCCGATCGCCTGGCATTTATTGAATACCATGCGAGTCATTCGAATTACAGATGATTGAATTTCGTTCAATGATGCCGGTTGTTCGGTCAAAACCGGGGATTGGGTTAACGTGAGCATAAATTGTCTTGTTGGTACATCCCCGTATACTATTGTGACTTCATACGCGACAAATTCCGCAATTGTGTAGAAGGTGTCTACGGAAAAAAAACCATCAAAATCACAAAACATCTGGATGATCTTTTCATACCGCCGCATTTCGTCGGAATAATGAGTTTCGTTGTTTGGGACGGCCGCCGGCATACACGCCAAAGCATAATCGATTTCAATTTGTGAAGTGGCAGGGTAAATTTTATCAATTCTCACTGTATTTCGAACAAATTTAGACACTTGGAGCGGGTTGATGTTATAAAGCCCAAATTTACTCGTATCAAACTCGATTCGAACAAAAATATCCCTGTTAAATGTAGTTTGAGTGGAGTAAATTTCATTCGGTACTAAAAAACAAGGAATTGATTTTTGAATACAATTATCATAAAATAAACACGATTTATCAACCGACATTCTATTCATGCTTTTAAGTAGCTAAAATTATTCTGATTTTACTACACAACAAATGATAATTCTTCATGTGAATTCAACTTCCATGCAGAATCATACAAACTCTTTGCAATCGCCTTTTTCTTTGTATTTCCATTCGTAGAACTACCGGCGACAATACACATTCTTTCAGAAACTTGTTTAATTGCAGTATCATATCGCTTTGTTTTTGTGAGACTTACACTTTCAATAATTTTTGTTACCAGCTCATCAATTGTTTTCACTGCTGACCGCAATTCCCTTGCAGTCAACTTGGGTCCCATGACTTCATCACAAGCAGTGACGATTTGATTCAATGCTTCGTGTACAAAAAATAAAGGTGGAGCGGACATTGTATTATACCAAAGAGATTATATAAAAACATTGATTCGCCTCTATTTGTACCTGCATTGCAATACATAGAATATACTCGCACAAGCGATAATCGATAAGGCGATGAAGGACGGGCCTACCCAGGAAGAGATGTTCGCATTTTTCAAGTCGTTGTACCGTTCGGGTCTTGATTCTGTCAGAGAATAAATGGTGTATGTAAGAAGGCCCGTGAAAAGGAAAATAAATATGAAGAAGAACATCTTCAAAAGCGACCACAAGGTGTTAGAGGCCTGGATGGGTGGAATTTTTAAACTTTCGAACGCATCGTTTTTGAGCTTCTTCGTCATCTTGTTATAAAGAATACGGAATAAAAATATTAGCTTAGTGATAAATACACAAAATGTTTGACTGGAAAGCACTCGTGATCGTCTTCATCGTCGGGTTCGTGTCGGACTTGATCATCCAAGAACTCGCGGTACGAAAAATACTGGGCGCATCATTGATGCCATACTACTTAAGCTTGCAGGACTTCCCGCCGGCCTTTGTTCCGAGAGGGGTGAAGTATCGATTGTATGGAGCGATCCTAGGCGGCCTGGCCTGCGCGTTTGCCATGGCAGTAACCCAAATGATCATGCCGTATGTGTGATCCCGTCAGTGGGAAGGGGAAAGATGCGCCGAACCTCGTATTCAAGCCCGTCCTCTTTGCACTCCTCGAGGGCGCGAAGCATGCCGCTGCTCCATTTGCGATCAACATAGAAAACGACCTTGTGGCAGCGTCTTCGCATGGCGCGGCAGCACTGCAAACCGTACTCTCTGCCTCTCAGTTTCGAGGACTCGTCCGGGACGTAGTCCCCGTCAGGGAGCTTCGTGAGAAGTAGGTGAAGCGCCACCGGGCACTCGCCCATAGTCATGTACGAGTGGGTCATGCATGCGAGAGCGTACTTGACGTTGCCCTCGATGTCGCCGCTGTAAGGAGACTCCAAAAAGACTGTTTTGATATCTTCGGAATGGTCCATTTTTTTTTGACCCGTACAAAAAAATGTCCTCTGGGCGAATCGACCGATCAAAAAAACAGAGGCTGTACCTTCTGCAGTACAAGGCCCTGGAGGAGCAGTTCCAGTTCACGGTAGAGGGGTCGTCTGGCAACCACTACACGGTTACTTTCGACGAGGAGTTTTTCTCGTGCACGTGCCCCGACTACCAGCACAGATTTCTCCCATGTAAGCACCTCTTCTTCATGGCGTTTCGGGTGTTCAGGAAAAGCACAATATCGGTGTACCTTGAGGGCGAAAGCCCCCAGGGCGCTTTCTTAGAGGTTCAAAAGTACTTCGGCGATCTGGACCAGATAGACGCCAAAAAAAGCGAAAAAAAAGAAGAGGCAGCCGTAACAGCGCCTTCGCGAAACGAGGATTGCGTGATCTGTTTTGAACCTTTAGAAAAAGAGGACGCCATCGTGCAGTGCGTCAACATACACGGACTGCACGAGGACTGCATGTCGCGGTGGAGACGCCAGGGCTTCGCGGCTTCGTCGAAGTGCCCGATGTGCAAGTGCGCGATGCTGCACGAGGAGAAGAAAGAGGACGAGATCGACCCCGAGCACGACGACGCGCTGAAAAAAGTGAAACGGCGCCGAACGACCGAGCAAGAATAACGTGCGTGTAAACGAGTTTTTTGCCAACCACCCATTTAGTATCTTTATTTTTTTCATTTCAAAATCTATTTATCCATAAAAAGATGTATCTCGCATTGCTCCTCACTGTTGTCGTGTTGCTCCTCGGGCCGTGTGTGATGCCCATCTGCGCCGTGCCTCCTCCGCTCAATGGTACGATCGAAGGCAAGGCCTACGGAGAGGAAGGGCTGACGTACAATGCTTCGGCATACGACCCCAGGCGCACCTGCTACCGCGGGTACACATACTTCTACCCCCAGGGCTGCAGTAGCAACACGGTGTACCGATTGTACCTGTGCGGCTCAGGTCTCCGTCTCATGTTCGTCCCAATTAGTGGATGCTACCAGATCGATCTCGTTGACTACGGTGATTTTTCATTGATGGGCATCAGCGGCGGGTTCATCACTCGGTGCAAGAGCGGGTATTGCCCTACTAAGAAGGCCCGTAAAGCTGTGCGCGCAGTTGCCAACTACGACTCTCATTTCTACATCCGAAATGGCCGATATTCCGAGTACTTGTACTTGAGCGACGCGTTGTGTGCGCCCAGTTGGTTCGCGAGTCCCTTTTACATGGGCAGAGCGTTGGTTTTCTCGGCTTACAGTGATTGCTACAATTGACCACTCATTCGGCGGCCTCGGGTGATTCTTCTTGTATTGGATCTAAATGACCTTGACACACATCGCACTCTTCCTTTTCTGCTTCTTTTTCTTCTTCTGCGTGTTCTTCCTCTTCTTGCGGCAAGAGTAGAGATTCGATATCATAAACGGCGTGGTCCAGACGGTCAATCTCTTCTTGCTGGTTGGCGGCCAGCTTTAACGACACGGCAAATGTGTCGTCCATGAGCCGTCTCGTAGCGTTGCATTGAGCCTCAAGCGTTTTATGCCGTCGCCGCACATGGTCGATCTCGTCCACTAAGTAAATGAACGCGCAGACGACGATGATGCACAAGAGCAATACCAACATGGTGAGCACCTGAACGGAGGACTGATTAAAAAGATAAGCAAACAGTTTCTTTGAATAGATGTAAAGGATGTAAAAACATAATACTAGGATTGCTATGTCCATGGTGTATCACGTACAAGCAGTTATTTTTTTTCCGTCCTATTTTTTTTCACCATGAACACGATCCCTTGTCAATTGTGGTGCGAGATAGCCGAGTACCTGGAAGCGAAAGATGCCATCTCGTTCGGCTTGACTTGCCAACAATACTACAATGTATTTAAGCTACCTCGGTTTGTTTTCGCCTTTCCGGAAATCACCGGCAAAGACGACGCGAATTACCAATCTTTTTTTTACATGCCACAGATATGGCATAAGATCTATTATATTTCGTGTGATTGCAACACATTGAAATTCATCATAAGCGATGTTACTTTCGCCAAGCTTAAACACAGACTCAGAGTGTTGAAAATAGTGGTCAATCTTCCATTAACGTACGATATAATAGGTCGGAACAAGAATATAAAATTGAACATAGTAGAAAAAGTTATATGTGTGATACCCGAGCAGGAAGGAAGCCCGGGATTTGAATTTTTAAAAAAACCCCTTGATGATATGATACGCCATGAGATCAGTGCTAGTGTGAAAATAGAATGGACATCGACAATTCCCAAAAGCTTAATTACATCCATTTTTAATTAATTTAGACAAGTGGTTATAATTTTTTTATACATTTTTATAGCAATACACACTGAATACCCCGATAGCCACTCCTAAATGAAATCCAAAAGAGAAACGTGTGGTTTGTACGACTTGCTTTATAAAAATTTTTAACAAACACCACAAAAAAAATGGACCAAAATGAAGTGGCGAAACAACAGAACAACAGATCCGAAGAACGTGATGCATGTTACCGATTTTTTTTCATTGTATATGCTACACTCTTTTTCGGGTTCCTCCTGAACGGATCAGTGTGTCTTTCCGAGACGATCACATGGACGTGTCAAGTGTATGAGTTTTTCTTTGTGTTTTTCGGGTTGCAACTCGCTCTTATCATCGCGCTTGCGTTGCTTTCTTTTTGCATGTATGTAGCAACACTGGTGTATGATTATTTTACAAGGCGCAACTAGTGAGTTTAACAAGTAAACAATGTCTGCTTTTTTCGATATTTTCGATATTTTCGTTTTTTTCGATTTTTTTGAAAATGCTTGTATACGGGATGACAAAAAATTAATTTTGTGCTTAAAGCTGGACTTAAAAAGTTGACGGGCTGTTAAAAAAAAGTATATATATACTATTTATTTAACAGCCCGTCAACTTTTTTTTCACATACAAGCACGACCGTGCTTAAAAAAGAGGAGTGAAAACATTATCAGAACATTTGCCCTATCCATTCACTTCCGTTTTCATTTTCTTATTCTCCAGTGTTACTGCTTTAATATGCATCATGAAATACCAAATCTTAGCGAACGGGAAATGTTTGCCTGTGCCATCTATATTTCCTGTTTAATCGTGATGCTATTTGATATATTTGAAGCTGATTTCAGAAAGATGAATATGTGTGGGAAAATTTTTAGTATTTTATTTGCGTTGTTTTGTGTTTATCATCTTCTTTTTGTAAAACTCGTCTATATTTGCCTGGTTGCCTTTATTACGTTCTTTATGTACGGATTGTATTTATTCAAATAACTATTATTTCTGATTATTCGCCGCTCTTCGTGTGGACCACCACCAGTAGAACATCATGATAAACGCAAGAACGAGAAGGAACAACGGCCAGTCAATGCCTTCCGTTAGGCGTTCCATAAACGGGTTGCCCAGCTCTCGCATGGCTTCTCTGTGCGACTTGTTCTTTGTACTCTTTGGTAACTCGTTCCCGGTGTAGAATCTCTCGACTTGTTCAAATGTGTACTCAGGTACTTTGGAAGGTAGGGTTCCCATTGTTCGCGCGTTCACGGAGTTGTGAAGCGTGTAGACCCATCTCGCCAGCGCGCGAGCGGATGAAACATCCACCGGGTGCTCTTTGATGTAGGCGTTGTAGTGCCCGCGACAATGAGGACATGGAAGAACATACCCGAGAGTGTTGAAAAACGTGCGGTATCGTTCTCGATCTTCTTGCGTCGCGTCCGGGTCCAGGGTGAACGAGACCGCGTGGAGGAACCGCCAGGCCGACGGACCCCAGAACTCGGTGTACTGGGCCGGGTGAAGACTGTCATACGGAACGCTATCCTCTGTCATTTCGATGTTAAAAGGAGGGCCATATTTTTTTTCAACTAATATTTTTTATCGGTGAATGGGTAAACAAGATGTTTACCGCGAGTAGCAGGAACGATCGAAACAAAGCACGCGAAACCGAGGGCTTCAGCTACCGAGTCGCCGCAGGGGACGTCCTTGTGCAGGATGTCCTGTTCCGCCCCGAGACCATAAAGCGGGGGTTGGACATGCTCTACCACATGGGCGCGGGCGACCTGGCCTACACGCCCGACATGACACATAAATTCGAAGAAATCCTCGAACGCCGATACAACAGCGACGACGGAGGCAACACCTTCGAGATGCCGAACTACGCGCCTTACACAGACGGCAACCTTGCAAAATTCTACGGACTCAACACCTCCCTGATGAACTTCCGAACGGAACGGGAAACTCTTGAGCAAACCGTTGATCGTCTTTTGTACGATTCTGCTCGCGAGGCCTCCGTCGAGCTGCCAGGACTTGTGCAGCAGATGAACTGGTACGCCACCGAGACATGGCCTCGGGTCGGGGTCACGGAGGAAAACTTTTTCGTTCAACCCGACAGCGATACGACCATGTTCCGAAATCCTTCAAAAGGATGGGCCACCATTGATCGACCGATCTCGACAGCCGAACGATCGAACGTGATCCAGATGTACGCCGGCCCTGGCGAAGCACCAGTGGGCGGACACGTAGTCGAGAACCTCTACCCTACGCCCCATCCGGGATGGCTGGTTGATACGAAAAAACCTTTTTTTTAATATTTTTTATATGCATCATCATAAGAAACAATCAATATAATGACATCTGTAGAGTTTTGGTCAAAAGTAAAGGCAGTGTATTCCGAAGAGGCGGGAAAATTCTTAGACGAATATATCCTGAGGGATACTATTCATTGGTTTTGTGATGTTTTTACCAGTGGTGCAACTTCCAAGTTTCTACGTAATTACAAGGACGAATTTATGAAAAAAAAACAAGAGATCAATCTAGATGGATCGTACGACGACGAGAAGGTCAAAACTTATATTCGACTTTGCACGCAAATAAATGCCCTTGCTACTTCAAAATCGTTGGACATCACAATCATTAAAGATATTCCGATTGAAATGATGCGAGTAATAGCAAGATTGTGTATCTATCGTTTTGCATCTAGAACCTCATCGTCGGTTAACAAATCACAACGAGCATGTCATTATTCGATTATAAGAAACCATATCGGGGTGTTCATTGAAGACTACGGAATCATAAATGGGTATAACAATAAAAAGTGGCTTGATTCCCTCGAGGATGCCTCAATAAGCATGGGCAAATATGATGGTTTTGAGTATGTCGAACTCCCAATGTACGAAGGAGAGAAGGTATTCAAGCTCATTGATGATGACGTCGCATCAAATGATTTGATCGAAAATGACATTCTTGTCGATGAACTTAAAAGAAATGTCAGAATGAAAAAAAAAGAACTCGCAGAATTACAGGACAAGATTGAGGAAATAGATGCTTTTTTTAAAGACAAAAACGACGACTACTTTGAGACAGAAGAAGGAAAGACAAAAATCAAAGAAATGAGAAAACTTGAGAAACGGGCCGAACGCATGCGTGATGAGATCTATGGTGTAACGGCCGCACGTGGTCTGTTTGACGTGGTCGAGGAAGATGACGATGAGTTAGACGTTCCTATTCTTCAGGATCCTGCAAAACAAATAGAAAATCACAAAAAAGATACAACCAGCTTCTATTTCAAACTCCGTCGGTTATCGCATGTATATAACGAAATGAATCGGACGATCTACTCTTTATTTGCAGAGTCGGGTGATTTCAAGCTATCTTTTTTTGATAGATTGTTTTACTCGATCATTGAAAAAGTATTTATGGATTACAAGATCATCACTACGAAAGAAATGCAAATTGAAAAAGAAAATGTTGAGAGAATTGAAAACTTCATACGAAAATTTGACGATTACACATCGACCATTCGATCTATCAATGAATGGTTGGCTAACAATGAGGTTTTAATACGGGCATTTGTAGACGAGTCTGGTCATGTGGTTAATATTAACGATCCAGACTTCGATCAGAAACTCGTTAATAACCGCTACATTCATGCAGAAGGCAAGGTTCTGAGTGTCGACGACGGGGTGCGTTTCCGTGTTGGAAACAAAGAATACTTGGGTATAATTCGGAAAATTACACACGACGAGGAAATCCACGAGGGGCAGCGATATCTATTATATACTGTATACGAAGTCGAGTCAGAAGGCGAGACGTTTTTTTTGCAAAAAGAAAATTTGAAGAAGATAACTTCGTTTTTTTTAAGAAAAAACGCAAAGGAGATACTGAAACAGTATCGTCAAAAGGTAGATCGTAAACACACGATGGAGAAGTATATTTCGGAAAGAAAAACGGAATACGAGAGATACTCAAAACGGATTGATATAAAACAATCCGACTATAGGATCTATGGGGTATTTATCTACGTTCTCTATGGACCATTTATTAATGACATGAAACTTGGAATGTTGTTGTCGTCAATCTTCCCATTAGGAAAGGTTTTTTTCGGGGAGACTCTTCATCAGAGACAAACAATTTTTGATGATGATCGCGAATCATATGTTTCTAAAAGCAGTGAAGAGGTCGCTAGGGATGATGACGAAGAGTTCGAGTTATTTGTTGACGAAGAACAGGTAGACCCATTTGGTATCGAGCTCGGGGAAGAAGCCGATAGTTTACAACTAGAAGTTGGCTCCTTCCAGGGAGTGCCGTTGTCTGATCATAGTTCAAAATCGAGTATTTCTGGTGTATCTTTGAACATGGATGCGTATAACCCTAGTGAACATCGATATGCTCGTAATCGTTTATTGAAATCAGAGATTGACCCGCTGCTTGATATTTTGAATAGCAACCCTGTTTACGACATAGACGACGACGATGATAGCGTTATCAATATTTCGGAATAGCGATAAGTTTTTCTTTTTTATTATTTAAATAGCGTTTGCGATATGTATTCTCAGATGCCAGGACCCCCACCAAGAATGCCCCAGATGCCGCTGCCTCCTCCAGGCGGCCCGCAAATAAACGAGGCCATGATCCGTCCTCCCTCCCTTCCTATTCCAGCGGGAGGCCCTCGCGGCCCTCCACTGCGAAACAGCGACAAGGCCATGCAGGACGCCATGGACAAGCGCTACCAGAGTGTGAACAAGACCGCTTCTCGTTTGGGCGAGCCCGCCCTGGGAGAAGAGGACGCGTCGGCCAGGCCCATGAGGACCTCCTCGTGGAGCGACCCGCTCACCGTGGTCGTGCGCTCCGGGGTGCTCATCAGCTGTCTCTTGTCCACTTTCCTGATCCCTCGGTCTCTGAGATTCCTCTGGATTCTGATCCTCTCTTTGCTCATTGTCGGAACTCTAGGCTTGGAGATCTTCCACGCGTGGAGTGATACGAGCGACTCGGAGGAGGATAGTAACATGGCGCTTTACGTGTTATATGCAACTACTGCGTTCTATGCCGCCGTGATGAGCGGGTTGCTCGGCTTCCTCACGATCAAGTTGATTCATATCGCTCAAGAGGCGAAAACGAGGGACAAAGAATCAAGTGGTAGTGCTTTAAAACGGTTCTCCACCAGAGAAGAGAACGAATTCAGCACTGAACGAGACTAATCCACTACTTCTTTCTTCTCCTCTTCCTTTTCCTCTGTTTCGTCCTCTTCGCTAGACGTGTCGGAAGACGAGGCCGAGCGCACGTCTGCGTCCCCCTTGATGTTCACTGAAATGTGGTTGAGATGGTGAAGGAGATTGATCATGCCTGGGAGAGCGTCGTCGATCGTGGCGTTCTCGTTGCCAGTAACTGCTCTCATGATCATGGTTGTTACTTTGTCTCGTGGAAAACTGGAGCTAGCGTTATCGGTTTCCTGGTTGCCTTCTTTTTTACCGATGAAAAAAAATGGACACTGGTCTTGCAAAAAGTAGACAGCAGCGTTGTAGAGCCACACGAG
>JACCDX011207441.1_pt1 | contig 12502 bp, 10 predicted proteins | sample 7449681 | NCBI WGS metagenome assembly JACCDX01 (sample SAMN15323450, study PRJNA562643) | freshwater metagenome | isolation source: river surface water | place: USA:Blue River Watershed | collected 2017-08-18
AGATGAATATAATGTTATCACCCTAAACAATTTTTTTAGGTAAAATCAACAAAGGTAACAGTTCTTTATTTTTTTCTGCACCATGACAAGATCCAGTATATGGATCAACTAAAACTTCTTGTAACTGAGGATGATAATTAAAATGCTTTTCATCACGAACAACCTGCTTCATGGTATAAAACCAAATTGGAAAAGCAGTTTTTGATCCATAAACTTTATTTCCCAAAGATTGATTATCATCTGAACCAATATAGATTGCAGTTGTGATATCAGGCGTTGATCCACAAAACCATGATGTACGAGAGTCGTTTGTTGTGCCCGTTTTTCCTGCAGCATCTCCTCCAAACCATTGTTGACCAATAGTTTTTTTCAAACGAAAAATCCCTAATGTCAAAACTCGCAAAACTTGTCCAGAAACAGTACTATCCATAACTCGCTCTTTAACAACATCTGTTTTATAAATTTTGACACCTAAAGCATCTTTCACCCATCGAATATAATGAGGCTCTACATAAACTCCATGATTTGCAAAAATATTAAATGCTCCGACAGCCTGATAAACATTCGTATCAAGGCATCCTAAAGCTAATGATGGATACGGTTTAACATCCGTATGAATATGAACTCTTGCGATCATGTTTATAACAGCTTGAATACCAGCACGCAATAAAGTTTTAATAGCAATGATATTATTTGAAGATGATAATGCTTTTGCTAAAGTTGATTGGCCAATAAATTTATAATTAGTATTTTGCGGAGTCCAAACTTGCTTACCCTGAACTAATTCAAAGGGTTCATCAATTTCTGTATCAGCAAAACATGCTCCTTGCTCAATTGCAGCAGCATACACAAACGGTTTAAAAATAGAACCCATCTGACGCTTTGCTTGCGTTGCACGATTAAATTTAGACGTATTAAAATCATATCCTCCAATTAATGCCTTAATTTCCCCAGTTCCAACACTTATTGCTATCAAAGCGCCATCAACAGTTGGAATAAGACTATTTTTTAATGTTGTAATATGATCATGAAAACTATGTTCTGCAGCTTTTTGTATCTCATAATTTAAGGTTGTCTGAATCGTTAATCCACCAGAATACAGCTGTTGCTTTCCAACTAAATCTTCTAAAAAGACACGAATCATTTCTTTAAGATGCGGAGCAATAATATCTTTTTCTGCTTGAGCAATAACAATAGGCTCATTTCGTGCTTGTAAATATGTTTCATGAGTTAAAAAACCCCGTTTTTCCATTAATTTCAAAACGGTATTTCGTCGTTTTTCAGTTAACTGAGGCGAAACTAAAGGTGAATAATTTCCAGGAGAACGAACCATACCAGCAAGAATTGCTGCTTGATCAACTGATATATCCTGAACTGAAATATTCCAAAAACGTTGACATGCCGCCTGAACGCCATAAATGCCATGATTAAAATAAACATGATTTAAATACGTCTCTAAAATCTGCTCTTTAGTAAACTGAAATTCAACAATCAAAGAAAAAAGCTGCTCTTTAATTTTTCGTGTAAAAGTTTTTTTTGCATCAAAAAATAATAACCGAACTAACTGCTGAGTAATCGTACTTGCACCTTGAACTTTTTTTCCATGATAAAGATTAACACATAAAGAACGAATAATCCCTTGAATAGAAAGTCCATAATGTTCGTAAAACCTATGGTCTTCTGTTGCCAAAAAAGCTTGTACTAAAGACTGTGGCATCTCTTGCAATGGAACAAATTTACGACGATCTAGCTGAAATCGAGCCCATTCTTTACCCTGATCATCAAGAACTATGGATGGTTTACCCGGATTATAATTTTCTAAAACAGAAAAATCAATAACTTTACTATGAACTAGAAATACAAACGACCCTAGCCCTGCAGCAGATAATAAAAACCATGCAATAAATACTTTTTTTGCTAAACTATGTACAAACAAAAATAAACCCTTTATTCCAAAAAAATACTTGATAAAATTATGACAGATTCACAAATAAAACATATTATTTTTCTTATCTTATCATTGTTCGTATTTTTTATAGAAATTTGTATTTTTTCATACACAACAAGCCATATTTTTTTTCTAAGTACCTGCTTAAGTATTGGATTAATAAATACATCATCACGGCAACGCTATATTATTTTTCCATTTTTTTTTGCGTCCATAATCAGTTATCTTGATACTCAAATTGCAGGATTTGCTTTACTCTATCTTATACCAAACATCATGTACGTACAATTCTTACACGAACATCTTTATGTTAAAAAAATCATCCCATTTTTATTACTCAACATGACTATAATAACGCAAGCGTGTCTTACATCATGGTTAGGCTATACAACCATATCAGGTATAAAAATAGCGTATCTTGTCTGGTATAACTCATGGTGTTTAGCTATATTTAACATACTATTGCGTAAAATAGATTCTTATAGAGAAGAAAAAACATAATTTTTATTTTTTATGCTATACTTATACATGAGTAGAATAACCTAGGCAATCGCTGACAATACATGCTATTGTGAGAGGAAAGTCCGGACTCCTAGCAAAAAAATGCCTGCGGAGAGCCATAAACTCAACTCAGGGAAATAGAAATATTGACGGAAAGTATCACAGAAAATAACCGCCTGCAAAGGTAAGGGTGAAAATGTGTGGTAAGAGCGCACAGACATGGTGAGTAATCATCATGTAGGATAAACCCCATTTGGAGCAAGACAAAATATGAATCTGGTCCTTTGCTACCGATAGATTCAGGGTATGTCGCATAGATAAATGGTTGCCACTGCAAATTGCAGAACAGAATCCGGCTTATTGTTTATTCTACTCAAGCTTTATTTCATGTCGTAAGGATTTTTATGAAAATTTTTATATATTTTACACATTTTATAAAAAAAATTTTATGGACACTTCCATTTTTTGCTTTTTTAACAGGATATATTTTTTTACAATTTTTCATACAACAAGATCCTATAACTTGTCCTAATTTTATTGGCAAAGATATTTTACCAGCACATCACATCGCATCACGACTTAAGATTAATTTGCAAATTATTGGAGAAAAAGAAGTTTGCGATGTGCAAGCAGGAACAATAATCCAACAAAAACCTGCTCCCGGAACATCCATTAAACCACATCAATCAATTTTTATTGTTATTACCAAAGCTCCTGAAATTATTAAAGCGCCTTATTGTATCGGGAAAGATTACGAAACTATAGAAGCTTTAGCAGACCAGCAAAAAATAAAAAATCGTAGCTATTTTTTACCTCATAGCCAACCAAAAGGAGTTTGTTTTGCACAAATTCCAAATCCACAAGAAAATTTAGAATCAAAAAAAATATATACCTACATTTCTTCAGGAAAAACTGATCCGTATTTACTTCCTGATTTTACAAACAATAATATAGATGATATTATACCGTTTCTAGAACAGAATTATATCACCTATACGATTGTTCATAAATCCGAAAAAAATGGATCATTTCGTAAAAAAAATGGAAAAATCATCAATCAAAAACCCTTACCAGGAAGTTTGATTATTCCTCAAGAAAAAATTCACATTCAATTACAAATTGACGCTTAAAAATTTACGTAGTCAATGACGCCGACGATGATACTGATGATGAAATGCGTCTACGTTTAGATTTATTTTCATCTAATTTTTCTCCATAGATACCTTCAATAGCTTGCATCTCTAAATCTAAAAATTTTTTTGCTCGCATAGAAACCAAGCACCACAAACTAATATACAAAGCTTTAATATCAATGTATGATCTTTTTATATCAACAAAGAATTGATCTTTACATAAACATTGGCGCTGAAATTCTGACATTTTATTACACAATTCTCTTTCTTCTGCTTTATATGATAGCGTAGATTCATTCCGAACATAATCTTGTAAACGTAAAGGAGTCGTTCGATATAAATTCTCTTCTATTGCTGCTAATTCAGAAGATACAAATTTTTCAATTGCAGCTTTGTCTAATTCTTGAGAAAATTCAGGCAAAGATTTTAAACGTCTGAATTTTTGAGCTAAAATTTGATATCCATCTTGACACTCACGCAACCAATTTTGATCTGCATATTCTTGCAAGGGTAAAGAATCAGTTTCCTTACGAAATACACCAAAAAATTCAACTTGCTCTTTTACACAAGGAGAAGAAATAGCTACTATCTTATCTAGATTGACAGGATAAACTCGCATAACCAAAGCTTTTCCATATATATCTGAACACCGCCTTACCGATTGCAAAGAACCAGTTCTTTGGTATACAACAAGATCTTGAGGACTTTTTTGTGAACAAAAAATAATATTTTGAAATACTATACAACATAAAAATAAACGATAGATCATAAGAACTTTCACACACCTACGTTTTTTTGAGCCTGAACCCCACTCATCACCGTATTAAAAATTTCTGATTCAGTAATATCTGGCCATAACGTATCTAAAAACCGTATTTCGGTATAAGCTGATTGATATAATAAAAAATTACTCAATCGTTGTACACCACCAGTCCGAATAATAATATCTGGATTTGGTATACCACTTGTCCATAAACACGATTCAAATAATTCTTGCGACATTACCGCACCTTTTTTAATTTTTTCCACACATTCAGCTGCTGCATGAACGATTTCTTGCTGTCCAGAATATCCAAACAAAAAATTAATAGTTAATTTTTTGCCATAAGCTGTTTTAGTCATAACATCATAGCAAACATCTTGAACTGATTGTGGAAACAATGACAATTGACCAGAAAATCGAATTGCAATCTCCTGCTCAATAAATTGAGTAACATATTGTTGCGCATGCTCAACAACTAAATCAAATAAATAAAATCGCTCCTGTTCAGAACGTTTAAAATTTTCTAAAGAAAATGTGTACAAGGACAAATATGAAATTTTATGCTGCAAACAAAATTCAATAACCCGCTGAACCGACTTAACCCCTGCTTTGTGTCCATTCCAAGGAAATAAGCCTTGCTTTTTAGCCCACCGACGATTTCCATCCATAACACAGGCTAAATGAGTAATCATGCAATAACCTTTTTTGTCCAATACGATTGAATAAACTCAAACATTCTTACGGATAAATAGATCCCAAAAGCAATTGTAATTCGCTCTGCCGCAACACAAGGAATTAATCCTATCCAAAAATTAGACGTTAAATCTACTGAACTATATAAAAAAACAACCGACCCAACTGCATGAGCAATAAAAGATGCACTTACAACTCGACCAATCATATCGAAAGGATTTTTAAAATAGATGATCATCGGAATCAACCAGTAACATGAGTATATCCATGCATCACATCCAACAGGATGAACGACAAACAATATCATTGCTCCAAAAGGAACTAGAATCGATGTTATATAATTTGGTGAACGTAAGGCCCATGTTGCACAAAGCAAAGGCAATCGCTTCAGAATAAAAAATTTTGGACTAGAAAAAAAATAAAGACTTTTTGTGAAAATATAGAAAATAACGTAGACTAAAGAATATTGGGATCCTAAAGCCGGTATAACCATACTTGCACAAGAAAACCAAGCAAATTTTGAACCAAATATCATCGTAAATGGTAAAAAAGCTATCAGTAAGCTGATGCCACACGAAATAAAATGAGATAAAAAGTAAGATATCATTGAAAAAACAATCTATTTTAACATTATATTATTTCTTACAAGAATATCATAAAATATGTTGAAAGGAAACATCATGAACTATAAAGCAATTATTTTCGATATGGATGGAACTATTGTTTCTACCGAACGTATGTGGCAATCTGCAACACAACATATTTTAGATAAACATATCGGTCATCTTCCACAAGAAAAAAAAGATGATATTAAATCCTATTTAAAAGGGCTTGCCTTATACGAAAGTTGTAAATATTTGGCCCAACACTCGCCAACTCAGATGAACCATGAAGATATTTTACAAGAAAAATTAAACATGGCTCACGAATTATACGATTTACATTCCGTAACATTTATACCTTTTTTTCAAGAATTTCATCAAAAAGCATGCGAAAAAGGATTAAAAACTGCGATTGCAACGAATGCAATTAGTTTAACAGTTGATAAAACTTTAGAACAATTACCCTTACGTAATTTTTTCTCAGAGCACATTTATAATATTGATATGGTCAATAAAATTTGCAAACCAAATCCTGATATATTTTTACATGCAGCACAACGTATTGGCATTGATCCAAAAGATTGTATCGTTATCGAAGATTCAGTTCATGGAATTCAAGCTGCTAAAGCTGCTGGCATGTACTGTATCGGTATTAATACTGGCAACGATCGACATCTACTTGGTCAAGCGGATATCATTGTTGATTGTTACACCGAAATTGATTTAGAAAAATTACTACACTCATAAACCCATTTTTTAGACCCACAAGGCTTATTGTTACCATGAAGAACTCCATCAAAATTATTTTGACATCATTGTTTATTGTTACACTTGCAACTGCAGGCTATTTTTTCTTTATCCATAAAACTGCTCGATACCAAGCAGTTATTTTTGATATGGATGGCACAATTATCGACACTGATCACATTTGGAAAAAAACGAATGCGCCAATTTTAGATTCACATGCCCCACATTTAAGCACAGAAGAAAAAGAAGCGATTTCAGGATGTTTTTTAGAAAAAACTATTTATGAAGTCTGGAAATGTGTTCACGAACATTGTGAACATACCATCTCCATGGACGAAATTATCGTAGAAAATATTAAACATTTACATACTGCATACCTACAAAATGGCATAGCGTTTATTCCACACTTTCCTGAATTTTATACACAGGTCAAAGAGCTTGGATTGCGCCATGCGATTGCAACAAGTTCTCAACAAGAAACGGTTGATACGATCCTACAAATAGTTCCTTTGCGTGATTACTTTGGAGAACACATTTATCATGCAGACCATGTCAACAGAACACATAAACCAAATCCTGCAGTTTATTTGTATGCTGCAGACCAACTTGGTGTTGATCCGAAAAAATGCATAGCTATCGAAGACAGCTCGAGTGGTATTAAAGCAGCAAAAGCTGCTGGTATGTATTGTATTGGTATTAATACGGGAAAAAACAAAGCACAACTTGCACAAGCAGACCAAATTGTTGACTGTTTTACAGAAATTGATTTAAAAAAATTAGTATACGAATAAAAATTTTTGATAAAGGCTTGCCATGAGCACAACACTTTTTCTTATTTTATTATTTTCTTTAATGACAATCTACTTTATCATAGGATATCTTGCATCACGAAAAGTAACCTCTGTGAACGATTATTTTTTAGCAAATCGTCAAGTTGGGGTACTTCCTTTAACATTTACCCTTGTTGCAACACAGCTTGGGAGTGGTCTTTTGCTAGGAACTGCAGCTCGAGCTTACACTATCGGATTATGGGGTATTTTGTACACGCTGGGAATTAGCCTTGGGTTTTTAATTTTAGGTTTTGGATTTGCAGCATGCTTACAATCATTGCAAATTGCAACTACAGCAGAAATATTTGAAACTCGTTATCACTCGCCACGATTAAAAATGTTTGCTTCTCTCGTTTCGATCATAAGTTTATGGGGAATTTTAGTCGCTCAAGTCGTTGCATCTCACCAAATATTTATCAGCGTTGGAGTTCAAGACCCTTTGTGGATTATCGCATTTTGGTGTGTATTAATCGGTTATACCATGATTGGCGGATTAGGTTCAGTTATTATTATCGACACACTTCAAGTTATTTTTATTCTTATAATATTTACGTTCGTTTTTTTCAACGCATTACCAAAAGATGGAATAGCATCGTTAACATGGCCAACATTAATGAAAATGCAAAACTACTATTTTATAAAAAAATATGATTTAAGTAGTTTACTTCCGGTTGTTTTTTCATCAGCTTTATTTTCACTTATTGAGCAAGATTTAGCACAAAAGTTTTTTGCAGCTCGAACAAAATTAACTGCAACGATAGCCGCTTTTTTAGCGAGTTTGATTATTACTTTGTTCGCTTGCATTCCTCTTTATTTTGGCATTTTTGCAAAAATAAAAAATGTCGTTGTTCCTTCTGGCATGAGCCCATTATTACCATACATTGAAAGCTTCAGCTCAGAGCTTGTTTTCATCTTAGTTGTTTGTGCTTTAATTGCTGCAATATCTTCAACTGCAGATTCACTCCTTTGTGCAATTAGTTCACACGTTGCTCAAGATTTTGCTCCATATCTTCCTTCGCGCAAGCTTATAGTTTCAAAACTAATTACTCTTATTGCTGGAGTATGTGCAATACTTTTATCTTTTTACATAACTGGAGATATTATTTCTGTCTTAGAGCAAAGTTATCGATTTTCTATCAGCTGCCTTTTTGTGCCAACAGTAATCGCATACTTTACTCCTCAGGTAAAACAAGGAGCTGCACTTGTTGCAATCGTATGTGGATCAATCAGCTTTATTGGTGTACAGCTTCTTTTGCCACACTCAATCATGCAAGATTTAATTCCCTTAGCACTCTCTTTACTTGGTTATATAATCGGCGCTATACTATCAGAAAAATAAATTTAAGCTGTAAAAAAGGTTTGTTATGAAAAAAATGATTGCAGTCTATTACCTTGCACTTGTCATGATGCAGACAACTCTTATGAGTAAATCATCAGAACATACACAACAGAATAAAAAAAATGATACATGGATTACTGTTTTTGTTCATGGATCTTTTTCATTAAAACCTCATCTAACGCTTGGTAATGCATTAAATGTTATTTTTGATCATATTGAAAATTCTGTTTACTATCGATCGACTGAAATTAATCGTCAAGATAAATTTTTTTACAAAAATCAAATTATGATGGGTTTAGGTCTTCATAAAATCGATATAAAAAATCCTAACAAAGAAGAAGCTGCCCGAATCAGCGCAGGATGTTACGAAAAAATATCGCAATTTATCGGAAATAATCCATGCGATCAATATTATGCATTTGGTTGGAGTGGTCTTGTTAGTCATAAATTGCGTTATTTAGAAGCTGGCATTTTACACCAACAGTTAGGCGATCTGATTAAAAAATTAAAAGCTGAAGGTAAAAATCCAAAAGTGCGTATCATTAGTTACAGTCACGGCGGAAATATGTCGATTCAATTGGGAGCAATTCATGTTACCAAATCGCCATCAGACCAATTTTTTATTGATGAATTATATCTAAACGGAACGCCAGTTCAAATCGAAACTGATTATCTAATCAATAGTCCGATATTTAAAAAAGTATACAATATTTATTCAAAAGCTGATTGTGTTCAAAAATTAGACTTTTTCTCATTTAAACGTTTTTTTTCAAATCGTAAGTTTACCAATCGAAAAAACTTTCAACTTCCTGATAAATTAACACAAATTAGACTTAATATTATCGATTATACACCAAAAGATTTAAATGCGAACATCTCACTACCATGCGATGATGCGATATTAAAAAAACATTTTAAAAAATGTACCTATGACCCTGGTCATTATGAACTTTGGTTTATGGGCTGGACTATTTTGTCATATCGAAAAAATTTCCCTTTCAATCCACTTCCTATCATGAACTTTTTACCAGTCATAGTTAAAGCGCTTGAAGAACATCCTGAATGCTCCCACGATGTTATCGTAAGAATTTTACCTTACAAAGAAAAAATGGAAGTCTACAATTACGAAAAGATAAAAATCAAACATGATCCTGTCTTTACGACAGATTTTTTACCAAAGTCTTTTCTTGATGATTTAAAAGTCCACGCATTAAAATACGAACCTGTCGATTATAATTTAGAAACATACAACAGAAAAATGTATGATGCTATAGCAATTGCAAAATATGAATATCAAGAACTTAAATCGTTAAAAATACAAGAATTTAAAAACATTAAAAAAGAGAAGTCTGATAAAAAAAATCATTCAAAAGATCATAAAAAATCTCACCCGACTAAAGTCGTGAATTTACAAAAAAACAATAAACGATTAAGCGGTTTTTTACATAACACGTAAATAAATATAGCAAAAAGGTATGTATAATTAAAAAAAATACATACCTTTTTATGACAAATTCAGACTGCCTTATATTTTCTATACGTCACACAACAAATCATAGACATCAGACACGTTATTTCACATACAAAATAATGAATTTTTCAACACTTTATATTAACAATCAAAAACATTGATGTAATCAACCGTTGTTATAAAATAAGAAAAAATCTTGCCATATTCTTTAAAAAAATATCATGAAATCTTTTCAAATCAAATCATCAAAATAATTTTCAATAAGAAACAAAACTCCTCTTTCAATCGATATTATCGATCTTTTTTTATTTGACTTTTATCAAAATAAAGTTCAAGGTAAAATACAATAAGTTCAGTTCTCAAACAAGAAAGTTTTTATGGTATTTTCACTTGTACTGCGCATCTGCGTATTGATATATTTTTTCTCATTGCAAACAATTGATATTGATCACGATCATCGCAAAAAAATTAACGACCATGCAAAAGTCCTTCATACACCATCATCTCCAACAGATTCTACATTCTATAAAATTCTTGCAGCACACATGTACGATTACCAAGACACATTCATGCAAGATGCTACGACTTCAGAAAATGATGGTGAAATCAACGATGACAAATTTCATGATAATCCATTAAAAATACACAAAGTGTATGATGCCAAAAAGAAGAATCTAAAAGATTTTATAGCTGAGCGTATCGCAAAGTATAAAGAATTGTATGAAGATTTTTTAGAACAACGACAGCCACTTCTTCTTGGCCAAGAAGATACACAAAGCGCCGAAACTATTTTTCGTGATTGTATTGTGTATGCTTTTAGTGCCTCAACAGGAAGATCTTCTAGATCATCGGGAAGATCTCGATCATACGATCTTTCAGCAAGTATGCCTTCTTTTGACGGAGTTAAAATTGAAGTAAGCACAGAAGAGTCATCCAGTTCAAGTTCTTCTCAAAGCCAATCTCAAACCTCTTCTCAAGATGATAATTCTTCATCAAAAAATTCTTCTCGTAGTACAAGCGATGATACTTCTAAAAAATCATCTAATTCATCAAGTCAAACGAGTTCATCTTCAAGTGGTAGCTGGAAAAGTTCATCGTACGATGATGATGACGATCGTCGATCATCTGATGATGATAAACCAAAATATGAAGAATCATCGAGCAGTAGTGATGATGATTTTTTTGCCCACAAACCAACACCACAAGCACCTAAAATTCAACAAAAAAAATCCCCTGAAATTTCTCAAGCTGACAAAAAATTAAAAACAAAAAATCTACAAACAACACCAACAGCCTTAACAACAGAACAGATTGATAAACAATCTATCCTCGTTCCTGCATCAGCTGAAACGATAGCCCCTGTAAAAACTAATACAACAACACAAACGCCAATTATGTTGCCTGAAGAAAAAATATCACTCTACAAAGAAATTGGAATTGGTCTAGCTGCAATAAAAAATAAACACCCGAAAGATACGAATTTTCAAGAATGTGTTGCAACAAAAGCAAACCTTATTTTGGCATTACATCAATTTTATGATATCACAACGCAATTTTCATTCGATTTCATAACTGAAATTTGTGAAGAACAAGCAGACAAGAAAAAACAAAAAAATATCGATAACAATAATTTATTAAAAAACAATCAAGATCCTAAAATTATTTTACAATATGGAGCAGCTCATCAAGAAAACAAAAAAAGTAGTCCTCAAAATGGATTAAGAGCATCATTTATAAATGATCAAAACTATCATTTTAACAATCAAAACATGCTCAATAAAACATTTAGATTTAGCAATAAGGGCATTCAGGAAGTTTTTATTTTTGCAAAAGAATGTCCTTCTTTAAACAAAGTGATGCATGCACATAAAGAAAAACAATTAGAATTACTCGAGACTGATCCTCTTTTTGTTCAAGCTTTACAAACAATACTAGCACATCAACACCATATGATTTCAGATCAAATGTATGTTGAAAAAATAACAGAGATTGAAAAAGAAATGTATCAAAGAGATCACCCTGGAATCGCAGCTAGAATTGGATCATGGTGGAAGCAGAGAAAGGCTACAAAAGAACAAACCAAAATTGAAAAACAAGCTCAAAAACAATCTGAAAAAGATCTACAAAGACAAGTAGAATCACAATTATTAGCACCAATTATCGAAGGATTTTTATCTCAATCAGAAAAGTTTCAAGATGCTTTAAAACAAGCACAGCAATTACAAAATACTACACCAGGAATAGATAAAATTTCAACTCCAGCAGATCAAACTACTCAAAAAGAAACAACTGCAACTGAACAACCAAAACCAAATAATAGTTTAGCTACACACGTAAGTCAGCCTGTAGTCGAAAGTAACATTAAAAAAAATACATCATCTGATACTTCTGAAAAGAAATCCTCAAAAAAAATTGATGATTTTAATAACATTAATTCTATTGACTATTATTCACAAGAACCAAAAATTGTATTTG
>JACCDX011528578.1_pt1 | contig 12502 bp, 18 predicted proteins | sample 7449681 | NCBI WGS metagenome assembly JACCDX01 (sample SAMN15323450, study PRJNA562643) | freshwater metagenome | isolation source: river surface water | place: USA:Blue River Watershed | collected 2017-08-18
ACCTGGGAAAAATCGCGTGTTGATTTTACTCAATGGGTTCAGGAACTTTGTGGATAGTTCACTTGTGAATAGATCAACAGAGGCGATTTATAACCCTAGGACTGAATCCAGTTATCAATCGCCTTTGTGAGCAACTGATCCATCAACAGGATTAAAATAGATTTCTACTTTCTTGCCATCCTTGTCAGTCCCATAGATTTCATAACAGGTGCCAGGAGTTTTAAACTTTTTAATTTTATAGCCCTCAGCTTCTGCCTTCTTTTTAAAGTCAGCGACCGACATCCATTTATCTTTTGGCTCTTTGGTGCACTCTTTTTTTGCCAAAGCGGGTAAAGAAAAACTGGTCGCTAGTAAGATAGTATATAGGATTTTCATTTGGTCTCCTTTTTCAATAGTAGAAGTATAACCAAGGTCATTGATATCAAATGATCATAATAAAGTGTTCTGAAAAAATCTGTCGGGCTCACCTAAAACAACGATTAACGCCTCCGGTCGCGGGAGTGCGGGGAATTAATAGCATCCATAAAAAGTTATTTTGGCTGCACAGATTTTTAGAAAAGTTTAAGTCTGTTTCGCGGTCATATCAAAAATTAAAAATTCACTACCAGCTTCTTGGGAATGAATCTTTAAACTATCAATTTCCCTTAGGCCAGCTCCATCACCTGCCCCTAAAAGTGTCTCTTCGATTGTGATAGAGCCGGAAATGACCTGAATCCAAATATCACGCTGGCTGAGGTTGAGCAGTTCAAATTTCTGCCGAGTTTGGCTTTTTCCCAGATAAATATTCACATCTTGATTGACGGAAATGACCCCTTCGCTGCCGTTTTGTGAAGCGAGTAAAGTCAGGTGAGATTCTTTGAGGTGATCTGCAAAGTTAACCTGTGCATAAGAAGGATTCAGGCCTTTAGATTTTGGCAAAATCCATATTTGCAAAAAGTGTGTTTCTTGATCTTTGAGAAAGTTAAATTCCGAATGCACGATACCCGTGCCTGCGCTCATTCTTTGAATTTCACCGGGCTTAATGACTGTTTGGTTACCCATCAAGTCTTGGTGCTTGAGTCCACCAGAAATAATGGAGGAGATGATTTCCATATCTCGGTGCGGATGGGAGCCGAAGCCAGACCCACCTTCAATTCTATCTTCATTGATGACGCGAAGTAAACCGAAGCCCATATGCTTCCCATCATAGTAATCGCCAAATGAAAAGCTGTGTTGAGATTTAAGCCAGCCAAAATTGGCAATTCCTCTTTCTTGGGACGGCCTTATTTTTATCATAGAGACTCCAAACTTTTTCTAAGAATGAATTTATTTTTTCAGAAACTGAATGTCTAATGTAATTTCAACATCATCGCCGACAAGAACGCCTCCGGCTTCAAGAGCAGCATTCCAAGAAAGCCCGAAATCTTTTCGTTTGATTTTAGTCTTTGCCGAAACTCCAATTTTCAAGTTTCCCCAAGGATCTTTCATCTCTTCTGAGGGTCCTTCGACATCAAGAATGACCAACTTGGTAACACCATGAATAGTTAAATCGCCGGCCACTTTGAGATGATCCTTTGTCCCCGAGACTTGATGAGATTTAAATGTAATAAGGGGAAATTTCTCTACATTAAAAAAATCAGCACTTCTGAGATGATTATCTCTTTGCGTCTCTCGCGTATTAATACTTGAGGCTTCAATTTGAACGTCTATTTTTGATGCCGCCAAATTAGCGGGATCATAATGAAGTGTTCCTGAAATTTTCTCAAATCCGCCATGCACTTTTGCGATCATCATATGTTTGATGCTAAAATTAGCAGTCGAATGGGCGGGATCTATTTGAAATGTTGTCATATTTGCTCCTTCTTTTGCGCATTTGGACTCTCCGGCATCATCAAGAGAGCTCACATGCTAGTTCGATTTTGATTCCTGAATATGACTTTATCTTGGTTTTCTACAGTTTATTAGATAGACAAATCTAAAATTATTCTCCAATGTATTGGATAATGGGGGTGCGGATGGACTTAAATCAAGTATCTGTATTTATTAAGGTTATTCAAAATAATAGCTTTACAGCAGCGGCTCATGATTTGGGGATGCCGGTTTCTACCGTGAGTTTCAAAGTCTCAATGTTAGAAGAGAACTTAGGGGTGACCTTAATCCAGAGGACAACACGAAGTTTAAGAATCACAGAAGCGGGTAAGATTTTTTATGACCAGTGCCTAAGGGGATTAGAGTCTTTGAATGCTGCAAGAGATTCGATTGCACACCATCAAAAGGAGCCCTCGGGAGTTTTAAAGGTATCTGCGCCTATTGATTTGGGACAAGTTGTTTTGCCAGACATCATAGCCCAGTACTCAAAAAAATTTCCCAAAGTTCAATTTGAATTATCTCTCAGCGACCGTCGCGTGGACTTGCTGGCTGAAGGATTTGACCTTGCGCTGAGAGCTGGTCAGCTAAAAGATTCTTCTTTGAAGGCAAAAAAAATTGGTGAGACTTATTTTGCATTATTTGCCCGTGAAAGTTATTTGAAGGGCAAAACTAAACCAGAAAAGCCACAAGATTTGAGAGAGCACGTTTGTATTCATTTTTCTAATTTAAGTACAGATAAATGGAAGCTAAAGAATGGTTCGACAAATTCTGAAGTGGGCATTAAACCCCATTTAGTTATTGATAACTTAAAAACTGTCGAAGAATTAGTTAATAGGGGAGCAGGAATTGGACTGCTTCCAAACTTTTATTGCTCGCCTAAAAATACGGGTTTAATTCGTTTGCTACCAAGCTGGATTTCAATGCCACATCCCGTCCAGTTTGTTTTTCTGCAGAGAAAATTTATGACAGCTAAGGTCCAAGAGTTCATTAAGCTTGCCGAAGATCCTATTCGGCGGCAGCTTCAGAATCAGTTGACCTCAGGTATTTAAGAAAGGGTGAATATGGATTTTTTTGAAGTTATAAAAAAGCGACGTAGTATCCGCAGGTTTACGGATAAGAAAGTTCCAGAAATATGCATCAAGAATGCACTTGAGGCTGCCATACTTGCACCGAATTCTTCTAATACACAAACCTGGAATTTTTACTGGGTGAGGACTGAAGAAAAAAAGAAGAAATTAGTGGAAGCTTGCTTATCACAATCTGCAGCTCGTACGGCGAGTGACCTCCTAGTAATCACGGCTGATCCTAAATTATGGAGAAGATCACAAGGTCCCCTAATAAATTGGGTCGAGAGTGTTAACGCTCCCGAGCCTGTGAAAATGTATTACAAAAAATTAATACCCATTACATATAAATGGGGATTTTTGAATTCATTGGGACTTTTAAGGTGGTTAGGTTTTAATCTCGCAGGCATCTTCAGGCCAGTACCGAGGGGTCCCAATTTCCGACATGAGCTCCAAACAGTGGCCATTAAAAGTGCAGCTTTGGCTGCAGAAAATTTTGTCTTAGCTCTCACGGCTCAAGGAGTTGCTACCTGTATGATGGAAGGCTTTGACGAGTGCAGAGTCAAAAGCCTTTTGAAGCTCGAAAGTTCTTGCCGAATCGTTATGGTCATTGGCATTGGCTACGAGTCAGAAAAAGGGACTTGGGGTCCACAGATGCGACTACCTTTAGAAGAGGTAGTGCACGAAATTTAGTTATATTATAAGCTCTGAAAATTAAGTCAGAGCTGCTTTAATTGCAGAGCGCAGAGAAGTGGTTTCTCGGCCAATTAAATTTTGTAGGTCTTTAGACGAACTTTCTAAATCACCTTTAGAAGCTCCGACATCAGAGTCAGCCAATAAGTGAGCAAAAGGTTCTGGTAAACCAAAGCCAATAAGTAAAGCTTTATACTCAGAATAAGGCAAATTTTTGTAGACAACATTTTTTTTTGCCTGCTCGTTAATTTCGGATACAAGCTGAGAAAGTGTAAAAGCTTGATTGCCAGCTAGTTCATAAATCTTTCCCTCATGTCCAGAAGTCGTGAGGACTTTCACAGCAGCCAGCGCATAATCCAATCGAGATGCGGAGGAAAACTTTCCGTCGCCAGCTGCCCCTAAAAAAGCACCATGGTCCAAGGCGGACTGCAAATTTTCAGAATGATTTTCTAAATACCAGCCATTTCGAAGAAGTACATAGGGAATACCGGAATCTTTGATGATAGCTTCTGTTTCCTGATGTTCTTTTGCCAATCCAAGGGTGGATTTGTCTGCCTTCAAAACGCTGGTATAAACAACTAATCCAACTTTATTTTTTCGAGCGGCCGAAATAACAGTTTCGTGCTGCCTGCTTCTTTGCCCAATATCATTGGAAGAAATGAGAAGGAGTTTGTCGACTCCCCGCAGAGCCTTCTCAAAACTTTCAGCGTCATTATAGTTAGCTTCACGAATTTCCAATCCTAATTTTTTAAGCGAATCAGCTTTTTTTGGATTTCTAACTAAGGCAATAATTTCTTTTGCCGGTATCCTTTTTAATAACTCGGCAATAACATGATTTCCAAGCTTTCCAGTTGCGCCGGTGACTGCAATCATTTGAGCTCCTTTTTGTGTTGTTTTTCTTATTTCTAACACCTATACTAACTTTTAGTAAGTACCTACCTTTAAGTTAGTAGGAGACGCGTTAAGGGCGAGGTTGGGTTGAGATTGAGTAATGCTTTGATTTGGGCGGGCAATATCTAATAGGAATTATTCAGTTTGGCTCGATCAGGTGGGTGGCTAGAGCTAGTACAATCTCAGTAATATTTTGGAAGAGGCGATAAATTATGACAAAAAAAATGAATAATACAATTACTCATGAAAGTGCAGCAATGAAGAAGCCAAAGAGACTCCGAGCTGACCTTTATGCTGAAAAATGTCCATCTCGGCAGGTATTCGATCATATTACTTCAACTTGGGGCTCATTAATTTTGGTGCTTTTATTGGAAAAAACCTACCGCTTTAGTGAGCTTCGAAAAAAAATCGGGGGCATCAGTGAAAAAATGCTCGCTCAAACACTTCAGACCCTAGAGAAAGATGGATTTGTCATTAGAGAGGTTTTTCCGGTTATGCCACCAAAGGTTGAATATAGTTTGAGCCCTATGGGAAGAGAAGTTGCTGAAAAAGTAGAAGCTCTTACGTCTTGGGTGGAAAAAAATTTCACAAAAGTGTTAAACTTTCAAAAAGCGCAAATTAATTAAAATCAGAACAGATTGAATTCAAGATTTGATTTGGAAATGAAAGAGAACCTGTTTTATGGAAGCACTATTAAATTCATTTGGTTTAGTTTTTATCAGTGAGATGGGAGACAAAACCCAATTATTGGCTTTGGTTTTGGCGGCCAAATTTAAAAAACCAATACCCATTCTTTGCGGGATTTTGGTGGCCACAATTCTTAATCATGCCTTAGCAAGTTATGTGGGAAGCTTTGTCAGCTCTCTCGTTGCTCCCTCGGTGTTGAAGTGGATACTCGCGGCATCATTCATAGGATTTGGTGTTTGGATGCTGATCCCCGATAAAGATGAAGGATTTGAAGAGACAAATAAGTGGGGTCCATTTCTAACGACTGCAGTCGCTTTTTTCTTTGCGGAAATGGGTGATAAGACGCAACTTGCAACGGTGGCATTAGGGGCTAAATACAGTTTTCCTTTGATGGTTACCTTTGGAACGACTCTGGGGATGATGGGTGCTGATGGTTTGGCAGTTTTTTTTGGATCCAAGTTGACGGAAAAAATTCCAATGAAAACTATTAACAAGATTGCTAGCATTTTATTTATATTATTTGGAATTGGTATCGGCTTTGGCTTTTAATATAATTTAAAATAAATAGGATGAAATTTGGACTATAATTCAAAGGATAATCTCAATAAACAGGCGATGGATCATCTCAGATCCTCTTTTCAAAATGGTCAATCAACATACATAATTGATTCTGCCGATCAGTTGCAAAGCTCCTTTAGACCTAAAGATCAAAATAAAGTGATTCTGCCAGAAAACTTTAAGTTTCCCCTTGCAGTTGAATACTATATTTCTTGGAGAGAGGGCTCCGGGGTCTATACCTATCTTGTCGCTAAATTCCCGCACTGGGACCAGGCGCGAGGTATTGCTTTCAAGAGAACACGCACTTCTGGAGATCCGGTGGGCGGCCAGTGTTGCTGGTGTAATTCTTATGGAACATCTGATGAAATTGGATTGATGAGTGTCTCTATTAGCAGTAAAGAAAGTCGATCCTACTATTTGTGTAATGACCTTAATTGCCTAAAAAAAATAGAACATTTTACTACACTGGCAGGTCGGGACACGGAAAAATATTATTTAGAGCTTTTCTTCAGAATTGAAAAGCTCTTTGAAAATGTCAGAATGGCACAATCCGAAGTCTAAATAAAATTCTCCAATGGTTAAATTGAAATACTTCACTGAACTTCAATAGAAGAATTAAATATTTTATTTTTTTCCCAGATTGCAGGTATTTATTCCCAACATGGCATAGGGTGGGCACCATCCCATCAATCCAGTTGCTAGTGGTACAATGCCCAATAAAAACCATGGACTCCCGGCTCCGATAAATACTTGGGAAATTAGCGCAAGGCCTACAGCAACTCGAATGATTCTTTCTACATTATGTACATTTTTTGTCATGGTGCTTTCCTTTTTTGTCTGAGCTCCGCATCCATAGCGAAGCCTGTTTAGTTATTAAATTTGGCGAAATCTTCTAAGACCAATTCCGTATTAAGTATGACTTCGTATTTAATCGGGACTGCCTTTGAAAGCATAGCGCTCACTCCACAATACTTGGTCATTGAAAGGACCACGGCTTTCTTAAGAAGTTCAACATCAATATCCACTGCGGAAATTGCAAATGTAATCGTTACTGATGAAAATACTATTGGATGTTCCTTGGAAGTTTCAGCATATGCAGATACGTTGAAAAATGAAAAGTTAAGTTTAAATTTTTTCATTAAACTGACGACATCCATGCCGGTGCATCCGCAAAGACCAGCTAAGACGTATTCCTTAGGATTAGGGCCTCGGTCTTGACCTCCAGACTCTTTTTTGGCATCCATAATTTCAAGATGTTCCCTAATCTTGACTTCAAATTCTAAGTTATTCTTCCATTCGATACTGGCATTTAAGCTCATTTATTCCTACTTTGCTTCGCCGCTTGTTTTTCGCTGAAGTCTATGAGCAGCTTGCGCTAAACTTCCAATATTTTCTACATCCTTAAATCCGAGGGTCTTCATTAATTTCTCTGCTTGCCCCGAACGATTGCCGCTTCTGCAGTATAACTTATAAATTTTTTCCTTATCTAAATTTTGAATATTAGAGGTGAAAGTTGGATTAAGAAAGTCGATATTTTTTGCGCCAACAACATGACTCTCTGAAAACTCCTCCGGAGTTCTTACATCAAGGATTTCAAATTTTGAAGAATCAGCAAAAACAGATTGACTCATATTAGCTCCAAAAAGAAAGGATAAAATGCCTAAGAGATTTTTCATTGCTTCACCTTACAGGAATTTTAATATATCGCATGCCATTTTCTTCTGTCTTCGGCAGCCGTCCGGCGTCAATGTTAATCTGAACACTTGGAAGGAGAAGCCTGGGTGCTGAAAGAGTCTTATCTCGCTCCGTGCGAAAGTTTACGTATTGCTCTTTTGAGGTTTCACCCTTCAGTTGGATATTAAGTTTTTTTTCTTCTCCAATAGTTGATTCAAATTTTAGTTCGCGGCCATTGGGTTGATAGTCATGGCCGACAAATACTCGAATAGTTTCTGGGAGCTTATACAATTTTTCGTGAATGGAATGATATAGATCTTCAGCGCTTCCCGCTGGAAAATCGCAGCGACCCGTTCCAGAGTCAGGCATAAACAATGAGTCGCCGGTAAATACTGCATCACCAATGAGATAAGTACTGCAGGCGGGTGTGTGTCCTGGAGTAAAGATCGTTTCAATTTTTAACTCGCCAGCAGCAAAAATTTGTCGATCTTGAAGTAGAAGGTCAAACTGTTGACCATTGGTTGCAAAATCTTCACCAAGGTTGAACACCTTTTTGAAGACCTTTTGTACTTCTATAATTCTCGCCCCAATTCCAATCTTAGATCCAGGAATTTTCTCCTTTAAAAATTGCGCTCCACTGACGTGGTCAGCATGAGCATGAGTCTCAAGAATATAATGAACTGTCAGGCCCATTTCTTTTACAAAACCCAGGACTTTTTCAGCAGATTGCAAAGTCAATTTTGAAGCAGCGGGATCATAATCCCAAACAGGATCAATGATAACAGCATCCTTGCTCTTGTGATGATAGACTACATAGGTCAGTGTCCATGTCATTGGATCAAAAAATTCTTTAACAATTGGCTTCATAAAGATCCTTTCACAAATTTGTGCTCGATAAGCTAAAGATTAATATTTTTTTGTGTTCTCTGTTATGTTCTAGCTCATAATTTGCTTTTATTTATTTATCTTCATAGCCTTAAGAGACAAAATGTCTCGAAAAATGGAAAATTGCTTTCTCAAACAAAAAAACATGATCTAGAATCTATCCTATGAATTTTAAAAGTCTGTGGACAGATCTGCCTTATGAAGTGCGTGAAATATTTGAGAAAAGTGCAAAAAGTTTTAATTTGAAACGAGGCGACGTCGTCTATCGCGAAGGCGATGTTCCCAAAGGGATTTATTTTATCGAATCTGGTCTTGTCGGACTTGTCAAAAATGGAATTTCTGGGAAAGAACATCTTTTAAGGTTTTTTAAAGAGGGGCAGTTTTTTGGCCATCGGTCGCTGTTTTCAAACGAAGGCTATCATGGATCGGCGACCTGCTTAGAAAACACTTCTGGTAAATTAGTCCCCAAAGATGAGATTGTTAAAGTGATAGAAAAACATCCTATTCTTCTGAAAGAAGTGGTCTCAGTCTTAGCTCAAGAACTGCGACGTTGTGAAAATCAACATGTGATGATTCTTGAGAATCAGATATTAAGCAGGGTAGCTCAGGCAATTGTTTATCTAAAAGACCTTCATCCTGAACATAACTGGACGAGACAAGAAATTGCAAATTTTTGTGCCAGTACTGTTTCGACCGTCATTAAGGCAATGGGAGAGCTAGAAGAAAGCGGTTTTATTGCTCAAAACGGAAGAAGAATTGAGATTAAAGATAAGTTAGCTCTCATTAACCTCCAAGAATCCATCTAAAATTAAATAAGATTTGATCTTCAAGTTTTTTATGAATTATGTGCCAGGACATCATATTTTACCAAGCAATGGGGTAATCTCTTTCATATGAAAGAAGTGACTATACAGAAATTTTCATGTGAACAGCTTTATAACCTGTGGGTAACTGATCCTGATTTGATACAAATTATCGATCTGAGATCTGCCATAGATTTTCAGGAAGGTCATATTCCTGGCTCACTGAATATTGAAGTCAAAAAATTGCCAACTTTCCTTTCTCATTTACCAAATAAATTAGCGGTTATAATTGGTGACAATATTATTCCCAGAGAGATTGAGAATGAAATTTTGGCATTTACCAACTTTGTGTTCTTAAATTCTTGCCAAAAATGGAAAGAATTGAAATATCCTATGACTTCTAAATATCTCGGTGAAAAGATCAAAATTAAAGAGGACGCCAAAATGAAAGATATAATTTTCCATCAACTATTCGAAGCAGAGTCATCAACCTATACATATATAATTGCCGATAAAAAGACAAAAGAGGCTGCGATTATTGACCCTGTTTTGGAAACCGTGGATCGTGATTTAAAGCTCATAGAAGAATTAGGTTTAAAATTAATTTATGCTCTAGATACTCATATTCATGCAGATCATATCACAGGAGCAGGGGAAATTCGCAGGAGACTGGGCATAAAAACAGCCGTCAGCCAGCATGCTGAGATCGGATGCGTAGATATTGCTCTTGAGGAAGGGCAAGAACTATCATTAGGCGGTCATACAATTAGGGTACTAGAAACTCCGGGTCATACAAACACCTGTTTAACCTATTATTTCGAAGGAATGATTTTCACGGGGGATGCTCTGCTTGTTAGAACCTGTGGTCGTACCGATTTTCAGCAGGGGAGTCCTAAGAAATTATTTGAGAGCGTGCGGAACAAACTTTTCCAGTTACCTGACGAAACAATTATTTACCCTGGCCATGATTATAGGGGACACACTTCATCGACAATTGGTGAGGAAAGGAAATTTAATTCAAGACTTAGAGAAACAATTTCTATGGATGAGTTTCAAAAAATAATGAACGAACTAAAATTGCCTAATCCAAAAAAAATCCACGAGGCCGTACCCGCCAATCTAGCCTGTGGGCAACCGCAGGATAAAAGACTCCTGCATCCACAAATTGTCGATGGAGTTCCTGAAGTAACTCCTCTCGTTGTATTGCAAAATATGCCTCAGGTGGAAGCTGGCAAAATTCAATTGATCGACGTGAGAAGACCAGACGAATTCAATAATGAACTTGGTCACGTAAAGGGAGCTCAGTTAGTCACCTTGGGACCTGAATTAACAAAATATTTAGAGCGGACAGATAAAAATCAAGAGATAGTCTTTATCTGCAGAAGTGGCGGTCGTTCCGGATCGGCAACAATCGAAAGTCAAAAATTAGGTTTTAAGAAAACAATTAATATGGCTGGGGGGATGATTCGTTGGAATGATGAGCATCAACCAGTGGAAAGAATATAGAATTATAATTGAGAAAGGGAAATTATATGGCTCCTGAATGGATAAATGCGCTCATCGGTGGAGGACTAATTGGTGTTTCAGTCTCCCTTATGATGTTCCTCAACGGTCGAATCACAGGCATCAGTGGAATCCTAAGTTCAGCGATGGGCTCATTGAATCAAGACTCTCCATGGAGAATTTTATTTTTACTGGGTTTGTTCTTAGGTGGTGTATTGATGAATCAGGTACAACCCGATTTTTTCAAAAATAACCTTACCTCGGATTCATGGACTGTTATGGTTGCGGGTCTTCTTGTTGGATTTGGTACAGTTATGGGAAGCGGATGTACTAGTGGCCATGGAGTCTGTGGAATGAGCCGCCTTTCGCCCCGTTCAATTGTTGCAACTTTGGTTTTTATGGCGGCAGGAATTCTTTCTGTTTTGGTTTTTAAGAAAATCGGAGTTCTTTAATGAAAAACTTTTTTAATAAAAATTCAGTTTCCGCATTTATTTCTGGATTGATTTTCTCTGTTGGCCTGGCTGTAAGCGGCATGACTCTGCCTCAGAAGGTAGTTGGGTTTCTCGATTTCTTTGGTAATTGGGATCCATCATTGATGTTCGTTATGGTTGGCGCTATCAGTGTCCATTTTATAACTTATCGCCTGGCAAGAAAGCGAAAGTCGCCCTTATTCGATACAACATTTCATGTCCCTGACAAAAAGGAACTCACGCCGGCGCTGGTTTTTGGAGCATTTTTGTTCGGGACTGGTTGGGGATTGGGGGGATTTTGCCCAGGTCCGGCTATTGCGGCGCTAGGAAATTTTCAACTTCGACCCTTCCTATTTGTTATCTTTATGATTCTGGGAATGTTTCTATTTAAGCTTTTAGACCAAAAACTAAAAATAAAAAGGTAAATATGGAAACCCTCGGCTATTTTGCGGCAATTATAATGGGACTGACTCTCGGAATGTTGGGAGGGGGAGGTTCGATTTTAACAGTTCCAATTTTAGTTTATCTATTTGCAACGGAGCCCAGTTTAGCTGTTTCGGAATCACTTTTTATTGTTGGAATGACAGCATTAGTGGGATCTATTTTTTCATATAGAGCAAAAGAGGTAGATTTAAAAACTGTCTTCAAATTTGCGGTTCCTAGCTTTTTGGGTGTGATGCTTATGAAGAAGTTTATTCTGCCTTCATTACCGCTTGTCATATTTCAATTTGGACAGATTGAATTCAGCAAAAACATATTGATCATGAGTATTTTTGCCATCTTGATGGTGGTTGCGAGCGTTTCTATGATCAGAAAAAGTCAAAATGTCCAAGGTTCAACAAATAAGAATTGGTCATTAAAAATATTATTACAGGGTTTTTTTGTCGGGAATGTCACGGGCTTAGTTGGAGCAGGAGGAGGATTTTTAATAGTACCTGCCTTAACTAATTTCATTGGGCTCAGGATGAGGGCAGCCGTTGGCTCCTCCATGATGATAATAGCAGCGAACTCCCTTTTTGGCTTTGCAGTTTCGCTTTCCACGGGATTGGTCCCACAATGGAGTGTTTTGCTAAAAATCCTTGCATTGAGTCTTGCTGGTCTCTTCTTAGGTCGAAAGATTTCCAATAAATTTTCTGACTCCCAGCTGAAAAAAGCTTTTGGAATATTTGTTCTCGTAATGGGCACAATAATCTTGATCGATCAGATTAATAAATTATAGTTTCATTTTGAAAAAAAAGGAAAATTAGATGAAAAGTAAATTTAAGGTTATTGTCTTAGGCGCAGGTACGGGTGGGGTCTCTTCAGCAGCAAAACTTTCAAGTCGAATTGGTTCTGAGAACATTGCTATTATCGACCCTTCCGAAAATCACTATTATCAGCCTCTTTGGACTCTATCGGGGGCAGGACTTGCTCCCAAAGAACAGAC
>JACCDX010703578.1_pt1 | contig 12500 bp, 15 predicted proteins | sample 7449681 | NCBI WGS metagenome assembly JACCDX01 (sample SAMN15323450, study PRJNA562643) | freshwater metagenome | isolation source: river surface water | place: USA:Blue River Watershed | collected 2017-08-18
ACTTCGACGCTGCGGAGTGGTGGCAGAGTGGTCGAATGCACCGGATTCGAAATCCGGCGTACAGGTTCTCCTGTACCGAGGGTTCGAATCCCTCCTACTCCGCCAAAACAAGTCCTTCCAACCCGCTTGTCCGGGTTGCCAGGCGCTCAGAGCCCCGCACCATGCGGGGCTTTTTGTTGGAGGCCCAGACGGTCCACCGCCACCGGCCTGACATGCTGGTGACTGCGGCAGGTGTGCAGCGCAGACCGCCAGGCGTTCCCAGCCGTTAAGCTGCGAAGCGTGCAACGACCGTGGACACGGCGTGCACCCTCCCATGATTGAATTCAGGCAGCTTCACTACTTCGTCACCATCGTTGATGCCGGCTCCATCACCCAGGCCTCGGCCCTCTTGCACATCGCCCAGCCGGCCCTGAGCCAGCAAATCAAGGACCTGGAGCAGGGCTTGGGCGTGCGGCTGCTGGACCGCTCGATCCGCGGCGTGACCGCCACCTCCGAAGGCGTCGCTTTGTACGCCCATGCCAAGCACATCCTGGGTCTGCGTGACCAGACGGCCGAGGTGATCCGCAACGCCACGGGCGTGGTGTCTGGGCGGGTGCGGCTGGGCATTCCCTCAAGCATCTCCATGGTGTTGGCGGCGCCGCTGGTAGCGGCCTTGAAACAACGCCATCCGGACATCCTGCTCGAACTCTACGAAAGCCCCAGCACCTATTTGTCGGCGCAGCTGCTCGATGGCCGCGTGGACCTGAGCCTGCTGGTGGACAAGGTGCCGGCGCCGGGCTTGATCACCGCGCCGCTGCTCGACGAGTCGGTGCTGTTCGTGCAGTCGCGCAAATCGACGCGCTTCAAGAACCGGCGCAGCATCCAGGTGGCTGAGCTGCAGGATGTGGCGCTGATGCTGACGACGCGCGCCTCCACCCTGCGCGGCATGGTGGAGAAAGCTTTCAAGAAAGCCCGTGTTGCGCCGCGCGTGAGCGCCGAGGCCAGCTCCATCCAGACCCTGCTGACGGTGGTGGCGGACGGCGAGTTGTCGACCCTGATCCCGTACTCGGCGCTGTCGTGGTCGCCGGTGCTCGACATCCTGCGCTGGGTGCCGGTGCAGCCGCGCATCGTGCGCGAGTTGTCGGTCGCACAGTGCGCGTCGGTCTCTCTCCCCCCCGCAGCCCAGTGCGTCAAGCAGCTGATCGTGGACGTATGCACCGAGCTGGTCCGCCGCAAGGTCTGGCTTGGGGCCGAACTGGCCCCTGCCCGGGCCCCGTGAAGCCATCGTTTATTTGTATGGAAAACATATATTTTTCATAGTTTAAAAATATTCCAGCTCTCCCTAGACTCCGGCCAGCTACCAAGAGCAAGGAAGGACGATGGGCATGGGGCAACACTCGCCGCTGGAGGGCGTGAAAATTCTGGATCTGACGCGCGCCCTGGCGGGACCGTTCTGCACGATGATCCTCGGCGATTTGGGGGCGGACATCATCAAGGTCGAGCCGATCGATGGCGACATGATGCGCCAGTGGGGGCCTTACGACCGTGGCGAAAGCGTCTACTACCTGACCGGCAACCGCAACAAGCGCGCGCTGGCGCTGGATTTCCGTTCGAGCGAGGGGCTGGAGCTGATCCGCACGCTGGCCAAGGACTGCGATGTGGTGGTCGAGAACTTCAAGCCCGGGGCCATGGAGGCCATGGGCCTGAGCCACGAGACCCTGATGGCGCTCAATCCGCGTCTCATTTACGCGAGCATCACCGGCTTCGGCCGCGACGGTCCGATCGCCGACCAGCCAGGCTTTGACCAGATCGCCCAGGGCTATTCCGGCTTGATGAGCGTGACCGGCAGCCCCGAATCGGGGCCGATGCGGGTGGGTGTGGCGATCGGCGACCAGACCACCGGCATGTGGGCCGCCATCGGCGTGCTGGCCGCGCTGCACCACCGCACCCAAACGGGACAAGGGCAACGCGTCGACACGTCGCTGATGGCCAGCCTGGTGGGCCTGCTCAGTGTCCAGGGGCAGCGCTACCTCAGCCTCGGCGAGGTGCCGGGCCTGGCCGGCAACAACCACCCGGTGGTCTCGCCCTGCGGCGTGTTCCAGACCCGCGACGGCCCGATCAACATCGCGGCCAACACCCACAACATGTGGCTGACCCTGTGCCGTCTGCTTGAGCTCGAGGGGCTGGAGAACGACCCGCGCTTTGTCGACAACGCCTCGCGTGCGGTGCACCGCCAGGCCCTGCGCGAGATCCTCGAGAGCCGCCTGGCGCTGCATGACCGCGCGCACTGGACCCGGCTGTTCAACGCCTCGGGCGTGCCGGCCGGTCCGATCCACAACATGGCCGAGGTTTTTGCCGACCCGCAGGTGCGCCATTGTCAGCTGGTCGAAGAGGTCGAACACCCGAGCCTGGGCGCTCTCAAGATGGTCGGCAGCCCCTTGCAGTTTGACGCGCAAAAGGGCCAAAGCATCCAGCGGCCACCGCCGCTGCTGGGCGAGCACACCGTCGACATCTTGCAGGAGTTCGGCTGGGGCCGCGAAGCCATCGCCGACCTGCAAAGCCGCGGTGTCGTCAAAGCCAATTGAAATTCCCACAAAAAACAGGAGACAAAACCATGAGATTGCTGAAACAGCTGAAGCACGCCGGCATGGCACTGGGCCTGTGCCTGGGCACGGCGGTGGCGGTGGCGCAGGAGTTCCCGGCCAAGCAGCCGGTGCGCCTGATCGTCACCTTCTCGGCCGGCGGCGGTTCGGACGCGGTGGCCCGCGCCCTGAACGTCAAGCTGGGCGAGGTGCTGGGCCAGACCGTGCTCGTCGAGAACAAACCAGGCGCAGGTGGGGCCATCGCCACCGACTTCGTGGCCAAGGCGCCGCCCGACGGCTACACGGTGTTGTTCACGGTGTCCTCGCACAGCATCAACCAGGCCCTGATGCCCAACCTGCCCTTCAACACCGAGCGCGATCTGCGCGGTGTGGCGCTGATCGCCAACTTGGCCCAGGTGTTGGTGGCCAACCCCAGTGTGCCCGCGCGCAACCTGCAGGAGTGGCTGGCGCTGGGCCAGAAGGACCCGCTGTACAAGCAGTACGCCAGCGGCGGTGTGGGGTCGCCGGGGCACTTTGCCGGCGGTCTGCTTCAATCCATGAGCAACTACCCCTTGAGCCACATCCCCTACAAGGGCTCTGGTGCGGCCATGTCCGACATCATCGGCAACCAGGTGCCCGCGATGATCAGCACCCTGAGCGGAACCATCGGGCACATCAAGAGTGGCAAGCTCAAGGCGCTGGCCATCACCTCGGCCCAGCGCAGCCCGCTGCTGCCCGATGTGCCCACCATCGCCGAATCGGGCGTCGCCAACTACGAGTCGGACACCTGGGTCGGCATGTTCGTGCCCAAGGCCACGCCGGAAGCGGTGGTGCAAAAGCTCTACAAAGCCACCGCCACCGCGCTCGAGGACCCGAACATCCGCGCCAAGATCGAGGGCCTGTCGGGCCGCATCATCGCCGGTTCGCCCAGCTCGCTCGATGCGCTGGTGTCCAAGGAAATCCGCGATTTCAGCAAAGTGGTGCGCGAGCAAAAGATCAAGCCCGAGTGAAGCCCATGTCCCCTTTGTTGAGCCTGGATGGCGCCAAAGCCACCATCACCCTGAACCGGCCAGAACACCACAACCGCATCGACCCGGACGACATCCCGGTCATCCATGCCCATCTGGACGCGGTCGAGTCGGACCCGGTGGTGCAGCTGCTGGTGTTCACCGGCACGGGTGGCAAGACTTTTTCATCGGGCTACACGATCGACGCCATCCTGACGCGCATGGACGACAGCTTTCAGAACCTGCTCGGGCGCATCGAGCGCCTGGGCAAGCCCACGGTGTGCGCGCTCAACGGCAGCGCCTACGGCGGCGGTGTCGATCTGGCGAGCTGCTGCGACTTCCGGATCGGCGTGCACGGCACACGCATGTTCATCCCGGCGGCCAAGTTCGGCCTGCACTACCACCCCGATGGCATCCGGCGCTTCACCCAGCGGGTGGGACCGGCGGTGGCCAAGAAAGTGTTCATGCTGGCCAAGACCCTGGACGCCGACGAGATGCTGAGGGTCGGTGTTTTGCAGGAGCTGGTGCCGGCCGATGCGCTGTCGGCGACGGTGGACGGCTACCTGGAGGCGTTGCTGGCCTGTTCCAGCGCGGTGGTGGGCTCGATGAAGGCCAACATCGACGCCTTTGCGCACGGCCATTGGGAGGCGGGCGCCTGGACCGAACGCTACCGCAGCACACTCGCCTCGCCCGACATCGTGGCCCGGCTTGGTCAGCGCCGCTGAGGAGCGGCGCCAGCCGCATCGCTGTCCGGACCCCGCAGCCGATCATGGCCTGGGCCCCCACCCGCGCCTCTCTACAATGAGCGGCAATTCTCCGGCCCTTGTCCATGCAGGGGCCTTTCCACCGGTCTCCAAGCGATGAAACACCTGATCTGCCTTCCTCTTGTCCTTTTGCAGGGCTGCACCGTGCTCGCGATCGCCGATGCTGCGGGCTCGGCCGTGGTCTATGGCGCCAAGACGGCGGTCAATGTGCTCGATGCGATCACGCCCGACATCGTGAACAAGAAGAAGGACTGAGGCCGCCGACCGCCAAAAACAAGGGGCCCCGAAGGGCCCCTTGTTTTTGTGCGCGTGGGGGACTCAGATGCCCAGCCAGCCGTTGGTGCGTGCGAAATGCAGCGCTTGCGTGCGGCTGTTGACGCCGAGGCGGCGGAACAGGCGCCAGAAGTGCACCTTGACGGTGTGCTCGCTGATGCTGAGTTTTTCGGCGATGTCGCGGTTGGACAGGCCCTGGTCGAGCATGAGGATCAGCTGCTTTTGGCGCTTGGACAGTTTGGTCGGTGCCGCCCCCGGGCTGCCGGCTTCTTCTTCGTCCTCAGGGGCGAGCATTTCGCGCAGCGCGCCAATGATCTGCGTCGGGTTGTTGGTTTTTTCAATGAAAACATTGGCCCCGGCTTCAATGCAGCGCTCTTCGTATTCGGACGCATCGGAACTGGTGACCACGGCCAGCGGCACTTCGGGGTAGCGCGCCTTGATGCTGTGCACGCCCGACATGCCCAGGGTGTCGGGCAGGTGCAGGTCCAGGCAGAACAATTCGGCCGGGCCATTTTTCTCGACCGCAGTTTCCAGAACGTTCAGTTTCGGCACGGCCACCACCTTGAGACCTGGGCGGACCCGGTGAATCAGCATGGTCAATGCATCGCGCATCAGGGGGTGGTCGTCGATGACGTAGACAGTCATGATTAGTCTGTGATTGTTAGCCTGAAAGTACAAGGATAGCAGGTTTCGCTGCTATCTGCCAATTTTGGCAAATATACGAAAGCATGAAAACTAATGGTTTTCAATTTGATTTCTTTATTTTTTCAAGTTCTGTCAAAGCAACGGCTTCGGCTTGTGGCGTCAGGGCCGGGAAATGGTGTTTCAGCGCGGCCAGCGCGGGCGCGCCCTCTTGCTGCAGCCGAGCGATCAGCTGACCGGCTTCGCGCGGAGCGGCGAAGCCCTGGCTTTGCAGCAGCACCTCGCCCTGGGCGCTGACCAGCTTGAAATAAAACAGGCCATCTTGCTCTCGGTACTGCTTGAAGCTGGCCAGCGCAGTTTTGTGTGCGGCGCTTTCCGTCTGGCGGGTCGGGGCGGCGGTCAGTGCGCGCAAGCCCACGGCGTGGCGCAGTTCGCGCATGAAAGGCGTGGCCAGTTGGCGCGCCTTGTCGGCGCCTGTGCGCAGCAGGCGGTCGAGCTCGGCCGGGTGGGCGATCAGGGCCTGGTACTGCTCGCGCATGGGCGCGAGCTCGCGGTCGATGCGCTCGAACAGCAGCTGCTTGGCATCGCCCCAGGCGATGCCCTCGGCGTAGGCCTTGGCGAGTTGCGCGGTGTCTTCGGCGCTGGCAAAGGCCTGGTAAATCTGGAACAGCGCCGAGCCCTCGGTGTCCTTGGGTTCGCCCGGCGCCTTGGAGTCGGTCACGATGCCCATGATCTGCTTGCGCAGCTGCGCCGCCGGAGCAAAGAGGGGGATGGTGTTGTCGTAGCTCTTGCTCATCTTGCGGCCGTCCAGGCCGGGCAAGAGCGCCACCGATTCCTCGACCACGGCCTCGGGCAGCACGAAGTGCTCGCCATAGAGGTGGTTGAAGCTGGACGCCATGTCGCGCGCCATCTCGATGTGCTGGATCTGGTCGCGGCCCACCGGCACCTTGTGTGCCTTGAACATCAGGATGTCGGCGCCCATCAGCACCGGGTACATGAAGAGGCCCGCCGTGACATCGGCATCGGTGTCGTGGCCGGCGGCATGGTTCTTGTCGACCGCGGCCTTGTAGGCGTGCGCACGGTTGAGCAGGCCCTTGCCGGTCACGCAAGTGAGCAGCCAGGTCAGCTCAGGAATTTCGGGGATGTCGGACTGACGGTAGAAGGTGACCTTGTCGGGGTCCAGGCCAGCGGCGATCCAGCTGGCCGCGATCTCCATGGTCGAGCGCTGGATGCGCACCGGGTCTTCGCACTTGATCAGCGCGTGGTAGTCGGCCAGAAAGTAAAAGCCGTCGGTGTGGGGGTCGCGGCTGGCTTGCACTGTGGGGCGGATGGCGCCCACATAGTTGCCCAGGTGGGGCGTGCCGGTGGTGGTGATGCCGGTGAGGACGCGGGTGCGTGCGGTGGTGGTCATGACGGGTCAGAACAGCAAAAATTTGAGCGGGGCCAGCAAGAGGCGCAGCAGGTCGGCGGTCAGGCGCATCAGCGGCAGCATCCACAGGGTGCTGACCACGCCGAGCAGCACCAGCGCCATCACAATGAAAAAGCCCCAGGGCTCGACACGCGAGAGCAGCAGGGCCGCGCGCCAGGGCAGCAGACCCACCAGGATGCGGCCGCCGTCCAGGGGCGGCAGCGGAAACAGGTTGAAGGCGAACATCACCACATTGACCAGCACACCGGCGCGGCACATCTCGGTGAAAAAGCGCTCCTCCACGCCCGTGCGCAGCAGCACCAGCGTGAGCGCGCCCCACAGCAGGGCCTGCAACAGGTTGGAGGCCGGTCCGGCCAGGGCCACCCAGACCATGTCGCGCTTGGGGCGGCGCAGCTGGTCAAAGCGCACCGGCACGGGTTTGGCGTAGCCGAACAAAAAAGCGCCGCCGGTGCCGAAGTACAGCAGCAGCGGCATGAGGATGGTGCCGACCGGGTCGATGTGGGGCAGGGGGTTGAGGGTCACGCGCCCGAGCAGGGCTGCCGTGGGGTCGCCCAGCTGCTGCGCGACCCAGCCGTGCGCCGCCTCGTGCAGGGTGATCGCAAAGACCACCGGCAAGGCGTAAATCAAGACGGTCTGGATCAGTTCGTTGGTGTCCACCGGGCGATTGTCTCAGACCGCGTGGCCTCAGAGCCCGAGCCGGGCGGGATCGCCCTGGCCCTGGCGCAGCACCTGCGGTGACTCGCCGCTCAAGTCGACCACCGTGGTCGGTGCCATGGCGCAGGCGCCGGCATCGATCACCGCGCCCACGCTGTGTTGCAGGCGCTCGCGGATCTCGTTCGGATCGTTCAGGGGATCATCCTCGCCGGGCAGGATCAGGGTGGCGGCGATCAGCGGCGCGCCGTGCAGGGCCAGCAGCGCTTGCAGCACGGTGTGGTCGGGCACGCGCAGACCCAGCGTCTTGCGCTGCGGGTGGCTCAGGCGGCGTGGCACTTCCTTGGTGGCCTCCAGGATGAAGGTGAAGGGGCCGGGCGTGGCCTGCTTGAGCAGGCGGTACTGGCGGTTGTCCACGCGCGCGTAATTGGCCAGCTCGCTGAGGTCGCGGCACAAGAGCGTCAGGTGGTGCTTGTCGTCCACGCCGCGGATGCGTCGCAGCTGGTCGGCGGCGGCCTTGTCGTCCAGGTGGCAGACCAGGGCGTAACTCGAATCGGTGGGCACGGCCAGCACCTGGCCCTGGTTGAGCGACTGCACGGCCTGCTTGAGCAGGCGCGGTTGCGGGTTGTCGGGGTGAACGCAAAAGAATTGGGCCATGGTTCAGGATTCTGGCAGCGCCACCGGCACGCGGCTTTCGCGCAGTGTGAGCCAGGCCCCCAGCGCACCGCACAGCGCGACCAGGCCCATGCCCACCAGCGTCCAGCGGTCGGGCACGTGGCCGAATACGAGCCAGCCACCAATGACCGCAAAACCGATTTGCGCGTACATGTAGGGCGTGAGCGTGGCGGCGGGCGCGCGGCCATAGGCCAGCAGCAAAAAGAAATGGCCGAGCGTGCCCATCAGGCCCATGAGCATGAGCTGCAGCCAGGTCACGAGCTCATGCGGTGGCGCCCAGACGAAGGGCAGCAGGCACGAGGACAGCACGGTGCCGATCCAGCCCGTGAGCACGTGCGTGGTGATCGGGTCTTCACCCTCGTGCGCGAGGCGGCCGGTGAGCACCTGAAAGCCCGAGTTGGTGAAGACCAGCAGCACGGGCAAGAGCAGTGCCCAGTCAAAGTGCTGGCCGCCGGGGCGGATGATCACCAGCGTGCCGACAAAGCCCCCCACCACCAGCGCCCAGCGCAGCGGCCGCACCTGCTCCTTGAGCGTCCAGGCGGCCAGCAGCGTGATCACGAGCGGTGCCATCAGCACGATGGCAGTGAACTCGCCCACCGGGATGTACTTGAGGCTGAAAAACGCCAGCAGGCTGCAGGCCAGCAGGAGCAGGCCACGCACCAGCTGAAAGCGCGGGTGCTGCGTGTAAAAAAGCCGCCGCCCGCGCCCTTTCCACACCACGGCCGTGGTCACGACCGCCTGGAAGGCGTAGCGGAACCACAGCGCGAACAGCACCGGGACCGCGGCGCTGACGTGCTTGGTGGTGGTGTCCAGTGTGGCAAAGCAGGCCACGGCGAGCAGCGCAAAGCCGATGCCGGCCAGCGTGTGGGCGGCGCGCGCGCTCACTGGATGCGGTCGGCCAGCAGTTCCCAGACCGGCGTGAGCTGGCCCGGCAGCCAGGGCAGGGTGCCCAGATCGGTGTGGCTTTCGTCGGGGCTGTGGAAGTCGCTGCCGCGCGAGGCGGCCAGGCCGAACTCGAGCGCGGTTTGCGCGTAGCGCTGGGCTTCTTGCGCCGAGTGGCTGCCGGTGACGACCTCGATGCCGCGTCCGCCGTGGGCCATGAATTCGGTGATCAGCGCGTATTCCTCGTTGGGCGTGAAGCCGTAGCGCGCCGGGTGCGCGATCACGGCCATGCCGCCCGCGCCGGTGATCCACTGCACCGCGTCCTGCAAGCGCGCCCAGCGGTGCGGCACAAAACCGGGCTTGCCTTCGGTGAGGTATTTGCGAAAGACCTCGGGCGTGTCCTTGCAGACCCCGCTCTCAACCAGGAAACGCGCGAAGTGGGTGCGCGAGATCAGCTCGGGGTTGCCCACGTACTTGAGCGCGCCTTCGTAGGCGCCGCGGATGCCGACCTTGGCCAGGCCTTCGGACATTTCCTGGGCCCGCTCGCCACGGCCGCCGCGCGTGCGGCGCAAGCCCTCGACCAGGGCCACGTTGTCCGGGTCAAAGCCCAGGCCCACGATGTGCACCGTCTGGCCGGCGAAGGTCACCGAGATTTCGGTGCCCGTGAGGTATTTCATGCCCTGGGCCTGCGCGGCGGCGCGCGCGCGGTGCTGGCCACCGACCTCGTCGTGGTCGGTCAAGGCCCAGAGCTCGACCCCGTTGGCCTGGGCGCGCTCGGCCAGTGCCTCCGGGGTCAGGGTGCCATCGGAAACCACGGAGTGGCAGTGCAGGTCGGCGTTGAGCAAGGCGTTCACAGGGCCATTCTAAAGCGCGACATCCAGGCGCACGGCGCGTCACCGCATAATGCCCGCATGATCGATTTGTGGTTGGTGCGACACGGCGAAACCGATTGGAACCGCGAGCTGCGTTTCCAGGGCCATCTGGATGCGCCGCTCAACGCCCTGGGCCTGCGGCAGGCCCAGCGCCTGGGCCAACACCTGGCTGCGCATGCGCCACGCCCCCTGCTGGCCAGCGACCTGCTGCGCACGCGGCAGACGGCCGAGCCCCTGGCGGGCCAGTGGCAAACCCCGGCCCTGCCCGAGGCGCTGTGGCGCGAGCAGGCTTTCGGTGTCGTCGAGGGCCTGACCTGGCAGGACATCCGCGAGCGCCATCCCGAGATCGTGGCCGGCTGGCAGCGGCATGACCCCGACTTCGCGCCGCCCGGTGGCGAGTCGCGCCGGCAGTTCCACGCGCGCGTGATGCAGGCGGTGCAGGCCCTGGTGCAGCGCTGTCGCGACACCGGCTGGACAGCGCCGGTGGTGGTGTCCCACGGTGGCGTGCTCGACATGATTTACCGCAGCGCCAGCGGCCAGGACCTGGGCGGCCCGCGCGAGTGCCTGATCCCGAACGCGGGTCTCAATCACGTGCGCACCGATGGCGAGCGTTTCGAAATCGTGGCCTGGGCGCAAACTGAGCACCTCGAGGGCTTGCCGCCCTCGGCCGTCTACCCCACGGCAACACCCGCGCCGCGCTGAGGGTTGTGGCGCGCGGGGGATAATTCAGGCATGAGTTTTCAGCGTCTTTCACCCGGGGCAGCGCCATGGCTTTGATGATCACCGCCGAGTGCATCAATTGCGATGTCTGCGAGCCCGAGTGTCCGAACCAGGCGATTTACCTGGGGCCGGAAATCTACGAAATCGACCCCAACAAATGCACCGAGTGCGTCGGCCATTTCGATGAGCCGCAGTGCGTGCAGGTCTGTCCGGTGGCCTGCATTCCGGTGAACCCCGAGCGCGTGGAGTCGCGCGAGACGCTCTGGCAGAAGTTTCAGCGGCTGCAGTCGGCTTGAGCCACTCACGCAGGCCCGCATGGGCTGGGGCCCGCCCGCCGATTTCTGCGTACCCCGCAGCATGAGGTGGGTGGGTTCCAGCCCATGCGGGCCGGAAAACCCCAGGACATTCAAGCCGCTTCGGACGAGGGCGCAGGCCGTGGTGGTTTCGGGCGCGGCGGTTTGCTGGTGTGGATCTTCACCATCGCCTTTTCCATTTCGCCCGCCAACAGCAGCGGCAAGGCCTGCACCGCGCGGTCGATGCTCGCGTGGATCGCTTCGCGGTGCTGGGCCATCGGTTTTTTGAGCACCCAGCTCACCACCTCGGACTTCACACCCGGGTGCCCCACGCCGATGCGCAGCCGCCAATAGTCGGACGTGCCCAGCTGCGCATGGATGTCGCGCAGGCCGTTGTGGCCCGCGTGCGAGCCGCCTTTTTTGAGCTTGGCCTCGCCCGGGGCGATGTCCATCTCGTCGTGCGCCACCAGGATCTCGTCGGGCTGGATCTTGAAAAAGCGCGCGAGCGCCGCCACCGACTTGCCCGACAGGTTCATGAAGGTTTGCGGCTGCAGCAGCCAGACGTTCTGGCCGTTCACACTGGTGCGCGCCACCAGGCCGTGGTAGCTGCGCTCGGGCACCAGCGAGACTTTGAGCTCGCGCGCCACCGCATCGATGAACCAGAAACCGGCGTTGTGGCGGGTGTCTTCGTATTCCGGGCCGGGGTTGCCCAGGCCGACGAGCAGTTTGATCATGGGCGGGATTATCGGGCGTGCATGAAACTGGCCCGCAAGAAAAAAGGCCCGCGTGAGCGGGCCTGATCGCGGGCAGGGCAGAAATTACTTCTTGCCTTTGCCTTTGGCGGGGGCTTCGGCCGCGGCCACGGGGGCAGCGATCACTTCCTCGACCGGCACCACCACCGAGACCAGCACGGGGTTGGGCTTGCCGTGGACCAGGGCCTTCACGCCCTTGGGCAGGGCCACGTCGTCCAGGTGCAGGGACTTGCCGCTTTCCAGCTTGGACAGGTCCACCGCGATGAACTCGGGCAGGTCGGCCGGCAGGCAGGCCACTTCGATTTCGGTCACGACGTGGTTGATCAGGCACTTGTCGTTCTTGACGGCGGGCGAGTTTTCTTCACCGCTGTAGTGCAGTGGCACCTTCATGTGCAGCACCGTGTTGGCTTCCACGCGCTGGAAGTCGATGTGCAGCACCAGTTGCTTGAAGGGGTGCATCTGGTAGTCGCGCAGCAAGACCTTGCTGCTTTGACCGTTGAATTCCATGTCCAGGATGGAGGCGTGGAAGGCTTCTTTTTTCAGGGCGTGCCACAGGGCGTTGTGGTCCAGCTCGATCAGCTGGGGAGCGGACGAACCGCCGTAGACGATGCCGGGGGTCTTGCCCGAATTGCGCAGACGGCGGCTCGCACCCGTACCCTGCTTGGAACGCTCGAAGGCGGTGAATTTCATAAAGTTCTCCTGAGGGGACCGACCGCGACCAGTGCGATCCCTGTTCAACAAAAAGCCTGCCGCGGGCGGCAGGCTGCGGTCACCGGTTTCGGATCAGGCTTGATCCGAGAACAGGCTCATCACCGACTCGCCGCGAGCGATGCGCTGGATCGTTTCGGCGATCAGCGGGCCCACGGAGAGTTGGCGAATCTTGGTGCAGGCGGCCGCTTCGGCCGACAGCGGGATGGTGTTGGTCACGACCACTTCGTCCAGGGCCGAGCCCTTGGCGATGCGGTCGATGGCGGGACCC
>JACCDX011499889.1_pt1 | contig 12500 bp, 13 predicted proteins | sample 7449681 | NCBI WGS metagenome assembly JACCDX01 (sample SAMN15323450, study PRJNA562643) | freshwater metagenome | isolation source: river surface water | place: USA:Blue River Watershed | collected 2017-08-18
ATGCCACGGGTGGTGGTCCTATGCCCTCTGTCCAGACGCAGGGTCCTGCGGGTCCTCAGGGAACTGAATCCATGGGACCTACAGGGGCGTTCTATGGTGGAACAAATTACACTGCCCCTCAAATGCCCAATCCTCCTCAAGTTGTGGCCTCGGTTGAACCTCCCAGACAGACGGCAAGAAAGGAGATGAAGGGACCTTCAGGAGTGGATGATATCTTGAAGACATTTGAAGAAGTTCGCAGAACCGAGGCGATGGGTAATATGGATGGAATGGGTGGCGTTCCGATGATGGCTCCTCCGACGATGAACAATATGGTGGTTCCTCCTGCAATGAATCAACCTGCAGTGACGGCGGCAATGGAAATGGAGTCGGTTGTCAGTGGTGATTTTGCTTCGCAAGCCGAGTCTACCCGCACGGGCGGTGGTCGTAGAAGAAGAAAGGCTGCCATTAGCGGAAATATCCTTTCTGTGAATGTCTAGACAGTAAATAATGAAACTGGCAAGAGCCATTGAAAATACTATGACAATCATGTTACTCATCATTATCATAGGTTTATCAAGTTATGTTACAGATGAATTGGGAATTTGGTTTTATGAACAACAGCAGAATGAAAATCGGATCTTCGATTTAATTCACGAATTCACTCCTGATTTTCACGAATACGGCGGAATTGTGAATTTAATTCCCCTTTTGTTTTTGGGAACCTTTTTGTTTACAAAAGGCAATTTAATTTGGGAATTTGCCGAAAAGTTTTTGCTTCTTATTTTTCTACGATCCCTCACCATTTTGTTCACCATTTTGCCCAAACACGAAAACTGTTCCAAACGATTCAAACTGTCTAATTGTTTAACAGGACAGTGTTATGATAAAATCTTCAGTGGTCACACGTGTTTAACCGTCTTAGCGGCCTTACTTCTCCATCGCAATGGATATATACCCATGTGGCTGGGAGTCTTGTTTGTTGTCCTTGAAACCATCTTTATTTTAGTTACACGGTCTCATTATTCAGTGGATGTGTTCTTTGCAATGGTGATCACCTATTTGGTCTATGATAAGAAGACACTTCTCTTTCATTGAAAAAATTGAGTTATTCTTCACTAAAGCAATAGTCAATTACAATGCCGCACCCGAAACTCTTTCTCTACAAAGCAGACTGTGCCAATATTGTTGCCATTCTTCGCCGTGGTAGCCATCGCGACGAATGGGAACTTATTCAATGGGATATGAATACGGATACATTTACGGAAGGCCAATGGCTGAAACACAAGAGTATCAATGGAAAATATGCTGCAATTTCACCGGATGGGCGATACTTTGCCTACCATTATGATATCTATCCAACTGTGAATGGAAAACAGACATTTGACTCTCACGGAGTTGTGAGTCGACTTCCCAATTTTACAGCCCTCTATTTCAAAGACAACTTCGGTGGAAATTGGTCCTCTCTTGGATTTGATGCCAATGGAGGAATTGTCTATTCAGGAATGAAGGGAAATGAAAGACTTGAGAAGAAAGGAGAGGAGACAATTCCACTTGTGGATTGGCGGGGTGCTGTACTTGCCCCATCCGGATATATTAAGGAAGAGAGTCTCGTTAGCAATTCTAAAGACCCCTTTCTTGATTGCAATGGGCGCATTATTACAGTAGACGGTGCAAAAATCCTTGCAAACAATGATGTGATTTATGACACCACAAATCACGTCTTTGTTGAAAGAAAGCCTATTTAGGAAGAAAGACGATTGAGATTCATTGAATAGATCAGTTCAGGAGTTGGTTCTTCCGATTCGTCCTCCTGTGAACTCTCTTTTTTCTGAGATCCTGCGTGGATACGTTGGTATTTCTCATTCAAACGTCGGAAGATCTCTGTCTCTTCCGGAGTCATACCTCCGTTGGCTAACGGAGGAGCACCTTCCTCAGGTTTCTTCTGAGATCCCCATAAATAGAGATCACTGTTTTCATTTAACAGGAAGGAGAGCAAAAGTAAGACAAAGACTGTCATTATTAATGCCACAAAGACATTTCGTGTGGCCACAAACAAGACAGTAAAAATCAAGGCTCGTCTGACCCAGGGATGCGTGAAGAGTTTTTCTTGTTCTTTGCTGATTTCCATACCAATAAATCGCCCACCCAAGTTTAATAACAACATCATTAGTCCAATAAAATAGGGGTTGGTGTTGAGTGTTAAGAAGATTTGCTCAATAGGATTAATAACGACGGGAGCCGCCGTTGCTAAACCCATAGCCATTGGAGCCGGAGGAAGACTCATCTATTCTTTCGTGATACGAAAAGGAATCCACGGTGTTGATAATTTTTCAAGATCTTCAATATAAAAAAAGACAGTTATGGCCAACATAATGCCCACTCGGGGACACCAATAGGTTGCAAGAAGAACAGCAAGAACGAGTACAAATCTCCAGAGAGGAAAACTGTACAATTTGACCAACTCTTTTGGATAGGGTGATTCAAGAACAGATCCTTCATATAGATTCCATATGAAGAGACCTGCTGTCACTAATAATCTGGCGGTGGCATCCGCTACTCCGTCTGGTTCTAACCCCATACAGAACTCTACTTACTCAAGATTTATTCATCGTGTGACCGTATTGCTTTGAACACTGCCTGCACTTTTTTCCGATAAATCTCGAACCGCCGATGTATCCATAACAGTATCTTCCATCAACAATGGGTTCTCACCAAGCACTTGCTCGACAAACCACTTTTTCTTGTTCGGGACCAATCTCACATTGAAATCGGGTGCAAAGCCCTCAGTCACAACAGGCTTTATACCTCCGGCTCCAATTAACAAAGCACTCATTAATCCTACGAGAGTACCAAGTGGCCATCCAAAGACAATCGCAGTGACTACCGTAAAGGTCAGTAGAAAGGCTCTTCCAAGGAGGGAATCGGCTTGATGACGAACCTCTTTAGGAACTTTCCCGAGGAATACAATCACAAGCGTTGCAAAGGTTCCAACAAGCAAAGCGACAGGTTGTTCATATTTTGAGAACAAATCGGTGATTTGTGCACGAAAGCCACCTTTCATAACAACAGGTTGAGGCGTTGCCATCTCTCTGTTTCTTTTTTAGTTTTATATCCTTGGAAACAACAGAGGTAGTCGGTAGACTATGGAGTATTGTTCATTGAATGAAGCATTTCCCGAAATTGGTGGTGGTCCTGCAGCCACTGGTTGCATTGACAACAAAGCAGGAACAATTGCTCGCAAAGAAGAGCGCAAAAAAGCGAAGCGCTGCAAAGGTCCTCCGCTTACCTTTTTAGACCCACCCGGAGATCAACCTGTGACAGATCCCGACCGTCCGGCTCTCCGCCCTTTGCCTGAAACACCCCCTATGAACCCTTCTACAGGGTTGATTCAACACGCACCGGTTGATGCACCTCCGAAAGAGGCCTTTACGAATTACCAAGATCCGAGACCGATGGCTGAGATTCTTGCCACCTTTCGTTCTGAACAGCCTCCAGCGGACGAAAAGGTATTGAATACAATGCCCAAAGGGATTGCTGGACCGAATAAGCAGCAAGCCAGCAAATTACCCAAATATTTCGGTGCAAATTACGATGATGATGCCACAGAAGAAGGATTTACATCCTTTACCAATATCATTGGTGATGATCCTGGATATCGGATGGACGCTGACTTTACACAACAGTTTGCAGGAAAGGGGGTGGAGAGAGCCCAAGGTGTAGAAGTTCTCCCTGTTCCCTCGGTCAAGAATGTTTGGAAACCGTTGACACCCGGTGGTGCTAGAACGGCTTTTTTTGACAGTTTGCCTGCTCCTGGTGGTCTCATTCCGATTGATCAAGCACGACAGGCTCCACCGTATGACAAGGATGAATTTTTTCGTCGTCTCGATTCCATTTATGCACGTTTAGATGATTTAGAGTTACGAAAGTCTGAAAATGCACAGACTGAAATTCTCTTGTTTATCACCAGTGGGATCTTTGTCTTGTTCAGTTTGGATCTCTTGGTTCGTAAGACAGGAAATGTTCGTGTAACTCGTCGCTAGTAATCTACGATTGATATTCAATCTATAATTACTACACTTAGGCAGATTCAACTTCAAGGGATTGAAGATTTCTTGTGAGCGTTGATAATTCAGGAGGTTCTTCCCGCAGGCTTAGTCCACGAAGATTTCTTGTGAGCGTTGATAATTCAGGAGGTTCTTCCCGCAGGCGGAGATTTTGGAGTCCTGTTAAAATTCCACGGGATGGACCTGCTAGAACCGCTACCACAGGCTCTCTTTCTGTTGTTGTATTATTCTCAGGTTTAGGGAGTCGAGTTGCGGTACGAGGAATGATATTTGCATTCATATTCGTGTTGTTAAACGGCAAAAGTTCAGATTCTGATTCTAATTCATTAGGACCTTCATTAGGACCTTCTTCAGGTTCTTCTTCTTCCTCATTGATCTTTGTCTCTTCGACAGTCTCCACCAATCCTTTCGAAGGTGTACCCCATTCTTTTGTGGCTTTTGTTAAACACTCTTTTTGAACTTCAAAGGCAATCTTCCGCAAAAATCTACGCGCATCCCCACATTCACTGTTCAGTAATAGTGTTGATTCTTTGAAGCAGGAGGAGACTGCGAGAGAGGCCATAAAATTTGCAACGTGCCATTTGTATCCAACACCATAGGCTTTGTTTAAAATATATGTGGTTAATTGCAATCCATTCAAGAGATCAGCCTCGCTTTTGGTAAATCTCTCATTCAGCCAATCGAGACGAATAGGGTCATTTTGTTGAACTGAATTAGGCACGCGGATGGTAAAGGTAAATCCCTCAACCTGAAAGGAGACTGATTTTTCAGAAGCCTTTGCATTTGGATCTTCTTTGTAGTGTCCTTTGGGAATCTTTGGTTGTTGAATTTGGGCAAGAGGAGTGACAGGTTCAGGAACAAGGTCAATCTCTTCTTCCTCCTCCTCTCCCTCTTCCTCCTCTTCTTCTTCTTCACCCTCTTCCTCTTCCTCTTCTTCCTCTTCACCCTCTTCTTTGGGACCAGTCAGATAGGGTTCCTTGTCTTTTGTAATATGAAACAAATAGAGTTTGGTTTCCAACAAATTCAAGAAAATATTGCTTCCCAAGCGATCAAGAGGAAATCCGAGTTCAAAGTTCTGGCAATCCATATCCGCAGGACAGCGAATGGTTTGCTGTGACTTTGGAGGCCACGTTCTTGTCTCAGAGTGTCTTGAATCGGAGAGAATTGTTGTAAAGTTTTCAAGCATTTCAGGAGCAGGTTCCGTTTTGCGTCCCGCTTCTGCCTTGATGTAAAATGACTTCCCTGCCACCTTCTTTCGAAGAAGTAAGCCAACGGAGACTCTTGATTCTGCAGAAATAGGCATAGCAACCGATCGAATGAGAATATTTTCGTGAGGAAAGACTAAAACATCGGGTTCAAAAAAAGTGGGAATCTCTTTGTTTTTTCCTTGTTGCTTCGCTAGAGTCGTTTTCATTTGATATGTTTTCTCCAAAATATGACATCCATTACGGAAGAGAGTGGAATCAGGCGTTGAAATAACGAAGACTTGACCTGGATTGGATTCTTTTAATTTTAGAATTTCATCAAACAAAAACAATGTTGTTTCATTGGGTGTATCCGGATAGAAGGCTCCTGTAAACACGAGAATGTGCTCTTTTCCAGGGAGTTTTCCCTTGTCAACCAACTTATCATAAATGGTCTCAAAGACCTCTTTATTTCCACGAACATTTGGAATCAACCATACAATATGAGTTTTGTCTTCCAAAAACTTCACCTTTTTTGCCATCACATCAAAGAAATTGAGAGGCAAGGAAGGGCGGCAATTTCCATAGACAGGATAGCCTGTGTACGCAAATTGTCCATCGGCTTGACCAATGGTTGCAGTCGAAGAGATGAGTCGAGTCTGTTTTTCTTGATTCACATATTTTAACAATCTTCGCTGTCTTGCTGAAATATCAGCATCCAGAACTAAATTGGTTGTTTCGGCTTGAATTCCATAAATTTCAAGGGTATAGGCACGAGAGGCGCGGACAACATTTTTCGGAGGCGCTTCTTTGCTGAACGTTCTGGCTTCAACCGTCGGTGCAAATTTGACACTCCCACCCCCTTTGACAGGTTCAATCACTCCGGTGCCTCCCTGTAGTAAACTTGCACTTGCATTGTAATCGGGTGTAGGTGGTGTTCCTGATCCTCCACCTAACATTGGTTTTATTGGGGCAGTTCCTCCCTGTAAAAGACTTACGTCTGGATTATATCCTGGGGCTACCTGAGTTGCCATCTGCTGAATCTAGCGAAAAAAGTAGCCTAAGAATAGCCCTACCAAAAATATCAGCGATGGATGTATTACTCTCTGAACCTGCTCCTTCACCCCGATTTGAATCCACAGAACCTACGCGTCGTCGAAAAATTCACTGCAAACAAGAATTAATTGTCAATTCTCTTCAACGATTCTATGCGGGTCGGAATGATATTGATGTGATCGTGGAAATGCTCCAAGGAACATCAGACATTAGTCTTCGCGTCATTGATTGGTTTGTTACAAATTTTGCTCGGACTCACAATACCTCCTATATTCTCAATGGACAGGAGTTCCTTGTCTATCGTGACTATAAATCTCAACTCAAAGCCTACAGTAAAAAACTCTTTGATCCCTTTTGCCGTCGCGAACGCATTTATTTTCAAGTTCCAAACCACGCCCCCTTCTTGACGACAGTGGCAAAACTCAATTTCTTCCGATGGGCGATTGAAAAAGAGATCCTCCAATATATTCATAAGAATCAGGAAGTCATAGAAAAAGAAATGAATTTATCCATGAAAGAATTGGCCAAACTCCGTTCGTCAGCCACCCCTTCAACCGGAAGTAGCACTTCATCCAATCAGACTGTTACCACGACTAGCACGAAATCGTCTACTCGTCGTCGCCTTGTAAATAAGGAATCCGTGTCCATTAAACAAATGCAAAAACACTCGTTTGATACGGAGATGAAATTTGATTAGTCTTTCTTCACTTCGTAAATGATATTGGTAAGACCTTCTTTTTTCTTGGTAAATCGTTCTGTATCATATCCCAACCGTTCAATGGCAATTCCGTGGGTAAATTCAAAGGTATCAGTGATTGTGTTTGCGAAATACAATCCCTGTGGCTTCAATCCACGAAAGATCTCCCGCAAGAAAGAATTGGCGTGAATAAATGGAGGTGAATCTTGTTCTGAAAAGAGATCATTGATGATGATATCAAATTCCTTCGTATCCAATTCCTGTACAAATTCCTTTGCATCTAGATTGTCATAGGTCACACGCGCTCCAAACGATTTCAGAATAGAGTTCTCCAGAACAAATAATGATTCAGAATCAATATCCACACACGTCACTTGTGCATTTGGATAATGATTGAGAAGTTCAAAGGGAATTGCACCCATTGCCGATCCTAAACAACAAATCTGCAAGGGAGCCTCTGGATTGCGAAAATGATAATAGACGCGATCACAAATCTTACGTGCATACCAATGAACAGCCTTGTTCGTTTTCATATCCAACCGACTGTATTCTGTTTGTGTCTTTTTGGTCAGAGCCACAAGTTGTGTCCCTTCTTGAAGGATCTGAAAGTGTGTCCCATTAAAAAGAACTTTGGATGCCATTGCCTTTCTTATTCAAGAGAATTTACTCAAAATCCTCCACTCTCAATGGAATTGAGATGTTGGATTGTTGACCTTAGTCAAAATCCTCGCTATCACTGCTGACCGTCTCACCACGGGCTCGCGCTTTGGCTTTCTCTTTGCGGCGTTTGATCTTCTCTTTCTCTTTTTGTTTCTTTTCACGCTCCGTAAGTTGTTTTTCTACTTTGATTACATTTCCAGCAGCATCGACAACTTCTTCTGCCTGTACATCTTTGGTGAGTTTTGCAGTCGCAAGACTCCAGGTTTCACCTTCCACCTTCACAACTCCACCTCCTACGATCCACTTTTCCGTTGTTGTTGCATCAATGAATTCTCCCGCGTGGGAAATAATGACAACACCTCCTTCAAACTGTTTGAGAGCACCTGCAAGGGCTCCAAGAGAATCACGATCCAGATAGTTTGTAGGTTCATCCAGAACAATTAAATGAGGGTGCTGCCAACAGGCTGCTCCAAGAACGACTTTCACCTTTTGACCTCCTGAAAGGCCACGCATACGATGATGGAGAGTGAATTCGGGATCCAGACCCACTTCCGAAAGATGTTTTGCAATATTGGCAGATGTGAGAGGCGTGGAATGAAGACCTGCTGCAGCGGCTTCCTGGGCATCCAGGCGATCCACAAGTTTTCCAAATCCATTTTCCTCAAGCCAAGAACGAGGAAGCCATTTGTTCTTGTCAGGCGTCATTCCCACAAAGGACGTTTCATATTCAAACGTGGATCGGAGTTTGCGTCGACTGTGCACTTGTTCAACCACAAATTTGGCTCCATCCAGAACAATTTGAGAGGCCATTTTCTTTTCTTCCTGATCAGTAATCTTGTTGGCCGCCTTTTCAAGAGATTCACGATCTTCTCCTGATGCAAATCGCCATTGAATATATTCGTTCGGAGTCATATCCAGATGTTCTTCAAGATGATGGAACGCGTGCTGAGCCACATAGGCAATGCGTACATTCGGATGTTTCCACACAGAGCCAGAATCAGGAACAAGTTCTCCAGTCAGAAGTTTAATGAGAGTGGATTTCCCAGCCCCATTCGGCCCAATGCATCCTACGCGAGAGGAGAGAGAGCACACAAGATTTGCATTGGAAAGAATCTTCTTGTCAGTGCCAGGATAGGTGTAGTCTACACCCGTCATTTTGAGAATGGCTTTGCCTTTCGTGGACACACCTTCTAGAAATCCAGGATTGGGGAATCGGAATTGAAGGGGAGAATTGTCGAGGGAAAGATACGCCATGGCTTCAGGATACACAGCCACAAAGGCCGAGAGATTGCCTCGATACTTTTTGAGTTTGAACGAGTCATAATGAAGAATATCTGTACAAACATCATCAAGGAACTTTGTGTCGTGGGAAACAATGAGACAAGAGACATTCTGACATTTGGTCACGAGATAGTTGGTCAGCCAGGCTACATTGGTCACATCCAAGTGATTTGTAGGTTCATCCAGAAGGAGGATGTGGGGTTCTTGAAGAATGGCTTTGGAGAGAGCCAGTTTCATTTTCCATCCTCCTGAAAGAGAGGCAATGGCCACATTTTCGGTGAATCCGACATCTTTCAGTTGTTCAAAGGCCTTTTCAGGAGTGATTTCAAGACTTTTCACAAGATAGTCGACAATCGTTGCAGTATCGAGACTTCCATCAAGATCGTGTTCGACAACTGCGGTTCGGACAACATCTTTGGACGGAAATCCTTCCACTTGACCGTTGGCAATTGCTCGGAGGAGAGTCGATTTTCCACAGCCATTGGGTCCACAGAGACCATACCGATGATTGGTTTTGAGATGAAGAGTGGCTTGATTGAGAAGAATCTTTCCACCATAGGCAAGAGAGAATTCACACTGACAGAGATCTTGACCATCCTCATCTTCTTCCACGGCTTTGGCTTGTTGGGAAAGATCGGATTGACTCTTGGAGCGAATCATTTCACAGACTTCTGCTGCATTAGGAACGTGAGGAGAAAGAATCGGTGTAAGAAGTTCCGTATGCCAAAGTTCTTTGCTAAACTCTCCGAGTTCACACGCAAAGAGCATTAGGGATGCTGCATAATCAAGAACTTCCTTTTCTTCTTTGAGTTTTGTATCATTCGGAGACACAATGCGAAGAATTTCTTCTTTGGCTGAATCAAGAGAATATTTTTGAAGATCGCTTGACGATCCTTTGGCTGCTTTCTGGAGAGTTGCACAGGCTTTGGAACAGACCTCACGAACTTCAGGATCGGATGTAGTGTCTTTTGCGGAGGTTAGAAGAGGAAGAAGAGTGGGAAGAAGAGGGGAGGCGTGAGCAGGATTTTGCACAAGTTTACACATATTGTCGCAGATCACGGCTGCTCGTCGCCGAATAGCAGAGGTGGATGAACGAAGACCACGTTCAAGAAGAGGGACAAGAATAGCAAGAGTCGGTTGCTCGACAACTTGCACAAAGGTCGTGGACGAGAGTTTGTAGATGCATTCTTCAAGTTCATTTGGACGAGCAATACAAGAGACAAGAACAGGAATGAGAGGTTCAATATCTTTGTTTTGCATACATTTACAGACTTCAAAGAGAGCATCTTCCGCTGCCTTTGAAATATCACGACGTGCATCAGAGGCCTGTTCGGCAAGTTTTGGAATCAGTTCAGGAAGACAGGCAGCAATCTGAACAGGGGCGATCTGAGCAAGATGTTGAATCAGGTGAAGACTTGTCATACGAATTTGCCATTTCTCTTTGATAGACAGTTTCTCAAAGAGAATTGGAAGTGTGGAGTATTTAATCGCATAAGGAGACATTGAATTGAGAATGGTTTTCATTGAATCAAGCGAAGGGAATACAGGTTTTGCATTCGCAGAATTCGTGATCATCAGACCATTTTTAAGAAGAGAAGGGGAATCCGTCATATTGAACTACCTCATTCGATATCGATTGGGGATTAAATTTTTGAGGGAGTCTCTTTGACTTTCTCACGAAAATTAATTTCCATTGTGTTCATTTGAGGTTTCAAACTGTCATAGGCATTGAGTGTGTCCAAGTTTTGCTGTTTGACCCAATCTTCAGGAGCCCACGTATTGGTAAAACTTCTTGCCAACAGTTTCTTGGATTCTTTGAATCCTTTGTCAAAGTTGTCTTCGTAAATGGCGGAGCGAACTTCACGAATGGCATTTCGCGGATCGAAGACAGGAGAATAGCCTTCAAAATAGGGATTCTTTGAAAAACTGTCCTGACCTGCTTTCATTGGTCTATTTTGGAGATAATTCTTTGAATCCAAGGAGCGACTGTTTGTAGGATTCATATCATTTAGAATTTTGGGACCATTCAAGTCGGGACGGTCATTTTGGAGAAAGGGACCATCGGTCTGCCAGTGTTCAAACTGGCGAATATTGGCTGCATCACGGGTTGACATCTCTCGTCTCGATCGAATGTTCATGGATAAAAAACTCATTTCGGGTGTATAGGTTGTAGGAATAGGCTCCATCTAAACTCCGCTCTCCTTCTTTGTGGAGAGATGAAAGTCCTGCCATTTTACTTAAAACAAAAACAGGTCCACCTTGCAATGACAAATTTTACAGTCTTTTTATCCAATTCTGGGAAAACTGTTTGGCAGACAGAGGAGACAACAGTGACAGAACAGCAATTACAGGAAGAGTATTTACAGCCAAATGGATTTGTGTGGAAACAAATTGTGTTTACACCTTCCATTGTCTATGTCGAAATTGATCCTGACAAAACATCACTACAGGATTTCTATACATGGGAAGAGGCTCAAAATCAGAGAGTTGAATGTTGGAGATCCTTTTATTTTTTCAAAGATGCCACGGGATCTGATTGGTTTTCGGGAAGACAATTGTCGGAATCAGAAGTAGAAGGCAAATCTATGCAAGAATATTATGAGGACATCTTAAGACATTTTACGAAATAAATGTATATGAGTAACTTCCTCAGAAATAAAACCCTAAAAAAGACACACGACTTGAGCGGAGAGTTGCTTGGTGAGGTCTTTCGCAAATCTGTGGAAGCGCAAGATTCTCTTGTTCGCTTTCTAGATCAAGAAGCAGGTGATGCGTACAAGAGACAATGGCACCGTCTAGAACGAGGACTTCGTCTAAATCGTCTTCGCAAATTTGCAGAAGAAGAAAGTCAGCGTCTAAATTTAAGTGAAGTTGAAAAGCAAAATTTATATCAATTACTTGCGAAGAGTCTTGATAAAAAACTCTTGAACAGTAAAACATCGGTCATTTATGATTTAGATAAAGAGTCCATTACAGAAATCAAAGGTCTTGTGATGCATAGAAATGCATCAGGACAAATGCTCTTTCAGTTAATTGATAAACAGAAAGCCGTGACCTTTCGGAGAAAGAAATCTGTGCCTGATGAACAAACTAGTTAGATAAAAAAGCAAATAAGGAAGATTCATTCACGAGACTAAATTGGTTAGGTTTGTGTATGACTGCATAATGAAGAACAAGGAGATCATCACCGATAAATGCAGAGATTTTCAGTTTTTCAGAAATCACGGTATCAATGGTTTTGCCAAGTTCAATCCACGCCTGTTTGGACCCTGCCAACAAGGATTTGGAAATGCGATTCTTTCCTCGGAAATAACTGGAGGCGATATCATCCGCTGTAAAGGGTTCAGGATTTGCAATTAAGATACGATCAGTAGGAATTCGTTGTAGGTTGGGAAATCCAAGGGTATAGGGAGGTCTTCCTTCCGATTCTACAAAGAATGGATCAACCCATACAAAATCAGTCGATTGAAAGGGATCCATTTGGATTGCCTTTTTTACAAATTCTTTCTTTTCAAATCCAAAGGTAAACTCTTCAATTGTTCTTGCCAACCGAAGTTCGGGATCTTGTTTCACCTG
>JACCDX011533860.1_pt1 | contig 12499 bp, 11 predicted proteins | sample 7449681 | NCBI WGS metagenome assembly JACCDX01 (sample SAMN15323450, study PRJNA562643) | freshwater metagenome | isolation source: river surface water | place: USA:Blue River Watershed | collected 2017-08-18
AAATTGTTTTATAATTATATTGTATTCTGGTGAAACAACTTAAAGCTCTTTAAATTGTTTTATAAATATATTATTTTTACAAACAATCTTCAATCTTTTTGTATAATTACTTCTTTTGCCAATTTTGAAATTATTTTATTATAATTTTTTTGTGTTTCTTCCGGAGTCAATCCGTTCATCGAATTTGACACTATTTTTAAATATTGGTCGTTCTTTTTTGAAGACGAATCAAAGCAATCTGGATTTTCTTTTTGCCATAACGGAATTTGCTTTATATTTTTTGATGCAATTGTTTTTATTGCCAATTTTATTTTTTCTCTATTTTCACCTTCTTTTTCCCATACATCATTGTCTTTTATATAAATTGTCTCCCTCTTTTGATTTGAACAATGTATTGGTCTTTTATTTATATCTAACCCTTGAAGACCATTCAAAAATATTTTTGAAATACCCTCTACATAACCTAACCTTCCTGTTGTTTCCAAATCTTCAATTTTTGGTTGCAAAGAATCAACAAACTCCGATATATTTAACGCATCTTTACATTGAACATTCAAAAACATTTGTAAATTAAAATTATTACTAGTATTTGTTGTATTATTTATAATTGTTGAATTATTTGCATATACTAATTCCATTAATTTAGTGTTTTGCTCAACAATCATTTGCTTAAACTGTTGATTGTCTTTCAAAAGCTTGATAAATACTTCCTCACTACTTAAATTTTTTAAATCATCATTACTATTATTTATGTCACTATCTTCGCAATTATTACACGTTTTTTTATGTTTCCATAATCCTTGTCTACAAGAATAACTCTTACCACATATGCATACGTGAAATTGACGCTTTTTGACGCTTTTTAGCCCGTAAAATTGTCTACTAATTGTCTCATTTGTCTTCTCTTTGTGTTTTCTAGTAGACTCATGTCTAGACCAATCACATAGACGAGAGCATTTATAGTCACATAAATCACATAAATATTTATCGCCGCTTTTTTCCGCTAAAATGTCTACCATTTTGTCTACTAATAGTTGACATAAAAAAGCGGCGAAAAACAACCCAAAAAATTATCGTAACACATTTTTATCATATTTTTTTGATTTTTACACCATCAGCGTCACATTCTCAAAAAAGCATGTCTTTTTCAAAACTTTATTTAGATTTTCAAAAATGGACAAAAAAAAATGTCCAAAATCAAAAACCGGTGGTACTTTTTGGCAAAAGAGTTGTCAGGACGAATTTTTATCGTGATTTTTTATCATTTTTTTAACACCAAATATCATGCTACTACAAAAAAACTAATTTACATCATAGTTTATACTAACAAATGCCGACTTTTTTCAACAAATTCTTCCAATTCATTAATATCTATCTCATTCATTTCTACATGCGATTCCCAAAAATATCTACAATAAGCCCAGACAAAGTCACAATTACCCTTATACCAATTATCATATTTTCTTATTAGTTCAAAATACAGTTTATTCGGTAATAAATTCAATGAATGACGAGGCAACACATAACATAGCTGGACTATTTCTGAAACAGGATTTTGAGGTTTATCTTGAACGAATGTAGTATCAAATAATGGAATGTATTTAATTAAATCTTGGAGCAACGGAGGATAATTGTATTTATAATTCCACCTCCAATCCGGACAACCATTTGTGTAATATTTCATAGTCCATTCAAGACCTTCCAAATAATTTAATGCAATGTTTTTCCTATCATCTTCACTATCATTTCCAAATAGTACTTGATAATATCTTGATTGCCAATTCGGTTTTACAGGATTTATATATTTTTCTATTTCCCTATCATAAATTGGAGTTAATTCAAATTTTTTAAATTTTTCTTCGGGAGTAGTTTCAGGCATCTTATATTTCTCTTTTTTATTACGAGATAGGTGTTCCTTTATTATAAATTCTTCTTCTTTTTTAACCAATTGTTCGACAACTTTTCTTACATTTCCCCAATAAATTGTCTTTCCGTCTGTAAGATTTAAATTTGTATTTCCAATAGTTGCTTTATATGCATTAAGCATTTTGTCAATACCACCTGTTCTAATATTAAGCGCTGGAAAATGAGGCAAAAAATCGTTTCCCATAAAAAAACAAAGAAAAATATAATCATATACTTTATTTTTTTGCTGTTGTGTTAAATCCTTGTCATTATTCATGTATTTAGTAAGAGCTGTCGCAAATTCAGGAATATCCAACAAATAATTGCTTTCTGGTTCAAGAGAAGAATCAATCGATTGTATAAAATGTGGAGTTTCTCTAAATAAATATAATTTTGGACAAACGGGCAAGTGATTAATTGATAACATAATAAGGTCTGCGTCTAGACCATAAATAACTGTTGTTTCTAACATGTGTTTTTCTGGATAAGAACGAATATATGAAAACAATTTATGTTCACCTTCACCAACATCATTTGAACCAGAAACAGTTATATTACAAACATTAAATTTATCACAAACAGTTTTATTAAAATGCTTAGAGACCATATTGTTTAATTCAAACATAAATTTTGTTCCAGGTGTAATCGCCGTTGTATTCCAAGAATCATCTCTTTCTTTTTTAAAAATTACACGAGATATTTCGGTTTGATACCAAGATTTATAACGTCGAGAACGTTGCTGTTCTAATTTAGCAACAGGAGCAACACCATCAAACGCAATAATCACTTTTTGTGATGGTTTAATAATTGTAATATACTCTTCAATTTTAGAAATAACACGTCTTATAATGCTTATAGCAACAGATTCAGTAAGTTTGTCAAACTCCATTTTACTGTAAGCATCATAAATTATTGAGTTACAATCCAAATAAAGATTGTCAACTTTTAGGACATCTTTGACATATTTTTTAATAATTGAAGGATAATTTTTTACAACAAATGAAAAATATGAAGGCACACCCATAATCTTATAATAGAATATTACGTTTAAATTGTATTATTATAACATTTATTGCACAATACTCCATTTACTCATTTATTGCAAACAAATTAGAAAATAACATCTTTTATAGATTAGTTGGCAAAATTATAATTATCTTTAGTTAAAAATATATATATTTAATAATAATATATATAATGAGTGATAAAATTACCAATCTAAAAAAAGACTCAGTAAGAAAAACAACTCCAGAAATTGTAGCATTAATCGAAAAGAAGATGTTATTTTTCCAAGATGTTATTCAAAAAACAATATTACAAGTTCAAAAAAATAAGCTTTTAGATATTATTGGAGTTAGTGAGGTGAATTGTTGTATTAATACACTTTTTGAACTTAGTAAAAAAATAAAAGACATCCCTAACATAAATATAAAAAGTAACACAAACAATATTATTAATATTCTTCAACTTGTCAATAATGAATTGTCAGGTTTATTTAAAATGTTTGGAACTGATTCGTTTGAAGACATGTTATGGATATGTTTCGGTAATAATTCATCAAGTACATATGCAATTTCCGATATGGATAAACACAAATTTGAGTTGTTAAAAAGATATTTTCATCCGACAAGCTATAATTTGCTTGAGACAAATAATATGGAAAATGATAAGCACCGTAATGTAGATAATTGTCAATTAAATGAAAAATCAAAAAATTTGGATTGTGCTGACATATGTATAAAAACAAAATCGTTTCGACTTAAAATACACGGTATTCAAATGATAATTCATAATCCACAAACAAATAAAAGTCTTATAATAACTGGAATAGTAGATGACATTATGATAGACTGTTTAAATAACACATATATAAATTTAAAATATAAATCTATTAAAGAAAATGTTCCACAAAGTCAAGAATTTAAATGTGAGGTGTTTATGCGATTTATTCAATCTCTAAATTTAAAAGATTACTTAATTTTTGAGCCTCATGAAATATATTCAAAATATGCTGGCTATTTAAGTAATTTAAACACATTAAGACAAAAAACGGTAACACAAGTTGTAAAAGATTTTATTAGTTCAGACTTGTTTATAAAACGGAGTACAATTATTCAGTTGTTAGTTAAAATAGACAAATATGATAATCAGTATTTGGCATATTTGTTATATGACATTTTATCAAAAGATACAGATGGAACTATAGACACACAAGAACAAACAATGTTATTAGATAGTTTGCCTTGGGCAATAAAACAATATTTTAGAGATGCAATGAAAAATACAGTTCAATATACAAATGATTTAACAAATTTTGACATACAACAAATTCCATTAGAACAACAAATTTGTTTGTTAAAAGTTGGTGATTCTGTAAAAGAAAAGGCAATGCAAAAATTAAAGGAAATAAAGGCTAAATCTGAAGATACAGGTTCAAAAGCGAGACAATATTTGGATGGTTTGTTAAAAATTCCTTTTAATATTTATAAAAAAGAACCAATACTAAACATTATGTCAGAAATAAAACAAAAATTTATAAATATGCTTCAATTAATACCAACTAACAAAACAATAAAAAATGATTACACAAGTTTAGAAATTTTAAATATGTTAAAAGAAATTAAAAATAGCTCAAAAACATCTATTGTTGAACAAATTAATAATAAATTAGACAGATTGTCTTTTAATGAACTAAAAACAGTTGTAACAAATATTAATAATTTAATTTTACACCATAAATTGTCTCAAAAAAAACTGAGAGTTAACAATAGAAATATGTTGGATAGAAAAAATGATATCTTTGAATTTGTTAAAAATAATAAAAACGAATCAAAAATTTTAGGTGAATTATTCGATATTGAAAACGAAACAAATGTATATTTAAAAACTAATGACGATTTGTTAGTTTATACACAAGAAATAAGGCAGAAATATGAAGAAATAAATAGTTACATGACAAATGTTAAATATACTTTAGATAAGGCAATTCACGGTCATGATAAAGCAAAAAACCAAATAGAAAGAATAATAGGTCAATGGATTAACGGTAAACAAGATGGATACTGTTTTGGTTTTGAAGGTCCAGCAGGTGTTGGTAAAACAACATTGGCAAAAAAAGGGTTATCTAACTGTTTAAAAGATGAAAACGGAATATCAAGACCTTTTGCTATGATTCAAATAGGAGGGGATGCAAATGGTTCGAGTTTACACGGACACAATTATACTTATGTGGGATCAACATGGGGTTCCATTGTTCAAATATTAATCGATAAAAAATGCATGAATCCCATAATTTTCATTGATGAAATAGACAAAATATCAAAAACGGAGCATGGTAAAGAAATTATCGGTATTTTAACTCATTTATTAGACCCTGCACAAAATGATTGTTTTCAAGATAAATATTTCTCGGGTATTGATTTAGATTTATCAAAAGCGTTATTTATATTATCGTATAATGATGTAGATGCAATTGATAAAATTATGTTAGATAGAGTTCATCGTGTTAAATTTAAAAGTTTAACATTGGATGAAAAATTGGTAATATCAAACACTCATATTTTACCAGAGATTTATGAAAAAATGGGTTTACAAAACATGATACTTTTTTCAAATGATGTATTAAAGTTTATAATTGATGAATACACATTGGAACCAGGCGTTAGAAAATTAAAAGAAATATTATTTGAAATAGTTGGAGAAATAAATTTAGATATTCTAAAGAATTTTGACAATCAATATGAAATTCCTATAAATATAAGTATTCAAGATGTAAAGACAAAGTATTTTAAGGATAAACAAGAAATAAGGCATAAAAAGATTCATAATGAAAATAAAGTAGGAATAATTAATGGATTATGGGCGAATTCTCAGGGCAAAGGTGGCGTAATACCTATTCAAGCAAATTGGCGTCCTAGTGAACAATTTTTGTTTTTACACTTAACAGGTATGCAAGGGGATGTAATGAAAGAATCTATGAATGTTGCATTAACATTGGCTTGGAATTTAACCTCAAACGCAAAAAGAGACGAAATATTAGATAAACAACATCATAACTTAAATGGTATACACATACATTGTCCGGAAGGAGCAACACCAAAGGATGGTCCAAGTGCAGGAACTGCAATAACGACAACAATATATAGTTTGTTAAATAATAAAAAAATTAAATACAATATAGCAATAACAGGAGAAATAACACTTGATGGAAAGGTAACAGAGATAGGCGGGTTAGATTTAAAATTTTTGGGAGGCATAAAAGCAGGAGTAACCGAATTTATATATCCAAAAGAAAACCAAAAAGATTATTATAGTTTTATGGAGAAATATAAGAATGATGAACTAACAAATAATATAAAATTTAATGCTGTTGAAACAATAGAAGAAGTATTCGAATTAATATTTGAATAAATATTATTTGCAAAGTTATAAAAATTTAATATAATAAATATTATATGCAACCCGTAAACGAATTTCAAAACGCACTTTTTAATAATACAATGAAGATTGTTAATTCACTATCGTTTTATGCACCAATTATTATGTGTGTTAGCATTATTACCTTTTCAATGTTTACTGCAACAATAGAAAAATCCATGGTATTTTTTGTATGGATATTTATAATAACATTTATTAGAATAATAGTGTTCAAAGGTTTATCTTCGAATAAAGAGCAAGTAACCGAAATTCCAACTATATGTTTAACAGGGTTAACTGAAATATTTATTCCGAAAGATGTAACATATAGCACTTATATACTAACATTTACAATGATGTATTTTATAACACCAATGATAATGGTTTCTACACAAAACAATATTAATGCAATCAATTATGGAATGTTAGCATTTTTTATAGGTTATTTAGCATTAGACCTTTTTATTAAAAATTCCCTAAAATGCATTCCCGGATTTTTCTCAAGTATTGTAATAGGGAATGTATTAAGTGGTTTATTTTTAGGTTCTCTAATATCCGGTTTAATAATGTATGGAACAAATATGAAAAGATATTTATATATTAACGAAGTAAATACTAACAAAGAAGTATGTTCTATGCCTTCTAAACAGCAATTTCGATGTAATGTTTACAAAGATGGAACATTGGTTGGAAATATTTAATAAATTATAACAAATTGTATAAATTATATATATATAATATATAAGTAATATGATTATTGAAAAAAAGAAAAAAGGAAAAATAAATGTATATATAGTTGATAAAGATTACGATGACGATAAGTTAAAAAGTGTATTGGCAAAAAAATTAAAAAGAAGCGACATAAAGGATATAATATCGGATGATACTGATGTCTATACTAAAGAAGGTAAATTGTTATTAAAATTTAGAAAAAATAAATTAAATAAAAAAAAAATAGACGATTTTTACGATAACATAATTCAATTTGCAAACAATAAAACAACAACTAGGGCTCGTGCATCAGGAACGAAAAAAAGTAATTTGGCTACAAATCCAGGTGTTATGACAAATATATTTGGGTTTTTTGATATAATATCTCCACGACAAAGATTTATAATGAACCAACAAGGTAAACCAATAAAAACAAATGCAAGAGAATGTAAATTTAATATGGATAATCCGGAAAAATACGAAAAATGTATTCCACTAATAAAGCAAATTGATGAATATTATAAAAAATATGCACCAGAACATTATAAATCACAGAGAAAAAAGGCAAACCAAACACAATTTAAAATTCAAGGAACTGCTTTTACAACGGTAACTACAAATGTAAATTTTCAAATAGCAGTACATTCTGATAAAGGCGACGATAATGATGGTTTTGGAAATTTGGCTGTAATAGAACACGGTAAATATAAAGGCGGCGAAACATGTTTTCCCCAATATGGTATTGGTGTTGATGTTAGGACAGGAGATGTATTATTTATGGATGTTCATCAACCTCACGGTAATTTGCCTTTAGTGTTGGAAACAAAAGATGCGTTAAGATTATCAATTGTTTGTTATTTAAGGCGTAGATTATGGGAAAATACTAAAGGAAAAACAAAGAAATTTATGATAGCACATAACAATAAAATAAAAAATGCTCGTAAAACACAAAAAAATAGAAAAAAATAGAAAAAAATAACTGAAAATCGAATTGCGAATGACGTCTCTTCTAGATTATTGGTTACAACTCAAAATGTTTTAAATTGGACATTAACCAGGCTCTTAATGATGCCAACATAACATTTCTACGAAAAGATTCATTAATTAAATTCATATTTCCACGAGTATTAAAATTTTTTGAAAACGAATTATAAGTCTGAACTACATTTCTAGTTTTGTAATGTGAAAGATTTTCATATTTATATGGTTGCAATTGTTTTCTTTTATTAACAATATTATGAAATACAAAGAGTAAATTAATAAGATCTTCTTTTGTTTTAATATTTGCGGTTTTAACATTATGCCAAAATTGTTTGGCATGTTGTGTGCATTCTGGGCAAGGTAAATTGTTACAAATTTGTATTAAAACAAGAATTAAACCAGGTCCAATAACAGGAAAACTAGTTTCTTTGATTTTTGACGCTAGAGTGTGCATAAATATCCAAGTGCTAGGACCCCAATAGCTTGGTGACATAATATAACTAAATATACAAAATAAATTTAAAGATATTCGTTAAAATAAAATACATAGATGTCAAAATATATAATTGAGGGTAATATAAATTTTCAAGAAGAGTTACATAAACTACTTAATGAAGAAAGCGATGATGAGGATGAATGTTGTCAAATATCTGGCTTACCTCTTAAAGATAAATTTATAAAGTTAGAATGTAAACATCTATTTAATTATGATGCATTGTATAAAGAAATTTACAGACAAAAATATAATCATAAAAGAATTCAACTTTCGGAAAGCGATTTTAAAAAATGTACTAAATCAAATTTAGATTATTTTATTAAATGTCCTTATTGTAGAAATATTCAATTTACAATTTTGCCGTATTATGAAGATTTGGGTTTAGAAAAAATATATGGAATAAATAGTTTAGATAAGACACTACCCAATACAATAAGTACGATTTTTAGAAGAAAACATAAAATGAAAGAACATTCACTAAGTTATTATGATATGGGATTATTATTTGAACTAGGTAATGAATGTAAACACGTTGATGAATTTGGGAATAAATGTATTTGTAAATACGTTTGCTATATTCCAAATACACAATTATCATATTGCCAATATCATTACAAATTGGGATTAATAAATTACAAAATATCCGAGAAAAAGAAAGAATACGAAAAAATATCTAGTTCAAAAAAAGCAAAAATAGAAGAACGAAATAAATTGTTAGAATTACATAATTTCGACAGAGCATTAAAAGGATTGGGTCCATTAAAAAGACTCTCAATAAAAAGGAAAGAAAATATTGTAAAACAAGTGAAAAAAATAAATAATTGTGGTTTTGGAGAAGATTTATACTGTAAAGCTATACTAAAAACAGGGTTAAATAAAGGTAAAGTATGTGGATGTAAAAAAGTGCAAAAAAATAAGCTGTGTAAACGTCATTTGCCAAAAGATGAAATAAATGATGAGTTAAAAATATGTGATGCCGAATTGTAATATTTATGTAATTAAAACATATTTAAAATAGTTTATAATATAAATCAATGAACGTTTTAGAGGAAAAAGAAGAAAAAGAAATTAAAGAAGAAACTGTTAAAACAAAACAAAATATCAATAAAAAAGCAAAGGTTAACACAAAAGACGAATTAATTCTTAATATAAAAGAATGGTTAAAAATGGATAATGACATAATACGGTTGAAATCTGAAGTAAAAGAAAAAACGAATAAAAAAAAAGAACTAACAGAAACACTAGTAAATGTGATGAAAAGCAATTCGATAGACTGTTTTGATATTAATGGAGGTGCTTTAGTTTATAAACAAAAAAAAACAAGAAGAACAATATCAGGTAAATTTTTATTATCTCAACTAGAAGAGTATTATAAGGAACAACCTGAATTGGCAAAAGAAATAACAAAAATGGTATTAGACAATAGAGTTGAAGTGTTAAAAGATGAAATAAAAAGAAAAATAGAAAAATAGAAAAATAGATGAAAATTATTTAAACAATATTAGACATTTTAATCAATGGAGTATAAATATTTAATTGAAGAAAAAGCAAACATACATTTGACATTTAACGATATTGTAAATAATGCTAGTGTTTGTATTTTAAATATTATATGTTATCATATAGAAAGTCAACACAAATATCCATATTTACAATTTATGATGGAAAAGATTCCATTTTGTAACAACATTGTAAAAGAACAACTAACATTTCCATATGTATTTATTAGAAATAATTCAGATAATATTGGAGAAATAGTATTAAAAAAAGTAAAATTGGGTTTAGGTGTTATAAATTGTGATTATGATAAATTAACAGAACAAATGTATAAAGGTATAATATTTGATAAAAATGGTATTCCATATGCTTTAGTAAATATAAGTGGAATAAATATTAGTTGTATAAATTTAACGAGACAAACAACATGTTGGTTTGTATTACCAAGTGAAATAATAAATATAAAAAAAATATGCAATATAGATATAGATTGCGAGATTACAAATTTATTTACAGAAACTCCTTATTTAGCATTATTGTGTGATAAAAATAACAAACCTTATATAATCCCAGATGCTGTTTATACCGGGTGTGAAATGAAAGAAGCAGAATTTAAAGCGATATTTGGAAATATAAAGACCAAAATATACAGTTCTTGTGGTAAATATTATTTTTTTTATAGATCATTTTCCGATGCAGTAAAAGATGGTGGTTGGTCGAAAGAAGAAGTACCCACTAAAATAGGAGGAAGAGAAATTGTAGAGATTGATAGTAACAAATATATTTCAGGATATATAAATCGGTATGCATTATTTGTAGAAGGTAAAATGTGTTTTGAGCATGAAATTGAATTTGGTTTGACAGACGATAAAATAGAAAATCAATATCCGGAGCCATGTATAATAATTTGCTATATAGGTAATCACAACATTAAACCAGATATGTTGGTAAAAACAAACGAAAGTTTTGTTTCATTATCTTATCACAAATTAAATAAAAAATCATTAGACGAATATTTTGTTGAAAAAAGTAAAATGAATTATATGATAGAATAAATATAATTATTAATTATTAATTTCTGTAATAATTATATAAATGACAGCAAGTTCAATAATAACAAGTTTAGGAATAGCATTATTGTTAGTTTATGGTTTAACAAGAATATTGGAATTTTATGGAATAGGTATAAATGTGTATGGTTCATATATAGCATTTTATATGTTTATATTAATATCAACATTTGTTTTATCACGCCAATATCCAAAAATAGGGTTTGTAAAATAATATATATTGTAAACCTATTTAAAGAGCCTTTAAGTTGTTTTACAATATACATAAAAAAATTGAACTAAAGATATATTCATATGTAAAACAATATAAAGAACACATGGAACGCCGCATTAACAAGAAAATTGAAAATTATTTGTCTGAATTCAAAGAAAACGTTCGGACAAAAGCAATTGAATTGGGCTCAAACGACTCTAGTTTACATCAAATAGTTCAATATATATATGATTACGATAGACTTGTTTTATTAAAAGAAGATTTTATGAAGAGAAAAAGAGTTAAAAATGTAGTTCATTTAGCAGATCGTTGTTGTGCTAAAAGAGCAAATGGAGAGCAATGTACCAGAAGACGAAAAAATGACACTACCGAATTTTGTGGAACACATCTGAAAGGTACTCCACATGGTTTATGCAGCCCTGATGGAGAACCAAAACCACAAGGACAAAAAATTGAGGTTTGGGCCCAAGACATTCAGGGGATTGTTTATTATATTGATAAAAATTCTAATGTTTATCAAGTAGAAGATATTATACAGGGAAAAATTAATCCAAAAATTATTGCCAAATATGTCAAAGTCGGTGAAACATTTATAATACCAGAATTCAATATTTAATTTAATGCTATATATAATTTTTACACCTTTTTCATTAGCATATAAACTATTCTAATTGGTAAACTCTAATTCATCTTCTTGTCCCCATCCAACCCACTTATCCATGTTTTTTGGATGAAACCTATTTTTCATCAAATCTTCGGCAATAGTTTCTTTCATTCTTCTTTTTAGTTCTTGATAATTGTATGTAATTATAGACGGATTTTTATACAACACATCCCAATCAATTTTATCTTGATTTTTTTCTAATAAATGAATGGCGTTCGGGTTTTCAGACAACCAAGGCCAATTAATTTTATCTAGATTTTTTTCTATTAAATAAATTGCGTTCGGGTTTTCGGCTAACCAATTCCAAATTATTTTATCGGGATTTTGTTCTAATAAATGAATAGCATTTGGATTTAAAGACAAACTACTCCAATTTATTTTATTTGGATTTTGTTCTAACAAATGAATAGCATTTGGATTACCAGACAAATTACCCCATTTTATTTTATTTGGATTTTGTTCTAACAAATGAATAGCATTTGGATTACCAGACAACCAATGCCAATCAATTTTATCTTGATTTTGGACCAATAAATGAATAGCAT
>JACCDX011323211.1_pt1 | contig 12496 bp, 9 predicted proteins | sample 7449681 | NCBI WGS metagenome assembly JACCDX01 (sample SAMN15323450, study PRJNA562643) | freshwater metagenome | isolation source: river surface water | place: USA:Blue River Watershed | collected 2017-08-18
AGAGAAACGCCCCTATCATAAATCCCCCAGTGGTTTTCATCATTAACGCCTAGCTTTGCTAAAAGCATTGGCTTTCCTTCTTTTGTTGAATGTAAGACTTTTCCTTCAGGAAGTTCTGAAATAAGTTGAGTTAAAACTTCTTTTAGGTTTTTTCTTAGGTCTTTTGCTTCACAAATCATTTTTTAATTCCTTTTAGTAATGGATTGTATGTGCAATCAATAAACACTTAATGCTTAAGTTTTATTGCAAGTTTATTAAATTTTGTATGGGATAGATGCCTTTAATGTCATCTTCTGATGTTTCTAAGACCGCTACATAATAGCAATAATCTTTATAAACAGATCGTACAGACTCTACTCTTAATAACTCTTCTTTCTTAACATCTGATTTTAGAAAGACAAAATCATCTAAAGAATCTTCTTCATGAATTTTATTGTTTATTAATAAGTCTTCAAAAAATTGATCGTATTCCCCAATGTATGGGATTCTACATTTTAAAAGAGATTCATTAGCTTTAGTTAAGACCACTAACTTTTCTTTGTCTTTGGCATATATGTAATGCAAGTCATGATCTTGCATTTTAACATTTTCAAAATAGAATCCATATTTACAAATACCAGCTATCTCAACAGGATGTAATAGCTTTAATTCTGATATAGGTTTGTAGTATTTTTGAGAAAGCTTTAAATCAAAAAGTCTTTTTAATTCTAAGTATCTTTCTTTACCTATAAGAGAAGGCACTAAGTTTTCATCTATTTTAAATAAGTTATCTGATTTACATTCTAATTTTATGTTTAATGCTTTTAATAAAGAAAAATATACTTCTTCAATTTCAATCATCTATCCACCTTGTATAATATCTTTTAGATACTATACAAGACTTCATCATTATTTCTAATCTCTAAATCATAGGTATTGCTATCAACACCTACTCTAACCCATTTGCTACATTCTAGGTTGAGTCTTAACTTCATCAAATCCTTGATTCTTGTAACGATTGACTTAGGTACAAAATCTTGCTTTAAAGAACCTTGTAACAATTTACCATTTACAAAGAGTTTGCCTGTGTTCTTATCTCTTAGAAGACCATTAATGCTATCAACAGTTTCTAAATGATCTTCAGCAATTTTATCTCTGTTTAGACCTTGACTGCTTTGAAGTAAGCCTGTTCTTAAACCTTTGCGACCAAAGACTTCACCAAAAATTGCATCATTTACATCTTGACTTGTAGCTTGAGCAATATCTTTTTTAACAAGAGTAGTTGCAACATCTAAAGATACTTTGTTTAAGAACGCATCAATACGACTTAGATCAGCTACACAATCTTGTGCATAGTTATTATCTAAACGAATGATGATTTGGTTTCTGATGTCTGTTTTGTTTGTTAAGATTGCTACGATCATTTTGTTTTTCCTTTGTTTTAGTGTTGAATCATTAGCTTTGATATATAAACACTTCCCCATTTAGATTTATTGCAAGTTCAAAAAAAATATTTAACTTGCTATATATAATATAAGAATAGTGTTTATAGGACACCACCCACAATCCAAAGGATTTATCATGACTATTTTTCATTTAGATATTCTTATCTATATACTCTTTGTTATCGTCAATGTTTATAACAACATGAACCAGCTTAAAAAAGACTTCTTTGAAAGTGCAATCTATTTTTCTATCTTTGCATTTTGTCTTTTTGTTATCTTAATCGCTATGATGAAAGCTTTTCCTGTAGCTATGTTTTTCTTTCTTTGTTTTGCACTTCTTAATGCTACTCGCCAATTACTAGGGAAGTAAATGTCTTTTGATACTAAATATAGACCAAAAACCTATCAAGACTTAATCGGACAAGAACCTATTGTTAAAGTCTTAAAAGGTGTTATTGCTAATAATAAAGGTTGGTGTTCCAGCTATGTTTTTAGTGGTGGATATGGTACAGGTAAAACCACCACTGCTAGAATCTTAGCTAGAGCATTATTATGTGAATCACCTATTAATGGTGAAGCTTGTGATAAATGTTATTCTTGTGTTTCTATGCTTGAAGGCACTTCAGATGCTTATATAGAAGTAGATAGCGCCACCAATTCAGGTAAAGATGACTTAAGAAAAGTCTTAGATGAAATTGATTATTCTACTTTTAGTGGAAGAAGAAGACTCTACTGCTTTGATGAAGCTCATGCTTTATCTACTCAATCCTTAGATTTATTGTTAAAGTCTTTAGAAGATAACAGACCAAATAGCTTAGAGAAGAAACTTGTTTGTATCTTTTGCACCACAGAGATTCAAAAGTTAAGACAAACGATTTTATCTAGAGCAATGTCTTTTATCATTAAACCAGCTACAGATGAACAGATAGCAAATCGTCTTGTTTATGTTTGTGATAAAGAAGGCATTACTTATGATTATGAAGCATTAAAGCTTATTGCCAATATTACTGAATATCATATTAGGGATGCTTTAAAAGCTGTAGAAGGTATTTCATCAGGATTTAATAAACATATAGGTATGCAAGAAGTACGATCTTATTTACATATAGATAGGAATGATTTACTAGCAAGTGTATTAAATGCGGATGCTAGACAAGCAAGTGAGTTATTAAATAAGATTTTAGAAAGCACACCTGTAGGCGTGGCGTATGATCGTTTAATAGAAGCTTGTATGTTATCTATTAACATAGGATTAGGATTAAACACTACCCCACCATATTGGAATAGTGAAATCTTAAAACAGGCATGGCTTAAGAATCAAAATCATTTATTAAAGTTAGCTGATGAACTCGCATCCAAGCCTATAAGAGCGACTAATGCCATGTTGATTTGTGATGTAATGAAGTGGAAGATGGGGTTTAAGGTAAGTGTAGAACCTGTAGAAATAAACAATGTTGAAGAAAAAAAAGTAGAAAAGTTAAATTTGCCTATGTTTATTAGTATAGTAAAGGATAAAATAAAAACAAAATAAATTTTAGTTTAGGCAATAGATATGGCATTAAAAGAAGAAAATTGGGTCATATTAGAACTTACAGAGAAAGGTGAAGAAGAAGCTAGACATGGCAACCTTCTACATCTTATATGTAGGAATAATAGATTCAAACCAACAGATGTGTTTATCCCCATCATAAATACAGGTGGGTGTACTACCAATCTCTTAGAAGGTTATATTTTTATAAAATCTAATTATCCTTTTAATAACTATTATTCTCTTACAAGAACGCAATGGGTGTCTAGGATAGTAAGTGAATATGATGAAAGATCAGGATTAACAGGTAGTGGGGTTATATCTGATAAAGAATTAAAGGTAATGGTGAAATCTGCTAGTGAAAAAGGTGGGAAGTTTAAAACAGGGGATATTGTTAAAATTAAAGATGGGGATTTTATAGGAATGGAATGTGAGATCATAGATGTTTTTAATTCTCAAGATGATAGTTGGTTCATATATAAAAAACCAGCAGTCATAGAATTAAGAAAAGCGATGGTTCGTAAGTGGGTAGAGAATGGCTGTAAAATAAATAAGATTAAAAAAAATAGTTCTCTTAATGAAGAAGTTCAATATTATATTGTCTTAATAAAAATGAGATCTATTGAAATCTTAACACTACTTGATAATTTTTCTTTGGAGTAAAAAATGGACCCACGATTAATGGAAAGCTTATTCTCAGATAGAGATTCATTTTTTGATAATGTTGCTATTCAAAAAGATATGTCTGAAGAAGATGAAGAAAAATTTAAGATTGTTTTAGAGCAATTAGATTTAATAAGTCCTTTAGAAGCGGATATCATAGAACTTTTTCTTAAAGGTGTTTCCCAAGCAGTACTAGGTAAGATATTTGGATTTACCCAGCCTAATATCCATTATCGTATTCAAAAGAGTATTGATAGACTTTCTAAATTAGTAAAGATTACTAAATACACTAAAGAAGAATTAGAAGAAAGATTATCTAAATACTATGCAGGAAGAACCTTAACAATTCTTGTGTATATTTATTTATGGTCGAGTCAATCCAAAGTAGCTACTCTTATTGGGGAAACACAAGGAAAAGTTAGATATACTTTAATTAAGTCTTTAAATGAAATGAAGCATATTTCTGAACTTAAAGATATTTATGAAAACTTATCTTATATCAAAGATAATATTTCATTACTAAGGGGAACACATAAGAAAGAATCAGGATATAAAGCGATATATTAAGATGGATAAGACAATCATACCTAAAAACATTGTAAGAGCATGGATAGAACAGACCATGCAAAAAGAATACTCTTTTACGATATACCCAAAAGATAGACCCTTTGGAGAAAAGTTTTTCTCATATCTTAAAGCTAGGGATATGGAATTTACACAAATAGAAGATAAGGTTTTAATAAAAGGAAAAGACCCTTTAAAGGTAGCATCATTGATATTAGAATTAGAAAATCAAGGTTATTTTATAGAAGATTAATATAAGTATCGTATCTCTTTCAACAAAGGATACATACCATGACTTCAGTCATTTCAAATTTAAGTCTTATTACTCGCCTTCAATGTTTTGAAAGAACATTGAAGCATCTTTCAAAAGGCGACTTCTATAGACTAACAAAAATCCTACCCAATAGTCATATTGCAGGATTTTGGTTTCTCATAGAAAAGAAAAGTGCGGATATTAAAAACAAGCCTGAATCTTTAAAAAGATTACTAGAAACTAGGAATCATGATTTATGCAATGGGGAATCAGAAGAAAAGAAAACTAATTTTAAAGAGTTTTTAAAACTTATAGATCAAGTAATCTTAGATCTCTCTCAAGAAAAAACATCAAGAGATACTGTTGTAATAGAACATGAAGTTACGATGTCCTTAAAGCCATATTTTAATATTGAATTTTTATCTTTCTTCTCATCTAAAGAAAAATTAGATATTCAAAGAGAATGTTTGAAAACTATTGATTGCATCAAACAATCCAAAATCTTAGATTTTAATAAGTGTTTATTAAATGTCCCATTAGCGTTTGGCAATAAAGAACTTTTATTTTATTTTAAAGGACATATTGAATTAGCACGACCTGTTCTAAGCACAGTAGGGGGTTATTATAATCGCCATCTTGATCAAGTTGCCATCGTCAAGCACTTAGCATTTCAAGTACCATCAAAAGTAATACATGAATTAGCTCATAGATACGATGAGTTATATCTTACAGAAAAGAAAAGAAAAAAGCTTAATACCTTATATAAGAAAGTTTGCACCTATAAAGACGATCTTAATGATATCGACTTAAAGAAAGGCGATATGATGCCTATGTATTATCTCACTCTACAACATCAAGGTAGTAATGAGAATTTTACAGTAAATGTCTTTAGAAATAGGACTAAAATTAAAGCCAAACAAAAAGAACTTGTGTTTGAATCTCTTGATTCAGGTCTTTATTATGATGGTGAGTTATTTCCTATTAATAAAGAAAGTATGGGTGGATATAACTATTTCCCAAGTCGTTATGCTAAAACTTGTTTTTACGAATGGTTTGCTGAAATGTGTACGATGATCACTTTAAATCAAAATAATGTTAAAGATTGGATTACAAATAAGTTCTTAGAGATTGTGAATCAAGAACCTTAATTTTTATTAAATAAGCTTTCTTTTTCTTAGATATATAGAAAAAGAGAGCATCCTATGATTATTGAAATCCTTAATGGTGGGGAAATACAAGCACAAGAATCCACAGAATATCTTGTCTTTGCTGATACCATATTTGTCTTACCAGCATCTCAAGTTAAAAATACCATTAAAATTAAAGTTTCAGGCGTTGTCAATATAGGTCTTAAATTTACATACCCTAATGATAGCCAAAGAACTATTGGCGTTATTAATGGTACTACTTATAAACCTGATCTCAATGATAATCTTGTTTATAATTTTACCCTTAACGACCAAACAGAGATGGAGCTTAAATCGTATAAAAGGTCTATCAATACTTATTGGACACCTTATGTTACTGAAATGCCTTCTAGTCAAGGTATTGTAGAAGAACCACAACCTATTATGCCTTTGGGTCTTGTTAATCCTGATAACATTAATTCCACTGATGATATTCCTGAAGGTGTTAATAACTTATATTTCACAGAACAAAGAGCGATAGATTCTTTTACTGCGGATGCACCCATCACTTTAGTAGATGGCGCTATTGGGACAACCTTAACCCAATATACAGATGAAGACGCTAGAAATGCTGTTGGTCTAGCATTACAAAATGGGACGCATACAGGTATCTCTTTTGTTAATGCTGATGCGCAAGATAAGATTAATGCTACTGTATCTTTAAGCCCCTTTTCTATTGGTAATCTTGGGGATGTTCTTTTAGGTGGTCTAGCATTACAAAATAACCACTTCTTAAAATATTCTAATGGTAAATGGATTAATAGCACCATTAGTTCGACAAACTTATCAGATATCAATTCCCTAATGAAGAAATCAGATAACTTAGCAGGACTTACTAATTTAGCTACTGCTAGAACTAATCTAGGTTTAGGGTCTGCTTCTACTTCTTCATCTAATGATTTCTTGCCTGTAGGTTCTACATTAAGTTCTTTAAGTAATGTTACTCTTGTTAATCTTCAAAATAAGAATGTTTTAAGTTATGACAGCGCCACAGGTAAATGGACTAATAGATTTTTAGCTAGTACTGATATTCAAGATATTAATAAAATTTATGCGCCCATTAACAATCCTACTTTTACAGGCACAGCTAAATCTTCTGAACCTTTATTAAATAGTAATGATAATACGATTGCTACTACAGGTTGGGTAAGACAAGTTTTTGTTCAAAGTAGTGGCGGTGCTACTCAACTTAATGATTTAAGCGATGTTCAAATTAGTGCATTACAAATAGGTCAAGTCTTAAGATATGATGGCGATAAATTTGTTAATGCTAAAATTACTTTTACTGATATTACAGGCACTGATATCTTATTAAAGAAAGCTGATAACTTAGCTGGTCTTTCTAATGTTGCCACAGCTAGATCAAATCTAGGTTTAGGTTCAGCATCCTTATTAAGTGCGAGTGAAGTCTTAACTAAAAATAGTCCTTTAAGTGATTTAAGTGATGTGTCTTTTGTTAATTTAGAAAACAATCAAGTTATTAAATATGATCTTGCTACGGATTCTTGGACAAATAAGACTATTAAAGCTAATGATATTGAAGGATTGAATGGTATCTATGCGCCTATTAATAGCCCTACTTTTACAGGTATCCCTTTAGCGCCTACACCTGCTAATAATAGCAACAGTACTCAAATCCCCACAACAGCTTGGGTTCGTGCTAGGATTGCTGAAGGTGGTGGCGGCGGGGGTGGCGCTACTCAACTTAATGACTTAACAGATGTTAGCATTAATGACTTAACACAAGTGGCAGGTCAAACTTTAAGATTTAATGGTGTGGAATATGTAAATGCTAAACTAGCAAGTACAGATTTATCTAATAGTGCTAGTGTTGTTTTACTAAACACATCACCTACTTTTGTTACACAAGCTCAAGGGGATAATTCTAATAAAGTCGCTACTACTGCTTATGTTGATACCCTTACTGAAAATTTTGTATCTTTCAATACTTTAGATCTTATTGCGGGTAATATTGAAGGTGCTATTCCTACTTTAGATATTAATGGTCATATTAAATCTAATCAATTACCTAATTTAGCTATCACCCATGTTGATTCAGGATTATTAGCTGATCGACCATTACCTTCTAATGATAATGTAGGTGATGTGTATATTACTACAGATACTTTCCAAACATTTATCTCTTCAGGGACAGAATGGTTAGAGATTTTAAATCCTAGTGCATCAGAAATTGTTGATCTTCAAACAGAGCTTGATGAAACTCAATTTAATCTAGGCTTAAATACCGATGGTTCAAGACCTGTTTATTCTTCAAATCATTATATCAATAATATTGATAGTCATCATGTTGCTTTAGGTAAGTTAGATACTCAACTTAAATCTACAAATGATAGTGTTTTACTTAAAGCAAATAACCTTAGTGATTTAAATGATGTTGCTACTGCTAGAGATAATTTAGGTTTAGGTTCTAGTGCTACTTTAAATGCGGGGACTCATGCTGGGGAAGTATTACTTATTAGTGTTAATGATACACTACCTGTCTTATCAGGTGTTAATCTAACAGGCGTTTTAAAGACTTCTCAAGCAGGATTACCTAATGGGATTGCTACTCTTGATAATAATGGTAAGCTTACACCTGATCAGCTTCCTGATATTGCGATTACTTTTGTTGAAGTCGTTGCTAATGAAGAAGATAAACCTGCCCCTGCACCTGAAAATATGGGTCATGTTTATATCGTAACATCTACAAGTAAAACTTATATTTCAGATGGTTCTCAATGGGTAGAGTTATTAAGTGCTAGTGAAATAGCGATTGCTTCTGCACAAGCTGAAATTGATCGTATGGAAACAGCCATAGGGTTAGCCACTAATGGTGATTTTATCCCTTTCAATGATACAAGTTATCTTGATACTGCTGAAACCATTACAGAGTCTTTAACTCTTTTAGATACCCAAATCAAATCTAATACCGATACTTTAAATACTTTTGGTTCTAGCGTTCTTTATGATGCTGGTATTAACCCTAATCAAGTTTTATTACTTGATGTTAATGGTGCGATTGATAGCAGTATCTTAAATCTTGCTACCACGATTGGGAATATCAATATAGGGGATATTGTAACCATTAATGATAATATCAATTCTCTTATTGATATTCCTACCCTAAAGACTGATTTAGATTTATCCATCACTGATTTAAATGATGTTGATATTACAGGGATAGATGTGAATCAGTCTTTAGTTTGGGATGGTTTAAAGTTTATCCCTTCTGATGCTAATAACTTACTTGTAGATGATCAAGGTAGATATATAGAAACTTTTGATTGTGGATTGGTAACAGATTTAGTAATAGGTTCTAGCATGGACTTTCAAGATGCTAGTGGGACAGGGGAAACCCCATTAAACGCTGAAGATCTTTTCTTAAACACAGTATATTTCTCACAAGAAGATTATGGCGCTATCATAGGATAAGTATTTTTAATATATCTATTTTTTTCTATTTAAAAAATGCTTTTAAATAGGAGATTATAATGTCTGTTCGTAGAGTCCAATTAAGAAGGGGTACTTCTGTTGAAAATAATGCCTTCACAGGTGCTGTAGGTGAAATCACTGTTAATACTTCTAATAATTCTATTAGAGTACATGATGGTGAAACACTTGGGGGTTCTGAAACAGCTAGAGCTGATTTATCTAACATATTACCCATTACAAATGTTGATTTCAATGCTCAAAAAATTACAAATGTCGCTGATCCTGTAGATGACCAAGATGTCGCCACTAGAGCATGGGTTCTTGCTAATGGTGGCGGGGGTGGTTCTCTTGCTACCCTAAGCGATGTTGATGTTGCTGGTGTTGCACCTAATGAATTTCTTAAATACTCAGGCACTGAATGGATTAATGATTCTTTATCCACTGCTGATTTATCTGATGGTGCTGATATTGCCATGTTGGTCGGTGGTACTCTTACCGCTAATCTTGATGGCAATGCTCTCACTTCTTCATCATGGCTTAGTGCTATGAGTTTAAATTTAACAGGCACTGTTCTTACAGGTTCTGTTGCTTTTGATGGTTCAGCATCTGTTAATCTTAATGCAAGTTTAAATGATGCTTCTGTTGAAAACGCTAAACTTGTTAATTCATCTGTTAACTTTGGGGGATATACTTTATCTTTAGGTGGCACTTTAAACTTATCTAATGATTTCCAAATTACAGGCAGTACTTTAAATCTTATTGGTGGTGGCGGTGGTGCTACTGCATTAGCTGACCTTACTGATGTTAATGTTAATCTTCCTGCTGATGGCGATATTCTCATTTATAATAATGGTAATTGGGAAAACCATATTTTAGCTGGGGATGCTAGTATAAGCGCATTAGGTACTTTAACACTAAGCGCCATTGATAATGCTAAACTTGTTAATAGCTCTATTAACATTGGGGGGCAAGATATTAGCTTAGGTGGGACAGTTAATCTTGATGGTGGTTTAAGCATTACAGGTTCTACTTTAAGTGTAGGTAATGTAGCCACTGCTAGTGCTTTATTTACCGCTGTTACTTTAAGCATTGGTGGTTCAATTCTTACAGGTTCGGTATCTTTTGATGGTTCTCAATCTGTAGAGATTTTAGCTGATGTTACACCTTTATCTATTACTGATGGTATGATTGCTAATGCTACTATTAGTAATGCTAAACTCGTACATGACTATATTGCTTTTAATAACCATGAAGTTCATTTAGGTCAAGAAGTTACTATTAATGGCACAGATGGTGAAATTTCTGTGGTTGCCAATCAAGGTGTTTATACTATTGGTCTTGCTGGGACTATCGTTGCTAATTCAGCGATTGCTCTTGCTAAGGTTATTAATTTAGCTGGGGATTTAACAGGATCTGTTGATCTTAATAATGCTCTTGCTTCTGTTACCTTAACAGCTACATTAGGCACAATTACCAATGCTCAACTAGAACACAGCTTTATTGCTTTTAATGACTTTGAAGTGCATTTAGGCAATAACCTAGATGTTGTAGGCGCTAATGGTGTTAATGTTACTATGGATGAACCTAATAGCATTATGACTATTGGTCTAGGGACTTTAACTAATGCCAATCTTGAATTTTCATCTATTAATATTGGTGGGACAGATTTTGCTTTAGGCAGTACATTAAATTTATCTAACCTAGCCATTACAGGTTCTACATTAGGGTTAAGCATTGGCAATAATGTTATTACTAATGATAATCTTGTTAATGCTTCTGTTAATCTTGGTGGTTATGATTTAGCATTAGGTGGGACTCTTAATTTAAGTAATGAGTTTAATATTACAGGCGCTACTTTGTCTTTAGGGACTATTAGTATTGATAATCTTTCTAGCAATAGCATTACATTTGCTGATGCTGATAGTAATGAATCGATTGCATTAGGTGGGACTTTATCTTTCTTAGGTGTTGCGAATGAAACTTCTGTTTTTCTTTTGAATGGGGAAGTTAATGTTGGTCTTGCTAATGATGTTGAGATTCAAGGTAATTTAACTGTTAATACAGATGCAACAATAGTAGGCGATTTATATGCAAGTAACATTATTGAAGCTTCTATTGGCGCTGGGATTTCTTTACAAGATACTACTTCTATTAATGCTAACTTAGATGTTTATAATCCTACAGGTGCTTTGATTCATGGTTCAACTGTTTATCTTTATGTTAAATATGGTGCTAATTCTCTTGCTAATGGGGAATACTTCCATGTCTTTAAAACAAATGATAATGGCAGTATTCGTCAAGTTATTCCTTTAACTTTATTACAAGACGGAGGACAGAATAAACTTGCTATTAAACCTAGTGGTATTTATGAATATCAAGCGATTGCTGGGGATTACACTAATGCAGGGAATGTCCCTAATGCTTCTTTTGTAGTAGATACTGAAGGTGGCACATATACTTATCAAATTAGATGCTTTACTAGCAATGATGATGGTACTGAATTTGAAGTAGCTTTCTCTTTAAATGGTGCTAATCCTACACCTACCTATAGTGTATTATTTACTTCTAATGATGGTTCAGCATATAATAGAGAATATTTAATTTCTTATGATAGTGCTTTAAACATTGCTACAAATTTTGGTGCGATCTCTACCTTCAATCAAACTGAAAAAGCCTTATCTGTTAATTCATCTACAGGGGATTTAACTGTTGAAGGTTCTGTTTCTTCTTATGGTTTAAACACTAAAAATTCTAGTGGATCTACTATTTTTGAAGTAACTAATGAAGTGATTACAAGTAGTGATTTTTCTATTGCTGGGGGAACATTAACCTTTGCTGTTAAAGATGGTTCTAATGTTGAAGTATTTACGATTGATAGCAATACTGGTGATACTAGCATTAATGGGGATTTAACAGTAACAGGCAGTCTTATTGTTAATGGGACTGTTACCGCTATTAATACTGTTAATTTAGATGTTGAAGATAGTCTTATTGAATTAGCACATGGGACAGTAGGCGCACCGCTTAATGATGGTGGTTTTGTTATTGCTCGTGGTGATGAACCTAATGCCACTTTATTTTGGAATGAAAACACTGATACTTTTATCTTTGCCACAAGTACATCTATTAATAGTCTTAGCACAGGTAATTTATTAACTTTAGGTGGGACATTAACTTATGGTCAAGTAAGAATGGGTGCGATTAGTCTTGTAGATAATCAAGCTACTTCTTTGGATATTAAAGAAGGTTCTAATAGTTATTTGAAGTTTGATACTACTAATGGTTTAGAAAAAGTAGTCTTTGGTAAGAAATTTGAAGGTATTACTGAAAGTAAAATTGCTAATTTAGAATTTCAAACAGGTTATATCTATGTTTCTAGTGGTGATCTAGCGATCAATACAAATGGTGGTAATGTTAGTATTGATGATAATGTTGCTATTAGTGG
>JACCDX010076197.1_pt1 | contig 12490 bp, 8 predicted proteins | sample 7449681 | NCBI WGS metagenome assembly JACCDX01 (sample SAMN15323450, study PRJNA562643) | freshwater metagenome | isolation source: river surface water | place: USA:Blue River Watershed | collected 2017-08-18
CGCAAGAGCAAGTGCTCTATGTCGGCAAAGCCATCCATTTGAAAAAACGGGTCAGCAGTTATTTTCAAAAAGACCACGGTGGCACACGCATTGGCCACATGGTCAGCAAAATTGTGCGGCTCGAAACAACGGTGGTGCGTTCAGAAGCCGAAGCGTTGTTGCTTGAAAACAATTTGATCAAAACCCTTAAGCCCAAATACAACATCCTTTTTCGAGACGACAAAAGCTATCCGTATTTGAAGCTCACGCGGCCTGCGCAAAAAGCCGTGGCCAAAGGCGCATCTGTAGTCAAAGGTGGTTCTCAAGCAGATGGCGTATCTCATGCAAATGGCGAATCTCCTGCAGGTGGCGCATCACTTGCCGATGGCATAAAGCAAACGCCCTCTGTTTCAGGCGATCACAAACCAGTCTTGCAACCCAGCGCCACCCAAGTGCCACGCGTGGTGTATTACCGTGGTGCGGTGGACAAACGGCACGATTATTTCGGCCCTTACCCCAGCGTGTGGGCGGTGCGTGAAGCCATTCAACTGTTGCAAAAAGTGTTTCGCTTGCGCACCTGTGAAGACACGGTGTTCAACAACCGCACACGGCCCTGTTTGCTCTATCAGATCAAACGCTGCTCTGGCCCCTGTGTGGGGCAAATATCGGTAGCCGATTACCAACGCGATGTGGACAGTGCCATGCGTTTGTTGCGCGGTGAAACACAAGAGGTCATGAGCGCGATTGAAAAACGCATGATGGCCCACGCCGACAAACTGGAGTTCGAGCAAGCCGCTGAGTTGCGCAATCAAATGAGCGCGTTGTCAAAAGTGTTGCACCAACAAGCGGTGGACACCGTGGGCGATCAAGATGTCGACATCTTGGCCGTCAAAGTGCAGGGCGGAAAAGCCTGCGTCAACTTGGCCATGGTGCGCGGCGGTCGCCATTTGGGCGATCGCCCTTACTTTCCGGTGCATGTGGACGATGCCGAGCCGGTGGAAGTGCTCGAAGCGTTTTTGAGCCAACACTACCTCGATGTGCCAGTTCCTCCAGCACTCATCACCAGCCATGCAGTGGACAAAGATTTGATTCAAGCGCTGATCGACCAAACCGGCGTGCGCATCACAGCGGTGCATCAACCGCGCGAACAACGCCGTGTGTGGTTGGACATGGCGCAACAAAATGCAGACATTCAACTCGCGCGTTTGTTGGCTGAAGAAGGCTCGCAACAAGCGCGTACAAGGGCTTTGGTGGATGCGCTCGATTTAGCTCCCGAAGACCTCGATAGTTTTCGCATGGAGTGTTTTGACATTTCACACACCGCTGGTGAATCCACCCAAGCTTCGTGCGTGGTGTTTCATCACCACAAAATGCAAAGCAGCGAATACCGCCGCTACAACATCGATGGCATCACACCGGGTGACGATTACGCCGCCATGCGCCAAGTGCTCACACGGCGCTACAGCAAGCTGGCAGAAGCCGTGCGTGCGGGTGAGGGCAAGCTGCCCGACTTGGTGTTGATCGACGGCGGCAAAGGCCAAGTGTCGATGGCGCGCGAGGTGTTTGAAACCTTGGGGCTTGATCTGTCACGCATTGTGGGCGTCGAAAAAGGCGAGGGCCGCAAAGTCGGTTTGGAAGAATTGGTCTTTGCCGATGGTCGCGACAAAGTGTATTTGGGGCGCGACTCAGCTGCGCTGATGTTGGTCGCCCAAGTGCGCGACGAAGCCCACCGTTTTGCCATCACCGGCATGCGCGCTGCGCGTGCAAAGGTGCGTGTGGGTGGCAGCAAGCTAGAAGAAATTCCAGGCGTTGGCCCCAAAAAACGCGCCAAGTTATTGCAACGCTTCGGTGGTGCGCGTGGTGTGGCAGACGCCAGCGTGCAAGACTTGTGCACCATTGAAGGTATTTCTGAAGAACTGGCTCAAACGATTTACAACGCTTTGCGCTAAGCATTTGTCTTGCTAAACCTTCACCACCTCAAGCAGCCGATCCAAACCACCTTCGTTGATCGCCACCATCGCCTGCTCACGCACTTTGGGTTTAGCGTGATAAGCCACCGACAAACCTGCTTCTCCCATCATCAGCAAATCATTCGCGCCGTCGCCCATCGCTATGGCTTGGCTTGAGCTGATGCCCATCTGCACACAAATGTGCAGCAGCATTTTGCGTTTTTCAGCACCATCGCAAATGTCGCCCCAAGCTTGATCCACCACATGGCCAGTAAGCACACCATTTTCAATAGCCAAGACATTGCTGCGCGAAAAATCGATGTTGAGCATGTGGCACACACGATCGGCAAAAAAAGTGAACCCGCCGCTGACCAACAACACTTTCATGCCGTGGGCTTTGCAGGTGTCCACCAAGTTTTTTGCGCCGGGGTTCAAGCGCAAGCGTTCTTCAAACACTTCGTTCAGTGCTGACTCAGGCACACCTTTGAGCAAGGCCACACGTCGGCGCAAGCTGTCTTTGAAATCGGTGATTTCGCCGCGCATCGCCGCTTCGGTGATGGCCGCCACCTCCGCCTTGCGACCAGCTGCATCGGCAATTTCGTCAATGCATTCAATGTTGATCAACGTCGAGTCCATGTCAAACGCAATCAGTTTGAAATCTTTCAACGCCAGTGGCGCTTGAAAGCCTTGAATAACAAGGCCTTGAGAATGTTCAATAGAGGCAGTCATGTCTCAAATTATCCTTGCTTCTCAGCTGACGCTGTTGCTGTTTCATTCGACTGCTTCTGCACCAGCGGCGTACCCAACGACCGCAACACATCGCGCACCATCTGCGCCCGAGCATGGGGTTCGGGCAGTTCGCGCTCAATGCGCAAGCGGTCGTTGCCAGCCAATTTGATGTGTTTGTTTTTTTGCACCAATTCAATGATGCGCATCGCATCAAACGGCGGGTTGGGCTTGAAGCTGATATGCGTCACACCGGGTGCAGCGTCCACCTTGGTCACGCCATAGGTGCGCGCCAACACGCGCAGTCGATGCACATCGATCAAAGTTTGCGCTTGGGGTGGCAGTTTGCCAAATCGGTCCACAATTTCTTCAAGCAACGCATCGATTTGATCGGCTGTTTTGGCCGTCGCCAGTTTTTTGTAAAACGACAAACGCAAATGCACATCGCCGCAGTAGTCGTCGGGCAACAACGCAGGTGCATGCAAATTGATTTCGGTAGTCACACTCAATGGGCTGAGCAAATCAGGCTCTTCACCATTTTTCAACGCACGCACCGCTTCGCTCAACATCTCGTTGTAGAGCTGAAAGCCCACCTCCAACATATTGCCGCTCTGGCTTTCGCCCAACACTTCCCCTGCACCACGAATTTCCAAATCGTGCATGGCCAAATAAAAACCTGAGCCCAGCTCTTCCATTTGCTGAATGGCGTCCAACCGTTGCGCGGCTTGTTTGGTCAAACCTTCGGTGTCAGGCACCATCAAATACGCATACGCTTGGTGATGGCTGCGCCCCACGCGGCCGCGCAATTGGTGCAGTTGTGCTAAACCAAATTTATCAGCACGGCTCATGATGATGGTGTTGGCCGTGGGCACATCAATGCCGGTTTCAATGATGGTTGAGCACAACAACACATTGAAGCGTTGCGCCACAAAGTCACGCATTACCCGTTCGAGTTCTCGCTCAGGCATTTGGCCGTGCGCCACCGCAATGCGTGCTTCGGGCAACAACTCTTCTAAGCGCGCACGGCGGTTTTCAATCGTGTCCACTTCGTTGTGCAAGAAATAACATTGCCCACCGCGTTTGAGTTCACGCAACACCGCTTCGCGAATTACGCCATTGCCTTCATTGCGCACAAACGTTTTGATGGCCAAGCGGCGTTGCGGTGCGGTGGCAATCACGCTCAAATCACGCAAGCCTTCGAGTGCCATGCCCAAGGTTCGCGGAATGGGCGTGGCGGTTAGTGTCAACACATCCACCTCGGCACGCATGGCTTTCATCGCTTCTTTGTGACGCACGCCAAAGCGATGCTCTTCATCAATGATCAGCAACCCCAAGTTTTTGAACTTCACCGACTCGCTCAACAACTTGTGTGTGCCCACCACAATGTCCACTTGACCATCTTCCAAACCTTTGGCGGCCGCCGTGATTTCTTTGGCTGAGCGAAAGCGGCTCATCTCTGCAATCTTCACCGGCCATTTGCTGAAACGATCGGTCAGGGTTTGAAAATGTTGCTCCGCCAACAGCGTGGTGGGCGCCAAGAGGGCTACTTGTTTGCCCCCGGTCACCGCAATGAAAGCCGCGCGCAAAGCCACTTCTGTTTTGCCAAAGCCCACATCGCCACACACCAAACGGTCCATCGGGCGCGGGCTGATCATGTCTTGTATTACTGCGTGAATGGCACCGCGTTGGTCGGCGGTTTCGTCAAACCCAAAATCGTTGGCAAAGGTTTCGTAGTCTTGTGGTGAGTAGCGAAACGCATAGCCTTGCCTTGCAGCACGGCGCGCATAAATGTTGAGCAACTCGGCAGCCGCATCGCGCACTTGTTCGGCGGCACGCCGTTTGGCTTTGTCCCATTGCGCTGAACCCAGTTTGTGCAACGGTGCTTCGTCGGCACTCACACCGGTGTAGCGGCCAATCAAATGCAGTTGACTCACCGGCACATACAACACCGCTTGATCGGCATATTCCAAATGCAAAAACTCTTGCAGGGCAGGGCTGCCATCGGCATTTTTTTCGCCCAAGTCCATGTTGATCAAACCCCGGTAACGGCCAATGCCATGCGCGTTGTGCACCACGGGGTCGCCCAAATTGAGCTCTGACAAATCTTTGATCAGCGCTTCAACATCGCTGACTTGTTCTTGCTTTTTACGCCGACGCGTGGTCGCGCCCACCGCAAACAATTCGGTTTCAGTGACGAGGTCTAGGCCCGCTTCGGTCCAACTGAAACCCACTTGCAAGGCTGCTGTAGCTATGCCAATTTTTTCGTCACTGCTCTCGAACTCTGCCAACGAATCAAATGCTGGCGGATTGACTTGGCTAGAGCGTAAAAAGTCGAGCAAACTCTCGCGACGGCCATCGCTCTCAGCCAAGATCAACAAACGGTTTGAGGTGGTTTGCAAATGCTGTTGCAAGCGTTGCAGCGGATCGGTGGCACCGCGCATCACTGTCAAGTCGGGCAGACTTTGTGCAAACGCGTTGTGAGGCACATCGGTCACCTGTGGGCGCAAGGCAAATTGCGCATACCGATTGGCGGCTGCAAAAAACTGTTCGGCGCTTAAAAACAAATGCGCGGGTGGCAAAGCAGGGCGCTCTGGGTCACCTTGCACCAAACGGTAGCGGTCATTCGTGTCTTGCCAAAAGCGTTGAATGACGGGCTCTAAATCACCATGCAACACAACGGTGGCTGCTGTGCCCAAGTAGTCAAACACCGTGGCTGTCTCTTCAAAAAACAAGGGCAAGTAATACTCAATGCCAGCGGTGGCCACGCCATTGCCAATGTCTTTGTAAATCCGGCTCTTGGTGGGGTCACCTTCGAGCATCTCGCGCCATCGGCTGCGAAACAAGGCACGCGCTGCATCGTCCATCGGAAATTCGCGCCCTGGCAACAGACGCACTTCAGGCACCGGATACAAGCTGCGTTGGCTGTCAGGGTCAAAGGTGCGAATCGAGTCAATTTCGTTGTCAAACAAATCCACACGGTAGGGCACCAACGAGCCCATGGGGAACAAATCGATCAACCCACCCCGCACCGCGTATTCGCCGGGGCTGACCACTTGCGTGACATGCGTGTAGCCCGCCAAGGTCAATTGCGCTTTCAGCTTGGCTTCATCAAGTGCTTGTCGCACTTTGAACTCAAAGGTGTAGCCCGCCAAAAAAGCGGGGGGTGCCAAACGGTAGAGCGCCGTGCTCGCAGGGATCAGCACCACATCGGCATCGCCTTGCGATATGCGCCACAAGGTGGCCAAGCGTTCGCTGATCAGGTCTTGGTGCGGCGAAAAACTGTCGTAGGGCAATGTTTCCCAATCGGGAAACAACACGCAGCGCAAGTCGGGCGCAAAAAACGCCATTTCGTCTTGCAAGCGTTGCGCATCCAGCGCATCTGCGGTGATGATGGCGATGCGTTGACGGTTCGTTTTCTCGCGTGAACTCAGTTGCGACAACAGCAAAGCGTCCGCCGAACCAACGGGGCGGGGCATGGCAAAACGTTTGCCGGGACTCAAAGAGGGCAAGTGCATTGGCACGATTCTAGAATGGGGGCTCGGATCTCATCCGAACCAGCACTTATGACCTCAAACACTCAAACTGAACCCGCTCGCATTTATCTGGTGATTCCATGCGCTGGCTTTGGCAGCCGCGCTGGCACAGCCCTGCCCAAACAGTACGAGCCCATTGCTGGCGTGCCCATGGTGGTGCACACCCTCAAGGCGTTTTCGCAAGTGCCCCGCATCACACAAGGCGTGTTGGTGGTGGCGACCGATGATGAGTTGATGGTCGCGGTGCTCACCCAATACCCTCAGCCCTTGTACGCCTCGCTCTACCAAGGTGGCACCACACGTGCGGCCAGTGTGAAGGCGGGTGTCACCAGTTTGTTAAAACTGGGCGCGCAACTGACCGACTGGGTGTTGGTGCACGACGCAGCTCGGTGCTTGGTCACACCAGACCAAATCAATGCCTTGATCGACGCCTGCATCGTTGACGAGGTGGGTGGCTTGCTCGCCTACAAAGTGGCTGACACCCTAAAGGCCGAAGTGAATGGGCGCGTGGCACACACCGTCGATCGCACTGACAAATGGCAAGCCCAAACACCACAAATGTTTCGCATTGGCACCTTGCTAAAAGCTTTAGAGCAAACCGGTGAAACCGTCACCGACGAAGCCAGCGCGATTGAAGCCTTGGGTCTCTCGCCGCTTTTGGTCAGTGCCGATGCGCACAACTTCAAAGTGACCTATCCGCAAGACTTCGCTTTGGCTGAAAGTATTTTGAAAATTCGCGCACAGGAAAACACATGACCGCAACAACATTTCGAATTGGCGAAGGCTGGGATGTCCATGCCCTCGTAGGGGGGCGCCCCCTCATGTTAGGCGGCGTGTTGGTACCGCACACGCATGGTTTATTGGGTCATTCTGATGCCGATGTGTTGTTGCACGCCATCACCGATGCCCTTTTGGGCGCGGCGGGCTTGGGCGACATTGGCAAACATTTTCCAGACACCGACCCTACGTTCAAAGGGGCGGATTCTTGGGTGTTGTTGCAACGCGCCGGTCAAGCCGTTAGGCAAGCGGGTTTTTCAATTGGCAATATCGACAGCACCGTGATTGCACAGGCGCCCAAACTTGCACCGCACATTGGTGCCATGTGCGAGCGCATTGCATCCGCTTTGCAACTAGATGTTTCACAAGTGAATGTGAAAGCCAAAACCGCCGAAAAAATAGGCCCTGTGGGTCAGGGTCAAAGCATGGAAGCGCGCGCTATTGCCTTGATTCACTGCTGAAAATGTCAGCGTTTTCTGGATTGAGGGCACACAAACCATCAACCACCTCACGCACAACCCTGCGGTGTTCAGGCATTAGAGTGAAATAGCGTGAGATCAAACGTTGATCGACCAAGGTCACATTGGGCTCAGTGACCACTTCGTCCACCGGCATATTGGGCGGTGTACCAAACAACAATCCCTCTGGCGTGGTCTTGAGCCACTTCGAAAGCACGATCAGTTTGTCTTGCTTGGGGATCGAAACACCCATGAGCCAATTGCGTGCTGCGTGAGAGGAAATGCCTTCCCCCCAGTAACGCAAGTTGAACTCGTTGGCAACCACGGTTGCAGATGCACGAACGCCAGCAGATTTGAGTGCCGAACGGAGACGGTCTGCAAAAAATTTAGCTTGATTGGGTGGATTGAGTGTCATCGCAAAAGTTGAATAGGTTGGTACGACAGAGCATGTCGTCTTTGAAAAAATGAATACTTAATAATTATTTTAAGTATATCTTTTGCGCTGTCAATACCAAACTCAAAACTTATTGCGCGGCCCAACCTCCATCCATGTTCCATGCAACACCGCGAACATTATTTGCTGAATCTGAACAAAAGAAAACGGCCAATGCACCCAACTCTTCGGGGGTGGTGAATTGCATCGACGGCTCCTTCTCTCCAAGCAACAATTTTGTGGCCTCCTCATTGGAGATTTTCATCGCTGCCGCCTTGGCGTCCACCTGTTTTTGCACCAAAGGTGTCAGCACCCAGCCTGGACAAATCGCGTTGCAAGTTACGTTTCGTGTTGCGTTTTCAAGCGCAGTCACTTTGGTCAAACCCACAATGCCGTGCTTGGCCGCAACGTAAGCAGACTTTTGCGCAGAGGCCACCAAGCCATGCACAGAGGCCACATTGATGATGCGACCCCAATTTTTCTTTTGCATGTCAGGCAAAGCCAAGCGGGTGGTATGAAATGCACTGCTTAGGTTGATCGCAATGATCGCGTCCCAACGCTCCACAGGGAAGTCTTCCACAGACGCTACATGCTGAATGCCTGCGTTGTTCACCAAGATGTCAACGCCGCCAAAAGTTTTTTGTGCAAAGGCGTGCATGGCTTCAATGTCAGAAGGCTTGCTCATGTCAGCGCCGTGATAAGCCACTTTCACACCCAAAGCCTTGATCTCGGCCTGTGGCCCTTCGGTGTCGCCAAATCCATTCATCACAATGTTGGCACCTTGAGCCGCCAAGGCTTTGGCGATTCCTAAACCGATGCCACTGGTCGAGCCAGTGACGAGTGCTGTTTTTCCAGAAAGCATGCGATCAGACATTTTTTAACTCCATATCCATTACGATGAGAACTGGTGACATTATGAAGTTTTCAGTTGTCACCCACCTGAATCCTTTGATTTTCGCGCATGACCCTCAGCTCGCTCTCGCCTTCACCCACCGTGCTCAGCCTCACGCAGGCCGGGGCTGAGGCTACACAACCGCAAGTGTTGTCGCGCGCACGCGCGTTTGCCGAACCTTTGCTGATCGATGCCTTGCTTGACACCGGCGAGCCTGTGCTCGCGCATGCCGATGGCGTGTCGGCGGTGTTGCAAACCATTGGTGCGTCTGACGACCTGCGCGCTGCTGGCTATTTGGTGTATGCCTGTGAGTATTTGAGCAAACCAGAGGAAGTCATTGCCAAAGCCTTTGGGCCGAGCTTTGCAGAACTGGCCGTGGAGGCGACGCGATTGATCAAGGTGCAACGACAAGCGCGTTTGGTCGCATCAGATAACACCTCGGTGCAAGTGCAAACCGAAAATGTTCGCAAAATGCTCTTGGCTTTTTCGCGCGACCTGCGGGTGGTGTTGTTGCGCTTGGCCTCGCGTTTGCAAACCTTGCGTTTTTATGCAGCCAGCAAAAAAACTGTGCCACAAGCCTTGGCCGATGAATCGCTGCATGTGTTTGCGCCCTTGGCCAATCGCTTGGGCATTTGGCAAATCAAATGGGAAATGGAAGATTTGTCTTTTCGTTTTCTCGAGCCTGACACCTACAAACACATTGCTTCGTTGTTAGACGAAAAACGCACCGAGCGTGAAAACTACATGGCGCAATTGCGCGAAACGCTCGAGAAAGATTTGCTCAGTCAAGGCATCAAAGCGAGCGTGCAGGGCAGGCCCAAACACATCTACAGCATCGTCAAAAAAATGCGCGGCAAGTCGCTCCACTTCGATCGCGTGTTTGACATTCGCGCCTTGCGTGTGGTCACTCCCACCGTGCCCGATTGCTATGCCGCCTTGAGTTATGTGCATGCGCAGTTCACGCCCATCGTGGAGGAGTTTGACGACTACATCGCGCGTCCCAAATCGAACGGCTACCAATCCTTGCACACGGTGGTGCGCGACGCACAAGCGCGCGCCATAGAAATTCAAATCCGGACCCCTGAAATGCACGAGCACGCCGAACACGGTGTGGCTGCGCACTGGGCCTACAAAGAGGCAGGCACCAAAGGTTACAGCGGTGTCGCCGCCAGCAGCGACTACGACGCCAAGATTGCGGTGCTGCGTCAACTGCTGGCATGGGAGCGTGATTTAACCGGTGCCGCAGACGGTGGTGACACGCAACGCGCCACCACCGATGCCTTGAGTGATCGCATTTATGTGCTCACCCCCGATGCGGCGGTGGTCGAATTGCCACAAGGCGCCACACCCATTGATTTCGCATACAGCTTGCACACCAATCTTGGGCACCGTTGCCGGGGTGCGCGCGTTGATGGTGCCATGGTGCCTTTGAACACACCGCTGAAAAACGGGCAAACGGTGGCGGTCACCGCGATCAAAGAGGGTGGGCCTTCGCGTGATTGGCTCAACCCCGAGTTGGGCTTTTTGGTCAGCTCGCGAGCGCGCGCCAAAGTGCGCGCTTGGTTCAATGCACAAGCCATGCACGAAACCGTGGCGCGTGGTCGCGAAGCGGTTGAAAAGCTTTTGCAACGCGAAGGCAAAACAGCCATCAAGCTCGAAGACTTGGCCTCGCAGTTGGGCTTCAAGTCAGCCGAAGCGTTGTTTGAAGTGGTAGGCAAAGATGAGTTTTCGTTGCGCAACATCGAACAGTTGTTGCACCCACCTGCGCAAACTTTGGCGCCCGACGACTATGTGTTGCTGAAAAAATCGCGGCACATCGAAAAAAGCCCCAAGGGCGGTGTGTTGGTGGTGGGCATCGATTCATTGCTCACCCAATTGGCACGCTGCTGCAAACCTGCGCCGCCTGACGACATACGAGGTTTTGTCACAAGGGGCAAAGGGGTCAGCATTCACCGTTCTGACTGCGGCAACTTTCAGCAAATGGCTTTGCGCGACAACAACCGCGTGATTGAAGTTGCGTGGGGTCAACCCAAAGCTGCCGACGCGCAGGTCTATCCGGTGGATGTGTCGATCGAAGCCTTTGATCGGCAGGGTTTGTTGCGCGATATTTCTGAAGTGTTTTCAAAAGAAAAAACCAATGTCATTGGCGTTCAAACTCAGTCCATCAAAGACATGGCCTTCATGACCTTCACGGTGGAGGTCAGCGACTCGCGTCGCTTAGAAAAGGTGTTGACCTTGGTGCGGGATGTCTCGGGTGTGCGTGCCGCGCGTCGGCGCTGAGTTGAACGAAGTGCAACACCCCCCTGGTGCCAAGCTGCATTGCAGTTGAGGTGCCGGCCTCGGTGATGTAAGCCATTAGGGCCCTTGTTGCTCGATGAGGGGTGCAATTGAAGTCTGCTACAATATTGGATTCGAATAATTTAGGCGCGTAGCTCAGCTGGTTAGAGCACCACCTTGACATGGTGGGGGTCGTTGGTTCGAGTCCAATCGCGCCTACCAAAATTTATTCGCTTACACAGTTAGCGACAGCTAACCACTAGCCTCGGTTTATTAAATAAAACCCGACCTCACGCAGCGACCATTTCAAAAGCCTCCGGACTGATTCCGCGAAGGTAGCTATTGCGGCGTGTTTGGTCCGAAGCCACGCAGGAATTCCAGCATAGCGTTACGAGCAGTGCTGGTCATTTGTTGATCTGAGCAAAAGTCTGGTTTTGACGCATGACGGCAATTCCCTGTGACGGGGTCCCTGCCGCCTGAGGAGTTGCACCAGTGTGGGTTGGCGCTATACCAGCACCGATCAATGGGATTTTCAGGTGGATTTTCGTCATCAAATGCGTGCGTTGCATTAGCCAAACGGATGTGCCTATGCACCATTTTTGTCAGGTTAGGGTCGCAGGTATTGATGTCAGTTGCGCTTCCGGGTGGCTCAAGCTCAACAGTGAGCATCAGAATGGGTGAGTAGAAGGGGCCTAGGCGCGGACGTATAGCGGTAGTGGTATCCATCGCATCCTTGGTCGGTGTGGATTGCCAACTCCAGCACATAGGATAAATAGAAATGCCTGCGCGGAATAAACCCTTGTTCTGATCGGTGATGGATTTCTCATCAGTAAAAGCTCGCAGAACGCTCCACCCGCCTTGACTACCGCCGATTAGGAAGATGCGGTCCTTATCCACCTGAGGTTGTTCCCTCAACCAACGGGCGGCTGCGAATGCATCGCGAGCACGTGTGTTGGCGCCAAGTGCAGAAAACGCTCGCAGATGTTCGCTTGCAGGCGCATCAATTTTCCGCCAGTTGGCAATGAACCCTCGGCTCCAGAAGCTGTCCAAGATGAGAACGTTGTAGCCTCTTGAAAGAAACCAACGAGCATGGCCATAGTCAATTGAACCGGGCCCGCCGACTCCTCCGTGCTGGATGACCAGAGTAGGGTGACGACCCTCATGGGAGAGGGGATTCCAACTGCCCAACAGTTTGCCCGATTTGGCGACAGACCAGTCCGGAATCAGTGGCGCGTGCTTTGCCAAGCCGAACCGTGCGGCTTGATCGTTCATTGACAACCGTCCGAATTGCAGTTTCTGAACTTCCTGAGCATTCGGCGGCTCTGTTCGAATGATAGGAGGTGGCTCCACATAGTCTTTGCCCCAGAACGCCATCGAAAAAGTTGGGGTTGTGATGACAACCAAGGTCTGAATCAGTTTAAGAATTGAAGATCGGGTCATTCAATTACCTGTGCGTTGGGTTAGCC
>JACCDX010057276.1_pt1 | contig 12485 bp, 15 predicted proteins | sample 7449681 | NCBI WGS metagenome assembly JACCDX01 (sample SAMN15323450, study PRJNA562643) | freshwater metagenome | isolation source: river surface water | place: USA:Blue River Watershed | collected 2017-08-18
CGGGCTGGTTAGACCAGACGGGCTGGTTAGACCAGACGGGCATCGGAGTTGGCCACCAGGACGGGCTGGATGGGCTTGGCCTGCAGGCGGAAGAGCTTGATGATGACAAAGGCCACAAACAGGGTGATCACAAAGGTGATGATGGAGGCCACGAAGTTGGACACGGGGAACTTGGGGGTCTTGAGCGTCCTGATGGACTGGATCAAGGGCATGATCACGCTGCCCACGAAGGACTTGGACATATCCATGGTGGACTGGGCGATGAGGAAGCCCAGGCCCAGCGAGACGATGTTGGAATCCTTCAGGAAGGTCTGGAAGTCCTGGATCCAGGTGGCCTTGGCGACGAGCGACATGTGCTCTCTCCCCAGAAAAAAATTTTGGTTACGGGTTCGGCGGCGAGCCTCTTCTACGGATTCGGCGGCGAGCCGTGGATCCACAGTGTGGCCACGTACTTGGTGCCCCTCGTGACCGGGAGGCCGGCGTGGTAGGAACTCTGCAGAATGCGGCCCGACTCGCTCAAGTTGCGCCACAGCACGCCCATGCCCTGGCGCGGCGTCACCTCAGCCCCGCACTTCGGGAACGCCGTGTGTCCACCCTCGTAGTCGTCATTGAGATACACAAGGACGGTGTACAGCCGGGGCAGTTCGCGCGCACTCGTGGAACTTTTCGCGGCGGCGTCGTAGTGCGCGTCGTACTTTTCGCCCGGGTTGTATCTGACGACCTGCACATTCTCGAAATGCGCCGTGGGGATCCCCAAGAAGGCAGACACCCGTTGTTTGAGGGTCTCGGCGGTCGGCGACTCCAAAAACACGTGCGACGACGTCCGGCCGGTGCTGATGGGCTCGTTGTCGTGGGCGACCGTCGATCGTTTGAGACCGGCGCCCTCGGCCTCCGCAATCAGGGCCGCGCATTCGTCCGATGTAGCCAGGTGGTGCACCAGGCAGGGGACGTGCGCGTCCATGCTGAAGACCCGGTGCAGGTAGGACCCCGCCGCGTAGGCCACCGAACACCCCGCCGCCGCACACGCGCCCAACACCACCGCGGTCATCACCAGCTGGCGGGGAGAGAGCTCCATGTCGGTAGTTTACATTTTATTCTCTCAAGAGGATGCAGTTGAAGGCGCTGGAGCCGTTCCGCAGCTGTTTCCCATCTTCGGGCCAGATTTGTCGCCCTTCTTCCGGATACCCCATTTTGAATGATGACCTTCCTTTCCCCACGCCCACGGCGCATTGACGCTCTTTGGATTGCTACATGCTTCATAATGATACGACAAGTACCGTCCCCCGACAGTTTGATTTTTACTTTCGCTGAGTGACAAACTCAAGGAGCCGTCCGACTGCTTGCCAATCCACCACAACTGTCGATATATATAGTTCGGGTCCTTTGTCTTGTCGCGCAGAACAGGCTTTCCTTTCTGTTTACCGTTGCTATCCGTGGTGCCATCATCTTCCCACGTGAGGTATTGTTTCGTTCCTGAGAGATTGATGTAGTAAAATTTGTTTGGCCCTTTCTCGATTTTCCAGAACGTTTTCCAGCCGTCGGTTCTCCCGATTTTACACCCCATTTGCACGTGGTTGTTATCCGCTGCGCTTGGATTGCCCGACAGCACCGAGTATCCACCCCCACCGTCCGCACAGAGCTTGCTGTAGAGATAAACATCGGAACCGGTGGGCACGGTGGCGGCGGGGTCGGCGGCCGTGCTCGTGCTGGTGGAGTCGCCGGTCGTGGTGGAATCGCTGGCGGTCGATGTCGCCGGGCACAGGACACCGCCCAGGCACTCGTCCTTCATGTACCACAGGCCCAGACCGCCGACGCACGACATCCCGCAGCACATGACGCCCCCAATCAGGACCACCATCATCATCGACGAGTTGTCTGACATTTCCTGGTTTGCACACAGAAAAAAAATATGGAGGGGACCCCATACATGGCAAACTCGCTGCTCGGTGGTGGGAATAATGGGGATGATTCCACCATGATGATCCTCCTGCTCGGGATGGCCATGCTGTGCTGTTGTTCGTCCGCCTTGCTCGGGTATGGATACTATGACAACTGGTTCTGCGAATACTCGTCGGATCTGGGCAAAGACTGCGCTGGGTCCCCGGCCACCTCGCCCGCCACTGGCACCTCGCCCGCCGACTCGACCTCCACCGGCGACGGCACGGGCACCGGCGACGGCACCGGCACTGGGGACTCGACCAGCACCAGCGACTCGACCAGCACATCCACCAGCACCAAATCCAACGACTCTGGCGGCTCGGACAAGAAGAACAAATGTAAAGACGGCGTCAAAGTCGAACTGGCCTACGTTCCATGGGACTCCAAGTATCCGAAAACCAACACGAAATCCGCCACGCTGACCAAGGGGGGAAAGACAACAACAAAAACTCTGAACAAAGACTTTTTAAAGGATTGTGTGTCGCAATACCATTGTCAAGTCGGGGGCGATGTGTACGCCTCCGAAACCGACGGCAAGCTCTCCTATGTCGGGAAAGATCCCCTGGACAGCGCAGGGAAGACACTCAAGAAGGGCGTCGCCGGTGTGAACCCGGATGGTATCAAAGGGTACGCCAAAATCAAGATCGGAAACGCTGGTCCGTATACGATCAAGGATTCCATCGACGGTGACAAATGCGCCGTGTCCGTATACACCGGCTTAAAACAGAGGGGGCACCCAGACAAATGGGACGGTCTGACGCATAACAAAAAGTACACCCCCAAGCTATCGTGACGCGTTTTTGCGCCGTAAAAATACTCGTGCATGGAAGCATGCGCTCGGTCCTGGTGGCGGTCGTTCTCCACGCGCGCGAGACCTGCACCATCGCCTTTTGTGCGTCCTTGTTGAAACTGCAAGTCCAGCTCGCGCGGCGTCAGGATCTCGCCGTGGCCATTGATTTCGTGGCCGACGACGACGCCGCGTGGGCTGCATTCGAAGAAAAATCCGAGGCCGACACGCTGGTGACAATTGACAGCCACGCCGGGTTCGACCCCGAGTTTGTGCTCGAGCCCCTCCTCCCCGACGACACCTGCGTGCTCGCGCCCTATCCGCTGCGGACCATCGACTGGGACCGGGCGGCGCGGGTGTTGGCCGAGTCGACCGAGGAACCCCCCGAGCACGTGGGGCTGCGCTACAATGTGTCCCTGGACCGGGTCGATTCCAAAGGACGGGTGCCGCTGACGGACGTTGCCGAAATGCGCGTGGCCAAGTTCCGGCGCGGGTGCGCTCGACGTCCCTCGCCGGTCCGCGTCGACCTCGCGCGCCCCGCCCAGTCCTTTGGGACCGTCGCCTTCACGGGCTGCGTGGGTCACCGCCGGATTTTGCGGTGAAAAAAATGCGTGCATGTTGCATGGTGAAATTCATTGGCGCATCCCTCCAGGAGGTGAAACGAGCCATCAAAAAAGGCACCATTCGCGTCGAGATCAACCGCGCGATGAAGTATGTCACGGCCACGGGAGGTGGGACCAAGACCCTGACGCGTGACCTTCTGAAACGGATCAGCATGCGCTTGATTCGAGAGGGTCCGAGTTCGGCGTTCGTCATTGGATGGGGCGACCCAAAGACCGGCAAATTCCGTCTCGAACTTGTCTACCCACCATACGTTTCCCGAGACAACATGCAAAAAATGAACGAGAAAAGAGCAAAAAATCTCATGTGGGAGCAGATTTCGGACGAACTGGATGGCCATTACGGTACGACATACGAGCATAGTTTTACCTCTCTAACGAATTACGGAATAGATTGGTATCCGATTGTCAACAGCAACAATAATAATGTTGACAATGCGCGGCTGGCCACGTATAATAGCAAACTGTACGTCTGGCCCGCCGGTATCGTCGCCAATCAGCGCATCAGCAACGGCACCAACATTCTGCACACGGTCAAAGCGAAACAGAACTCTCTGCGGTGGAAAGCATTATGGTACAATCCTTCACGGTGGCAAAAATACCCAGACATCGACGCGAGCGAGCGCAAGCCTCACAATGCCTACGTGATTCCGATTCTGAATGCCTACCGACGCAAAGTCAGGAATGCCAAGGCCCGTCACGCCAACGTCATGGCGGAGCTCCGCGCCATGCCTCCCGGCGCACGGCATCCCTCTTTCCCGGGCGGCGCGAATTACCATGCCTCGATCAAGCGGCTGGAGGCGATGGCTCGCGAGGAGGCGGCGGCTCGGAACGAGGCGGCTCGGAGGAAGAACCTGAAGCGGAAGCGGTCGAATTGAGCCGCGTCCGAATATCGCCCGTAAAGGTCTGGTTGCCCACGTGCGCCAGCGGGAAACTCACATCCGCGAAGATGCGGCCCCCCATCTGCTGCCACCGCCGGCAGAAGGCATAGTCCTCCGACAGGTAGCGGCGTGATTCGGGGTCGATCATACAGTCGAAAATCGCGCAGTAGGCGTCCACATTGGTCGATCCCTGGATATCGTTCTTGCACCACAGGGTATCCGCATACTCGGTCCACATTTTCTCGATGACCTCGCGTGTGATCAAAAGAAAACCGGTGGGCGCGTCCAAGACCTCGACCACGCCGTCGACCACCGCGCTCTCCCCGCGCACATTGATGTTGTAATCAAGACCGGCACCGCGCACCGGCTCGGTGGTGCCGTCCTTGATTTTGTGCTTCACGGACGCCCAATTGATGTTCTTCTTGGCGTACACCCCGGCGATCACATCTTTTTCAGCGGCCAGCAGCTTGAACACGCTCTCGGGCGCAAACGCAATGTCCGCGTCCACGAAGAGCAGGTGGGTGGCCTTGGATTTCAGGAAGCGGGCCTGGAGAATGTTGCGGCCGCGCTGGACCAGGCTCTCGTTGCCGATCATATCGACCGAACACTCGACCCCGCGGCGAATGCACATGCCCTGCAGCTGGATCAGAGAGGTGGCATAGGCGCTGGTCACCGTGCAGCCGTACGCCGGGGTGGCCACGTACAGATGCACGCGTTTGGGCTGGGGGGTGGCAGTCTCCTTGACAGTCGTCGCCTTCACAGTCGTCTCCTTGACAGTCGTCGTCTCCATAGCACACGCCCATACATTTTCACGGAGAGCCAAACGCGGGCGCGGTTTTTTTCGTAGCCTACTCCTATATGGTCACTCTCAAAGGGCTCTTGGGTCGTATCGCACCCTCCAAGCGCAAAAATTATACCGCGAATTTCGGAGCGATCAACGTCAAGTTTCCACTCTCGGCCGCGGACAGGAAGAAGGTCGAAACATCGTTTTATGCAGCGGAGGAAGTTTTCAAGGCAGTGCGTGCAAATCTCAAAGAGAGCGCAAAGTCCGCGGCTCTTGTACCCAACAAACAACGGGCCATCAAAACAAGTCAAGCGGCCATCGAGGTCTTGCTCCAGAGCCTGCAGGTACAGCGAAAAGAATGGAACGCCGCCATGAATGATCGTCGCAAACGGAAAGAGACCATGCCAAACGACCCTGTGCGGCCGCTTGTTTCTGTGACCGGGAAGAACGTTGACCGGGTTCTGTCGACGACCGTTCGAACCGAAATCATGGACATGCGCCGTCGCATTCGCAACCTCAACACCGCCCTGCATGCCATGGTCCACAACAACGTCCCGTTGCGAGCCAAGTACGGTGTGGCTTCGGCAACCCCACAGCGGTCTCCTCGCCACATCAATTCCCCGCCGAACGCCCCCGCGACGCCAAATCTCAAGCCTCGTGTATCCACCATGCAGGTGAAAAATAACACAAAGAGCACCACGACCGTGAAAGTTCCCATGTCGGCAGCAGAAGTACATCTGATCGAGCAGCGATTCATAGATGCCAGAGACCTGATTGAGACGGTGCAGATGAGTGGCACGGCAAACATTCTTCGGCAACACGGAAACAAAACGCTCGTTGACCGCCACTCGAAACTTAAACACACGGTACAAACGTACGATGCAGCCCTGAGGAGGCAGTACGAGGCATGGAAACCGTACTTGAAAGCCATGTCCACGTCAGTGGTTCGCTACGTGACGCTGCCGAATTGGCCCCTGCACCCCATCGCGAGTACCTGGGTGAAGAAATCCAACCAACGATTCCGGGTGAACGCGCGCGAGGTCGGGTTGTCAGCGGATGTTCGAAAAACCTTGCGCAACACGGGCGCAGTGGTCAGCAACGCGCTCAAGAAGATGACACCATCGTTCGTCTGGGTGACCATACCCCTTACAGCCCGTGAAAAGCGCCGCATTGATGATGCATTCAATTATATGCTGCTGTATTTCACTAAAATCGAGGACAGGATCGAGGATTTTGCTACGAAATATGAGAATTCACTTGCACTTACACTGCAACAACAGATTCGCGATGACGTTGACTCATTGGAACATATACTTGGACACATGATTCGACAATACGACGAGTGGAAACAGTGGACGAGTCAAGGATATGGGAAGTCGCGCCGTGTTGAACTGCCCAACTGGCCCGTGACCCCTCTCTCTCGGACACGCATATTCAAAAGCGAAGTGTCCAGCGCCGCGCCGGATGTCCAGCACGAGCTTGCCGCGATCAATAGGCGGTATCCGTGATCAACAGGCGGTATGAGCGGTTACATGTCATCCATCTTGGGCGCCAGGCAGAAGCGGATCTCGCCCAGGCTAGCCACGTTATACTTGATGATCAGCGGGTAGTTTTCCTTCAAGTACATTTCCAGGGTCGTCGACAAGGAGGACGCCCGGCAAAAGAGCGTCAGGTACTTGAGCGAATAGCGGCCCTGGACGTGCTTGTCGGAGGCCGTGTGCACGCTCATGCAGTCGTCGGACTCGGCGATCACGGTCTCCTGGCTCGCGAAATCGCCCTGGCAGCTCAGGACCAGCTCCGGCCCGCGGGTCGCCACGGTAATGGTGTCCGACAAGTTGAGCATGTCGCGACACATGCGCTGGAAGTAGGTGGAGGGCAGGGTCAACACGGCGTCGAAGCTGACCGCGGGAATCTGGATGTTCTCGGAGTCCACATCCAGAAGCCGCAGCTTGAAGTCCGTCGAGGTGTTGCGCTCCACGTTGGACACCCGGATGCCCAGCTCGTGCGCGTTGTCGGTCGTACAGTACATGACAATGGTGTCGTGCGACCCCGTGATCCGCAGCAGCTTGAACATGCTGTTCATGTTGACGCCGCAGTGCACGGTGCCGGCGCAGTGGTACTCTTCGAACGATTCCGCGTGCAGCTTCAAGTAAATCAGGGCCACGCGGGAGCCGTCCATGGTCACCAGGCGCACCCCCTCGGGCGAAAACACCAGGTTGACGTCATGCAAGACCTCTTTGAGGGTTTCAAACAATGTGCGGATTGCCCCGCCGCTGATGCTCTTGAGGTACATGCGGTACTCGGACATGGTCGTCGTCATCTGGCCGAGGGCGTGGCCACATGACGATGAGCAGACCCTTAAGTGTCAATTTTTTTTGTTATGTAGACCCTAACCCTAACCCAAAAATGCCCACCGCGCGTCAATCCATCAAAGACGGCTTTTTTGGTAGTATCGGGTCCTTTGGCGCCATGGCGTCCTTCGGCATGCTCGTCGCCCTCGGTCTCTGGCTGGCCTTCCTCGGCCGCGGCGATCCCCAGACCGGTCGCGACAAGAACACCTTCCTCTTCTCGCTCGGCGTCGCGCTCATCGTCCTGGGCTCGCTGCCGCTCCTGCCGCTGCTCGGCATCAACTTCCTGGCGGCCGCCTTTGAGTCTTCCTAATTCGGCATTAGTTCGGCAGGGGCCGGCCCATTAGTTCGGTAAGGGCTCAAAGGCCTCAAAGAACCCAATCGTCTGGGGCTTGCCGTCGCCGCTCGCATAATCCGAAAAAACCAGGTCACCGGTGTTGATCTCGTAGACGCCCAGCTGGGAATCCGACTCGTAGGCTTTCAAGAACGAAAAGGCGTCCGAGCCGGTCAGCTGCTTGCCCGCCGCCGTCACCACGGTCGGCACCACGCTCAGCTGGCTGCGCACCGCCGGCGAAACCGCGTCCACGTCCACCAACCGAATCTCCTTGGTGGCCTTGGGCGACGTGTGCACGGCATCCACAAAGCGCGTGCAGTTGGGACAATGCTGGGACACGTAGGCGGTATGCACCATGCTGCGGCAAGCCACGGAAAAAAATATTTGAAATTACCCACATGAAGGACACCACGGTCGCTGCCATACTCGGCGGGCTCCTCGTCCTCGCGGTCCTCACCGCCCGACGCCGGAAGCCCCTACAGGCCCAGCCCCGCCAGCCCGGCCTGCCCCGCGTGGTGTCCGCCATGGCCTCGGCCCCCGCGGCGCTGCCCATCCCCCGCGGCATCCCCGCCAATCTTGCGGAGGCCATCCGGCGCGCGCCCATTCGCCCATCGCCCGGCGCCGACCGGGCCGACGACGCGCCCGTGCTCACGCTCTCCGAAGAGACCGCCCGGACCCTGGCCGCGGCCGCGGTGGCCCGGGTGCCCGGCCTGGTCTTGACCTCCGTGGACAATGCCACCTCGATGCGCTCCGGCGTGCGGCGGGTGCTCTTCACGGCCCACGAGCCCACAGCCCCCCTGTCGCTGCGTCTGGTCGCCACCTTTGAAAAGTCCACGGAATGGGACCTGGTGTGGCTGCGGCCGGCCTCGGCGGTGCCCGACGTCCTGGATCCGCTCGCCGGCGCCGATTTTGCCGCGGACACCTACGCCTGCTTCCGGCCTGTGGTGACCCCCGGTGCCTGCTGAGGAGGTTTGGGCGAGGTGGACGATTCCAGCGCCGCCCACGGGTCGACGCCCTCTTTGAGCGGGATCTGAATGCTCGTGTCAAAGTCCCGGTTGTTCTGTTCCACCAGCTTGCGCGGGCTGGCGTATATGCGAACCTCCCCGGCCGACGCCATCTCCGACAGGACGGTATCGATCTGTTTTCGGACAGGAAAAATGCGGCCGCTGTCCAGGATTTTGCGGATCCCGCGCGCCGAGATCACGTAGCCGTGCAGCCCAAAAAAGGTGTAAACGCGGTGGAACCAGGCGCCCTCGTCCCGCGCGCACGCCAGGCACACGTACCCCAAGAGCACAATGTCATAGTCCTCCGGCAACGGGGTCTCCTTGAGGTACTGGCCCAGGCGGGGGTGCACCAGGGCGTCGTCTTCGAAGATCAGGGCCGCCGCCTTATCGGTCTCCAGCACCGACTTCCACAGCTGGACGTGCGACAAGTAACACGCCACCGCGTTGCGCGACAGCTGGTAGTGCCGCAGCCGGAACCCCGTGGCCTCCGCGTTCGATATTTCCCACAGTGCGCGCTTGCTCACCACGCTCGGCAAGTCCAGGTCCGAGCCCTTGATCGCCTCAAACCGAATGAAGCTCTTGGTCCCCAGGTCCGACCGCGCGATCTGACCCCGAAAATGCGTCAGTCGCGCGGTGGCCACGTCCACATTGATCACGTACACGTCAAACTCACCCAGAGGCACGCGCGGTACCTTGGGCCACGTCTTGGGCGGGGGCTGGAGGAGGGCGACGATCGCGCCGCCAATCGCCACGCCCAGCCACAGCGGCTTCCAACCGGGCTTGGAATCCATGGTCTATGCGATACCACGCGGAAAAAAAAAGGTGGACACACACCAAGCCCTCGTGCCATGACCTCCGAACTCGGCACGCGCCTGCAGCTGGCCGCCGTCGGGCCCCAAGACATGTACGTCACCTCGACGGCCGGGACCTCCCCTTGGCTGGCGGTCTACAAACGGCCCACGCGGTTTGCCCTCGAGACGGTCGACACCCCCTTTGCCAACGGGTTTGTATTTGGTCGAAAAAACCGCACCGAGATCCCGCGGGCCGGCGACTGTCTGGGCGGCATCGCCCTGGAAATCCGCCTCCCCGTCATCCCCGGGGCGGCGCCAGAGGATACCTGGGTGTCGCATATTGGGTACGCCCTCCTTCGCCGGGTCCGGGTGTGGCTGGATGATACGCTCCTCAGTGATGCCGAGCGCCTGTGGTACCACATCCACGACCGCCTGTTTGAAACCAAGGCCGATGCGCTGGCGGACATGATTGGCGCCGACCCCCTCCCACTGGCCGTGCCCCACATCCTCCACGTGCCCCTCAAGCTGCCATTTTCCGTGACCAATTGGCTGCCGACCGGGCCGCTCGGGGCCACCCGCATGACCCTCGAGATCGATACGGAATCCTTTGAGGCCTGCATCCGCCCCGTGCGTCGCGACGATGTCCTCACGGGAGACCTCCGGCGCGCGCGATACGTCGATGCAACACACGTGCGGGTCGTCCTCGCGCCGTCTGCCAGTCCACGGGTTCTCAGCATCTGGACTGCCGCCGGCGTGCTGGCTGCGCAACGGACCGTCGCGCCCGGGGTTGATGCCCTCACGCTCGTCCTCACACAGCCCTGGAGCGCAACCCTCGCGCAGTGCGGATCCTCCAGTATCGCGGTCGTCGCCGACACCCTGGCCTTTCCCGGCCGCCCCGCCGAGCTCGATGTGCGCTGTTTGGTCGACGTGGCCTTTCTCGATGCGCCCGAACGTCTGCAGTTCCTCAATTCGTATACCCAATGGCACTGCGAGACCGTGCTGGACGTCGAGGCCAAGACCTACACGGAAACCGTCGATGCCGATGGCCGGGTCGGACGCATCCCCAAGCCCGTGGTCACCATCGACCTCTCGGAACTCAATTTTCCAACGAGGTACCTCGCGTGGGTGGTCTACGGCGACGGCACCTTTTTTGACTACGCGACACATGCCATTGAAAGCTGCCGCCTCTGGGCCAACAACCGCGAGTTTGTCCCAAAACTTCCCGGCGCGCACTTCCAGCTGCTCACCAAAGTCGGGCGGCCGGGGGTGGTCGCCTCAAAAGACGGCGTCCATTTCCTCTCGTTCGCGATGCACCCCGCGGCCCTCCAGCCCTCCGGGTCCGCCACCTTTGCCAAGGCCAAACAACCCTTTTTGGAGGTTGCCCTCTCGCCGTCCTTCCAGACCGGCGGCACCGTGAAGGTTTTTGCCCTCGTGCGCCGCGTCCTCGCCCTCTCCCGGGGCACCGCGGCCTTCCTCACCACATAATTCCTTTTTTTTCCTGTCGCACAGATATATGAAACGCAAGCGCCAAACAATCGACAATATTCGGAACGAGTACAACCGCATCGCGAAATTTCTCAACGCCCGGTCGCTGGCGAAACTGCGGGCCACGTCCAAGTCGCACGGCCTCGCCAAAGCCGCCGGGAATGAGACAGGCAGGCGCGCGGCGAATATTGCCTCGTCTTTCACGCCGGCGGTGCGGGCCATGGAGGTGTTCGTCCACGAAATCGCCGTGATGCTCAAACGCACGCGGTACGCAAACCCGCAGGCCCTGAAGCAGGCGATCGCCGCCCGGTCTCGCGCGCATCCAGACGTGATCACGCACCTCGAAATCATTCATTTTGATAACGACGAACGCGACCTCTACATCACCATGTCCCCCAAAGTGACGTATCCTGTGTCGAAGGGCCGCTTTCGCATGGCGCTCAAGTTTGCGATTACGTTCCCGGCGAATACGGCGGTGATGGCCAACGAATTCCGTCTGCACGTGGACATCCCGTCGTGCACAGTGATGATCCCAATGACAGTCGACCGCGCGGCCGCAGCAGCCACCGCGCACACACTGCGCTCCATGCGTCCCAAATGGGATGGGTCGACACCATATGTGTCAGTGTTGGTACGCAAGGTGTTCCCCAAGTACACGCCCACCCCCGGTGAACTGGAGCCCCTGACTGCCGCGCATCTCGTGGCCCGGTACGCGCTTCTCGGCGAAGACGTCTGGGCCCGGTCGATGCGCCCCGCCAACGGGCGTGCCGAAACCATGCGACGCCTCACCATGATTGCAGCTGACCACGGGCCCGTCGAGTTTCCCATTATGGTCGACGCGATTGCCAGGCTGTTCAATCGACACGTTGCCGTCGGAATTGTGCGTCAGCTCGGCAGCATCTTGAAATCTCATTCACGCACGGCACGCTCGCTCATCCAGTCGCAAAAAGCCTACGAAGTTTTTGAACGAGGCTTTTTTGTCTCGCCGGGCATTCCAGAAGTGTACACGATTCTCCGTCAGCGCGCACGGGCCGGGCGACCGCAGATCTTGTCGGCCGCAGACATCGCGTCGCTGAGCCCGCGACTGCAAAAGAAAATTGCGCGTCTGAAGGGCTAAGTGGCATTCTGACCCACAGTTATTTTATTGTTTCATTTTACCTGCCGGCAGATATGAAGCGGAAGCACACCAAAACCCTCGACGACATTCAGAACGAGTTCAATCGCATTGCGAAGTTTCTCGACGCGCGCTCTCTGGCGAAATTGCGGGCCGCGTCCAAGTCACATGGACTCGCCAAAGCTGGGAGGAATGAAATGGACAGGCGCGCGTCGGACATCGCCACGTTTTTTACCCCAACGGTGCGGGCCATGGAGGCTCTCATCCACGAGATTGCCGTCATGCTGAAGAAGACACGATTTGCGGATCCTCGGGTGCTGCACAAGGCGATCGCCACACGGGCCCGGGCGCATCCGGACATCGCCGTGACAATGGACATTCGTGAAATTTCGCGGGATC
>JACCDX010698210.1_pt1 | contig 12485 bp, 10 predicted proteins | sample 7449681 | NCBI WGS metagenome assembly JACCDX01 (sample SAMN15323450, study PRJNA562643) | freshwater metagenome | isolation source: river surface water | place: USA:Blue River Watershed | collected 2017-08-18
AGATCCCCCCCACAGTTCAAGAGGACTCCCAGAAAGATCCTGAGACCACGAAATCGGCTTCTGCGTAAATGAGGGAGCTTCAAATTGATCTGGATGGATTGGCTCCAAAAGTTCGAAAATCCGCCCATCATGGGCAAAACGTTGAATCAGTTTATAGGTACGTCGTTTTTGAATCTTTTCCCCCACAATGTCTTCTGAAAGAAAGATACCACTGTCATGTCGCGTGTAGGTTGCTTGTGAGGGAATATTGGTAGTCTCTGGAAAGATACCAGAATGATTGGACCCATCAAAGGGGCTGTAAATACGGAATTCAAATTCTGACATTATCAATTAGTGTTAAAATTTGATACCATATAAACCAATTTTATAGGTATATTGATAGTTATTTAGGACCGTAAAAATGTCTGGAACTGTATATGGTCTATTACTTACAGCAAAGGGAGATATCAAAAAGTCAAAGATTTCAGAGAATGCTTCTGAAAAGCTTACCTTGGAGGCCCTTGGAATAATTTTAAAACGAAAGACAGCTCCGAAAAAGCTCGGCTCCTACAAATATAATCAGCAATATTTGACGCTGTTTGGATATACGGAGGGTCGCGCTGGAACAGAAAATAAACATGATCTTCCCCCTCCATGCGATTCTGCCCTGTATTTTGGGGATATTCTGTTGATCGCATCCAAAGGAAAGTCGTGGAATGAGAAATATCTTACCATAACTCCTGCCGACTATGAAAAGTTTTACCACAAAAGTTTCGCAGGATTTGAGGATATCGAAGACTCTGAGGAAGAATCAATTGATGATTCAGAATCTGAAGCGGAGGATGAAAATGTAGAGGAAGATGAGGCCGACGCAGAAGGAGTTGCGGATGAGGAGGATGAATCCGAAATTTCTGAAGTAGAATCTGAAGAATCAGAGGAAGAGGTCGATGTAGAAGAGGAAGAGGCCCCACGAAAGCCTACAAAAAAGAAGGCAGTTTCTACCAAAGTAAATCTAACAGTTCAAAGCAATACCGGTCGTGCCAAACAGCAACAGGTGATGAGCAAACTTGGATATCAAGAATATGAATTTGAAAATATGAAAACGATTCCAAATGATACTTCGAAGGAGGCAAAGAATCGAAATAAGGTACTTTCCATTTTACGCACACAATTCAAAGAAATGTTTTCTGAAGATCAGTGTAAAACACTGGAAAATGTTATTTTACACATTACTTTTCAGGAATGCGGTAAAAAAGAGGTTATGAAACATTTTGAAAACCCACTCTTTGAAAACCTGTATCAAATGGTAGCTCGCCGTATGATTGGAAATCTTATGCCATCTTCCTATGTCCAAAATAAGGATCTTCTACAAAAGCTTCTGAATGGAAATCTTGATTTTGAGCATTTACGAAGTATGGGTGTAATGGACCTTGCCCCAAATCTCTACGAGGATATGCGAAACCGTCAAATTCTACGCGAGCAGAGTCAGCTCGAAGGGAATAAGGCCCTGGCGACCAACCGATTCCAGTGTAATCGTTGCCATAAGCGTGAATGTACCTATTATGAACTACAGACACGTAGTGCGGATGAGCCGACCACGATCTTTGTGAATTGTTTGAATTGTGGGAAACGTTGGCGCCAGTAATTGATTACCCGAACATTTCTTGTAATAATATAGGAGCCACGTGGCATACTATGGATTCAGATGAAGCAGATTCAATCGACTCTTTTTTTACAACCGAGAGTATTCGATCCGATATTTCAACCCAGACATGTTCCACCGCTTCAGATAGCCCTATTTACCAACAACAACGCATGTTGTATGAAACACTCTGTGCGCAAAAAAATCGCCGTGCCGTCACACGGTACATTAAAAAACGAAAGTCTTCAGTAGAAAGGGGCGCACGATGGCATTCCACTCAAGAAGACATAGACGTCATGGAAAATCTCGATTCCGTACTCGTCGCCACCACACTACGAAAAAAGTCCCAATCGTTCCGACTGTACAAGAAAATATAAAGCCTGGGAATGATTTTTACAAATATGTCAACGCAAAATGGCAACATCATGTCCATATGCCACCTTATTTGAGCAGTTTTGGGGTAAGTGAAGAAATGGAAGTTATTGTGGAAAAACAATTAAAAGCAATTTTGTATGATTGTCGATCTGAAGTTTTAAAGAAGGAATCAAAACGGCTTTCAAACGATATCGTCCTTTTAGGAACATTGGCACAATCTATCTTACATACACCAAGTCAGAAGGAAAATATTCGATATTTACGAAAAATGGTATCGAATCTGAATTGTATCCGTTCTCTTGAAGATATTGGAGGGGCTCTGGGTGACTTTACCAAAAGTATGATTCCATCTCATATTAATGTATATGTAGGACCCATGGAAAAGAAAACAAATATCAATTATATCTGCTTTGCGTATGATCGTCTTGGCCTCCCAGATACATCCTATTATTTATTGGGAAATAGTGAAATGATTCACACATTAAATCATTATAGCAAATTACTTGGATATCTTGGAAAAGAGTTTGATGTGGAACATCTGGAACAATTGATTAGTTTGGAAAAAATGGCCGCAAAGTTTATTGAAAATTCAATGGGGGATCAGCAACAGCTCTATTCTGGAAAACAACTTTTGGCAAAGTATAAATATATTCCGTGGCTTTCGTATGTCAATACCGCATTTACAATGACTCCTGAAGAGTTTAAAAAACATACCTTCTTACTGATGACGCCCTCCTGGTTTGTATTTTTAAACCGTTGTTTCCGTACTCTGACCTTGGATTTGTGGAAAATCTGGTTGGCAGGAAATATGATCAACCATTTTATGCCCTTACTTCCTCCCCCCTATGATGATAAACATTTTGAATTATTTGGAAAACGTTTGCGTGGGCAAAATGAAAAGGTCCCCCAGCACCAATTAGCCTTCCAGGTGGCTTCTGAATGGGCAAAGGGGAGTCTTGGGAAATTATATATTGAAAAGCACGTATCGTCTGCGCATAAACGTGAAGCAGAAAAACTCGTAGAATATATACGTGAGGCTACGGAGGAACACTTGCGAACACTTGATTGGCTTCAGCCAGAAACACGAAAAAAGGCCGTGAAAAAGGTCGATAAAATTATGATTGGGGTTGCCTATCCAGAAAAAATGTATGAATTTCATTCTCCTGTATTTCTGGATCCTACAAATCTGGTAAAGAATGTGGTTCTCCTGGCAAATGCCCAATTTGAGACACAAATAAAAAAAGTGGGGCATCTGCTCCAAGCAGAAAAATGGGAAGACAGCGTATTTGCGGTAAATGCGTATTATTATAATGAGGGGAATCGTCTTATTTTACCAGCAGGCATTTTACAATGGCCCTTTTTTGATTCTGGGGGATCCCCTGGCTGGAATTATGGGGGGATTGGAGCGACGGTGGGTCATGAAATTACGCACGCTTTTGATATGGATGGAAAGAATTATGATGAAGATGGAAATCTGGATCCCTGGTGGAAACCGGCGGATAATCGTCAATTTAATAAACGCACAAAACAACTCATTCAATTGTACAATGATACCCTCTATTTTAATAAACCTATTAACGGTGTTCTGACTTTATCCGAAAATATCGCAGACTTGGGGGGGCTTGGGATTGCGATCTCTGCTCTAAAAAAATATGGGGCCACCCACAAGTATTCCCCAGAAAAGATGAAACAGGAATTGTGTGATTTATTCCTGTCCTATGCGGTCAGTTGGCGTACAAAGGAGCGACGAGAAAAGGCGATTCAGGGCCTCTTTATGGATGTACATGCCCCTGCGCCATCTCGTGTAAATAATATTGTGCGACATTTTGCGGATTGGTATGAATGTTTTGATGTTCAGCCTGGGGACGCCTTGTATTTGCCCCCAGAAAAGCGCATCCAGATTTTTTAAGTATGTATGCGGATCCTTTTAATGTTCAAACGATCGTTTTCAAAAATTGAGCGATCATTTGAAATAGCTTAAAGCACTATCGAGGATCATATATAGAATTATAAATGGATACGGAAACTGCCCTTAGCTTGAGACTTCGAACGGATAAAGATATGGCAGAACAAATGGGGGATAAGCCATGGTTTGTAACGCGTGGGTCAAAACAGCGAGCCCCATGTTGGAAGATTGAAGATAAAGTTGCGATGATTGATACCTCGGTTCGTAAATGGAAATGTGCCCCCATCTATGTTATTAACTATGTTGAAGAAAACCGTCATGAAGTGTTTGATGGTGCTCATCGATGCGAAGCACTGATTGAATTTCAGAAAAATGAATTTGCCATTGAAAAGGTAAAGTCGGTGGATTGGGAAACAAGCCCCCTGCGCGACTATATTGGAAAAAAGTTTGAAGATCTTCCACGAGATGTTCAGAATATTATTAAGAATTACAAGTTTGATATTAATATTATTGACGAGGAGACCGCAAATAATCCAACAGCCCTAAAGCTTTTGTGGGAACGTCTGAGTAAAGCAGGAAAACCCCTCAATAATTTTGAAACGATGATTCCAATTCATTCGGATTTGAATACGATGGTTCTCCAAAAGCATAAAGAGACATGGTATGAAACAGAATTTCACCCTTCCAAAAAGAGTGATCGTGGTCAGCTGGAAACAAAATTTAAGAAACTCTTGGCTCTTAGTGAATGGGAAAAGACCCCACAGTTTGCTTCCATGGAAGATTTAATTGTAAAATGGAGCGATACGGTCCTAGGAAAAACAACGGAAGAAATTGAGAAGAATACGCGCGATAAAGCGGATGAACTTAATTGCCGTTTGAAACAAACAAAGGCGATCTTTCATGAACTACGTGATCGAAACACATTTCATAATGATTCTGGAGAAACGTATATTGATAAAAGCAAAGAAGTTCCTTTGCTAATTATACTGGGGCGTTTAACCTACTGGTTTCCCTCGATTCCAAAAATGAAGCGCTGTATTCAAAAAGTAAGCGACTATGTACGAGAACTTATCCAGAAAAATCCGAACGACCTCTGTAAATATTTGGGGGTAAATTCACGAAACGCAACCTTTCAAAAAAAACTTATCCTTGAATTAGATACCAAGTTTTCAGATTTTTCCAAAGAAACAAATGAGCGACGACTTTTCACAATTCAAGAAAAGACACGAAAGTTGGAAGAACAAAATTACATGTGCCCCCTATGTCAAAAAGGAATTGCTCCACATCAACGAAATGCTGGTGATCATATTCTTGAATATTGTAAAGGGGGGAAGACCGATTATGAGAATCTACAGATTGTTCATAAAGTTTGTCATGAAGAAAAGAATATGGAATCTAAAGGAACATAATTACTATAGAGGAGATACAATGGATATTATTCCAGTGGGAAATTTTTATATGTTTGGAATCTGGCGCTCACGCGCCTATACGGATGGCTGGAAGGCAGTGGATAATGTTCCAGGGGGGTGGGAGTTTCTGAAAAACGCAGACACACAGCATCCAGACTTCTGGACTCATCCTATGCTACGTTCGATCGAAAAAAATATGAAAATGATTTCAGAACATTCTCGCGCAACCTTTCGAGAAATGGTGGAAGCACTTGTTTTTATTGCGCAACATTCTTGGGAAGAATATGTCGAAAAATATAAGGACAGTGAAACACGCGAAAAATAATAATCTAAAGATTCATTCTAGATATTGAAATATACAGAATGAAGATTGATCAGAGACCATCTTTTGAAATCGCACGTCAGATTCAGAATGGGATTTTCGCAGAAGTTGGAACATGGGAAGGGGATTTTAGCTATGATCTCCTAAAATATACAACATGCCAAAAATTGTTTTGCGTGGATCCGTACAAACATTTTACAGAAGGAGAATATCCAGATGGAATGAACCGTCTGACCCAGGAAGAATTTGATTCCAAGTTTCTTACCGTAAATCAACGCTTTCGTGAATTTGGCCCTCGTGCCGAGTTTGTTCGCATGGAATCTGTACAAGCCAGCACCTATTTTCCAGAAAACTTTTTTGATTTTGTCTATATTGATGGAAATCACGATTATGAGTATGTGAAACAAGATATACGTTCCTGGTGGCCAAAAGTAAAAGTAGGGGGGTGGTTATGTGGAGATGATGTATATTCACATAATTTAGAAGAACATGATAAAGATGGAAATGTATTACGTGTATGGGCAACAAATTCACGCGGAGTCCCAACTTGTTGGGGGAAATATGGGTCCTATAAGGCCGTGAAAGACTTGGAGGCAGAATATCAATATACTCCCATCTTTCAAGAAACCCAGTTTCTGATCCAGAAAAAATAAAATATATCAGAAGCATTCGACATTACACAAGAATCAGAAAGTCCTGGAGACGCCAGTATTCAAACGTTCCATCTGGCATGGGCCGTTTTACAATAAAGGGGAGTTTTCGCTGTTCAAGTTCAAGGCGAGCAATATCCGTAACATTCGTAATATGGGGGGGAACATTAATAAACGGCTTTGCCCCTTGTGCGAGCTGATTCGAACGGAAACCAATAATCTTTGTTTTTTCAAAGATGGTCAGATACGGAACACTTTTATGGGCGGAATCATTCTTTCCAGGAGGATACGACTTTTGTGAAATCTGTTGATAGACCTGTTCTACATAGTCAATCTGGCATTCTGGGTGATGTTTTTGGATGAATTTTGTTCCAACATCAACATCATCTTCACCACCATCTTCATCGATGATTTCATCCCCTTCCTGGTAGGCATCTTCATCATAGTTGTCTTCATCTGCCATTTTCTACGTATATATCTACTATAAGGTCAGCATTTTAAATCGTCAATTTTTTGCCGGATTGGACAGTTTGCCCTGAAAATTGAAACAAAATTTGACTTAAACACAAAATAAATACTTATAGTATATAAGAATGTCCTCCGTAGAAGTCACCAGTGTTGTCGAATTTCCTGAAGAACAGGAACGTATCCAGGATGTCGCCCAGGAAAGTACTGGGGAATCTGAAGTTCGTAAGTATGATCTCAAGCCGTACAAGTCCTTTGATAAAATGAATCTTCCCCATACCCTTCTCCGTGGGATTTATGGGTATGGTTTTGAAAGCCCCTCGGACATCCAGTCCCTTGGGATTGTCCCAATTAAGGAAGGTTTTGATGTACTTGCGCAGGCACAGTCCGGTACTGGGAAGACCGGTACCTTTACGATTGGTGCCCTATCACGCATTGACCCATCTTTACCACAAGTTCAGGCACTTATTCTTGCCCCTGTTCGTGAGCTCGCACAGCAGATTGCCTATGTCGCAAAGCAGTTGTCAAGCCATACAAAGGTAAAGGTATATGCCGCTACCGGTGGAACCCCTTGTCGTGAAGATATTGCGGCGATTAAAAATGGTGCCCAGCTGATTGTTGGGACCCCTGGACGTATTTATGATCTCATGAGTCGTGGAGCACTCAGTCGCCAGAATATGCGCATTCTTATTCTGGATGAAGCAGATCAGCTCCTTGCCGACCGTTTCAAGGATCAGTTTATTGAAATCATGAAGCTCGGCTTCCCAGAAACCATGCGCGTTGCCCTGTTTTCTGCCACGATGCCACCCAACGTAGTCGAATTTACCGAATCCTTCCTTCAGGATCCAGTTCGCATTCTGATTCCAAAGGAAGAAGTCACCCTTGCTGGGATTAAGCAGTACTTTGTGGATTGTCGCAAGGAAGATTGGAAGTTCGAAGTCCTCTGTGATATTTACCAGCAGTTGAATATTAATACTGCCATTGTCTATTGTAATAGTCGTAAGCGTGCGGAATGGCTTGCGCAGAAAATGAAGGAAAACCGTTTTACCCTGGAATGTATTCACGGTGAAATGGATGTGGTGGAACGTAAGAAGCGCATGGATGACTTCCGTATGGGTCATGTCCGTGTTCTCATTTCCACGGATATGCTTGCGCGTGGGATTGATGTTCAGCAGGTCAGTCTGGTAATCAATTATGAAATGCCAGTTCAGCGTGAAAACTACATTCACCGTATTGGCCGTTGTGGTCGTTATGGGAAGAAGGGTATGGCAATCAATCTTGTAATTGAAGATGAACTCCGTGCCATGGAAGAAATCCAGAATTACTATGCGACCACCATTGTACCCCTCCCAGAAGATCTCAGTACTCTCAGTGGCAGTGTATAAAAAACATATTATAGAATACAATTCTTTTTTATGTTTCACGAATGTCATGGCGACATACAGGACAATGTACATTTCGTCCAAACCAGGTATCAATACAATTCTTATGAAATTTATGGTCACAATGCATAATACGGCGAATCGGTTGGCCATCCGCATAGGTATCCTGGCAAATAGCGCACACATCTTCTGAATCTGCGGTGGTCGCATTATAGAGACGTGTTGCCCTTGAAATATCGGATTGAGAAGGTACAATGGGGACATCCTCATTATTTAGAGTGGTGGTATAGAGATAGGTTAGGGGTGTGGTACGACGAGGAAGAGAACCAAGGTCGAGCATAGATTGTACGGTGGCAGTAAGAGGATCTTGGGTCATCATATTTTGGATGGTATGAATTAACGAGGAGGCAACGTGGGTACTTTCAAGGTCATCATCTTCATCATTTTCACTCAGATAGGCTGGGGAATTTCCTGGAGGAGGAATTCGGATGGATCGATGGGACATACGCAAGGGAGCATTGGGGGGCATACGTGGGCGGACACGGCGTTGGGGAGTAACTGTTTCCTGGGCGGTGATTCGTGGGGGCTGTACTACAGGAGGGGGTGGTACGATTGGCGTTTCTTGGACTTGAGGGGGAGGTGGAGGTGGGACTGTTCCCTGCGTTGTCTGCGTAGCCTGGTGAGGAAGATGTTGTTGGGCTACCATCCACTGCCGGCCGGCACGTGAATAGAGGTTGAAACGGTCCTGCGTCTGACGCTGAATATATTCTACCAGCTGACTTACATTGGTCCATTGGCTCGGATCACCGTAAAGGATTTCTGGGTAAAAGTTGTGAAGATCATCCAGAAGGGTAAAACCGTACATCTGCTGGTACATGGGGGCCTGAATAGGATTGTACATTTTTCGGCAAGTCGCGTTAAAAAAACAGCGAGCCCTCACGCAACCAATTTTTACAAACTTTTGAGTTTGTACTGGAAATCCTTTACCGGTGGTTCCCAACGATGTACTCGTCGCTCTTCTTCCTCATAGACAATGATATACACGGTATTCTTAACACGCTTTTTTAGAGTTTCCATACTGGTATTATACAGATCAATGAGTGTATCCATTTCCTTCATCTTTGTTTTCCAGACCAGAAGGCCTTTTAGGCGGTGCGCTTCCTGTGACTCCTTGAGTTCCCCCTTGGCCATCGCTTTCAGAGAAGGAATATGATTCTTTGTATAGGGTTCGAGTTCCATGAAACTTTCACGTAGTGCTGTCACAAAGGCGTTCATACGCTGATAAATCTCATGTTTTACATAATTTCGTTTTTCACGTTGCTGAAGCGTCTTTTTCCATTGTTCTTCCGTAATTTCTTTTTTCAGATATTGAACGTTCAGACTGAGATTTTCGGTATGGTTCGCAACAACACGAAATCGAGTCATTTCCACATGTTCCATGTGATTTAGGAAACGTTCCATTTTCAGAAGGCGATAATTTTCCTTCAAATGTGTTTCACGTACATCGGTAATTTGATAGAGGAATCGTGCGATTTCAAACAGATCAATGCGAACTCCTCCACAACGAATCCCATTGGTAACACCAGTGTTTGTACGACCGGTCTGTGCCATCCATTCAAAGTAATGGGGATTATGAACCTGCCCCCCTGTGACACGACCGGTCGCCCAATCAAACCCAGTTTTACAAACGGTACAAAACATCTGATTACATCCATGAATCCGGTAAATATTGGCCGCACACTTTGGACACGCACGGCATTCCTTTTTAATGGCAGCCACCGTTTTCACCGTATCTGGATTACAGGTATGTCCCTCATCTTCACGAGATCTTTTCACAACGTGACAGGAAGGACATACGTAGGTTTCACAGACTCCGCATTTATAGGCCTGGGAAAGAAGACCACGGCAATCTGCCACAGGACACGGCATAACAAATTCACGACGTGGTTCTTCTGCCTTCTTTTTTTCCACAGGAATCACCGGATTTTCGGCGGAAGGCGTATCATACAACGTAAGAATTTCTTCCACCGTTTGACGTTCCTGATTTCCATTTCGAAGTTGGGAGGCATTATTGATAAGAAGAGCATTCATTGTACGATACCTATGAAGTTCTGATTCCAACGCTTTTATCTTTTGTGAAATATTGGTAGATTCGGTTTCATAGGGTTTCGCGCGATTATGACGTTCTACCACAATCTGCGCTTCTGGAAGTTGCGACTTTTCACGGTCAAACAAGATATTTTCACGGTGTTTCTTATATTCATTGGTCATCCAGGTTGCTGGAATATTGGATTCGAGAAAGTCTCGTGACCACCCCTTTTTACAATCCAGGCAGTGAGGATCTTGGAAGGACTGGAGAAGGTAGGTTTTCAGACATTCTACACACACCTGGGTTTGGCAATACGGACACTGGATTGGTTTTCGAACGGCCTTGGTAAAGCCACTCATACAGACTGCGCATGTATCTTCCATTTTCGTATTTCGCTATGCTCAAAAAATTGGCCTGCCTGAAATCAACTTTTTGGGTACATTGCAATTTGGAAAGCAGTCCGCCCAACCATTCTCATGGAACCTTTGGAAAATCAAAACATGGAATATTCCCAAAAAGTCGTGGTGGAAAAACTTCCATCCTCGCAGGATTCGGATGATTCGGAGAATTCTTCCAATTTTCGCAGAGTCCGTTTTCGAAACACCTTTCCAGAATCCGAAAAGGAAGTCAAGCGAGGGGTGGTGGGCCTCTCCAATCTTGGAAATACGTGTTACATGAATTCTGTTCTCCAGGCCATCCGTCACATTCCAGAATGGATTCAGCTAAATACGCGTGGAACGCTCAAGGAACATGAAAATAAGGAAAAACCAGAATGCGTGGAAGTCCTGGATGCCTTTGCGGATCTCCAAAAGAGTCTCTGGGCAGGAAGTTCCCCATCCTATGTATATCCAAAGGGCTTTTATAAAACCTTGGAAATGGTGGTCCGTGGGACCATGTATGAACAGTTTGTACAGCGGACGCCACAGGATGCCCACGAGTTTCTGGTGTGGCTCCTGGATCAATGTTATATGGCCAGTCAATATACTGTCGATTTCAGTATCTTTCCAGTTGCCGAAAAGTATCCGATTGTCCGTGAAGCCGTTGAATTTTGGAAACATTCCTTTGAAAAGCAGTACAGCCCCTTGACGGATCTATTCTTTGGCCTGTACCGGATCCGCATGGAATGCCAGCGTTGCCATACCTCTTTTACACGATGGGAAACATTCAATTCTATGAAGGTCACTCCTCTTCCCAGTGGAACATTGTATGAAGCCATTCAGTCTGAACTTAAAGATGAAGTTATTGAATCCTATGCGTGCGAACACTGTAAAGCGGAACCTACGAATCGTCCCAACGCTGTCAAAAAGATCCGTATTTGGAAGCTCCCTAAGGTTTTAATTCTGACTCTGAAACGTTTTGACTACATGGGAAATCGCCTGAATCACGTGGTCGGTTTGGAAAATAGTAATACATACCATTTTACAAATTACTTTGACGATGAAAGCCATGAAAAATCCAAGGAAATGTCGTACCACATTACGAGTACGATTGATCATTATGGTCATTCGATGGGAGGACATTATTCTGCCCAATGTTTCTCGCCGATTTACAAGCAGTGGTACAAATACGACGACGAGACCGTCTATAAATTGGATTTGCCCTATGTGGGTCCCCAGAATTACCTGTTTGTCCTTCGCCAGGGAACGTACGAAAGTCAGATATCCGCAAAAAATGAAAAGTCAGATTGATCCGATGAATCTTACATACTTCCCACAAAGGCTTCAATGCGCCCATCATTTAAAAAGACGGTGTAAATACGGCTCATCATTCCTTTTTTATCGCACGTGCGGTAATGAATGTGAGGTTCAAGACGACCTTTCATGGGAACGGTATAGGCCTGTGGGGGGCGTACTTTGAGGAGCACACGACCGTCTGAATCTGCGGTGGCAACGCCGGCGTTTGCGTATTCAAGATAGGCTTGATCCCAGGTTTTTAGAGATTCAAACCCCTTATTTTCTGGTTCAGCAGCCCAGTAGAGAACTTTCTGATAGGGTTCTACTTGAATTGTCTGATCAATGGTAGCACCGGCCGGGACCTGATCCTTCAGAAGACTACAAGGGAAAACAGATTCTCCCAAGAAGGGTAAATAAAAGTCACGTGAAAACATTACGGCCAGGGCAGAAATACCGACCAGAATATAGACAATACGACTCATAGAACGACCAATGAATTTTTCCAAAAAGTTATATCCAAAGACGCCAATGCTGAGCCAAACGAGCGCACCGGCAACGAGCAGAATCATGGCAATTTTAAAGGCAAATTTTTG